>OGLM01000679.1_pt1 | contig 39653 bp, 27 predicted proteins | sample 1572531 | NCBI WGS metagenome assembly OGLM01 (sample SAMEA2581909, study PRJEB24529) | metagenome | biome: Human gut stool | place: China | collected 2011
GAGAATATGATGTGGATGACCTTATTGGTCTATGACTACATCATACCAGGAGAAAAATTATGTATTTTGTACCGGATGGCACGAAAGAGTGCGGTTATTATGAATGTAAAAAGTGTGGTTATCGTTTTCTGTCTTTGCAGACGATGAAAAAGATTGCGTGTCCTGATTGTGAGTCAGAGATTGATTATGAAATCGGACCGGATGAATCAATGGAAAATGTCATTGATACAGCAGAATTGCTGGAGAAGATCGAAGGAGAAGAAGAGGTTGAAAAGATGGATACCCTTTTAAGCCTTGCGATCACCGGAGGGGATGAAAGCTGGATTTAAACTCTCATGTTACATTAGAGTTCCTGATGAGTTATACATAAGCTAAAAAGAGTATGAGGATTTTCAGGAGGCAGAAATGGACGAAAAAAGGACAGGGTATATCAGCATCGGAGAGATGGCAAAGATGAACCGGACAACTGTGCCGACATTGAGGCTGTACGATTCAATGAATCTGCTTACGCCATGTTATGTGGATGAAAAAACGTGTTACCGATATTATGATATCAAGCAAAATGCCCGGTTGGACATGATTCAGTATATGAAAGAGCTGGGAATGGAATTAAAAGAGATTAAGAGTATCCTTGACCGGAAAGATTTGGATCTGATAGAAGATGTACTGATGCAGAAAAGAGAGCAGACGCTGCAGGAGATGCAGGAGCTGAAATTTAAAATGGAGGCGATCGACCGGACTGTGGCATCGATTAAGCGTTATAAAAAATCTCCTGCAAGTGGAACTATCACGTTGGAGTATATTCCAGACCGTACTATTTATTCTATGACGGTGGATAAGAATTTTTATGATTACAATATTGATACATACGAACTGATTCTGAAGCAACTGAAAAATAAGCTGATAGAATGTGATATTCCACAGGTCTACTATTGTAATGCGGGAACGTTGATGAGCCGGAGAAGGTTTGAAGAGCAGATTTTTTATTCTAATGAGATTTTTATTTTCGTAGATGATAATTTTCCACTTCAGGACAGGGTACAGAAGATTGAAAATGGAATGTACGCGTGTATTTATACGGAGGATTTCGATGAAGAACAGGAGTGTGCCGCAAAGCTATTGGAATATTGTAAAAAGAATCACTATGAAATCTGTGGAGATTATATCTGTGAAGAGATCATGGAAATGCATATTTTTAATGAGCGGAAAAGATCCATGTATTTGCGGCTTCAGGTTCCTGTAAAAATGAACAAATAATTTGTCGGATTTCTGTGACAAAAGATGGTTGACTCTCAAGTTACTTCAGACTTTATACTGGACTTAGATAAAAATTTAACAAATGAAAAAGAAGATAAAAGAAATTTGTTAGGACAGAAACCGGTACTTCGGTACTGCTTAATCCGGTGTCTGTCAGGGCGATGAAAGCAGTACAGAGAGGAAGGTCAGTATGGAGAAAATTAAAGTAATTCAGTATGGATGCGGCAAGATGAGTAAGTATACATTACGTTATCTTTATGAAACCGGATGCCAGATCGTTGGTGCGATTGACTGTAATCCTGCAATTGTCGGAATGGACATCGGTGATTATGCAGGGCTGGGTGTAAAGACCGGAATCTTGATCAGTGACAATGCCGATGAAGTTCTGGACAATACAGATGCCGATATTGCGGTTGTTACTTTATTCAGTCTCGTAAGTGAATGTTTCCCTCACTATATGAAGTGTCTGAGCAGAGGAATCAGCGTTATTACAACTTGTGAGGAGGCAACTTACTGTTGGACGACAGATCCTGTCAGAGCGAACATTCTGGATGTGACAGCGAAAGAGAATGGCTGTACATTTGTTGGAAGTGGTATGGAAGATATTTTCTGGGTAAATATGGTCGGCATGGTAGCTGCTGGATGCCATAAGATTGAGAAAATTGAAGGTGCAGTAAGTTATAATGTAGAGGATTATGGACTGGCACTGGCCAAGGCACATGGTGTAGGTCTGACACCGGAAGAATTTGAAAATCAGATTGCACATCCGGAAGAGATAGAGCCATCTTATGTATGGAATTCCAATGAGGCACTTGCATCAAAGATGGGATGGACGATCAAGAGCCAGACGCAGAAATGCGTGCCATATTTCCATGATACAGATTTGTATTCATCTACTTTGGATGCAACGATTCCAAAGGGAAATTGCATCGGTATGGCAGCAGTTGTTACAACAGAGACATTCCAGGGACCGGTTATTGAGACGCAGTGTATTGGAAAGGTATATGGGGCAGACGATGGAGATATGTGTGACTGGAAGATTACGGGAGAACCGGATACGGAGTTCCATGTTGTAAAACCGGCAACAGTCGAGCATACATGTGCAACGATTGTCAACAGAATTCCGGCAGTGCTTCTTGCTCCGGCAGGATTGGTAACGTTGGATCAACTGGAAGAAATTGCATATCCGACATATCCGATGGAATTTTATCTGTAGTTATATACAGACCGTATTCTATAGATGAAAAGAATAGAAAGAAAATAAGGTTAAAAATGAGATCCTGCTTTTTTAAGCAGGGTCTTTTTGCTACCTATTGCGAGATTCCTGCATAATGTGTAAGTAGTGTCTGCTGATTAATAGAAAAACAGCTTGAAACCATTGATTTTACTGCATTTTTCACTCGAAAATGATATAATAAAGTGTACGGTTTTATAAGTATCACTTCTGATGACAATATATAAGCTATATGAACAACAACAGTACATGTACCAAAACAAGATTCATAGTGTAGAAAACCGCATTGTCAGTATCTCACAGCCATGGATTAGACCAATCGTCAGAGGAAAAACAAAAGCTCCGGTTGAATTTGGTGCTAAGTTTGATTTAAGCATTGATGATAGCGGTCTTGGCAGAATAGAAAAAATATCCTATGATGCCTACAATGAAAGTACAGTACTTGTTGAAGTAGTGGAACGATTCAGGGAACGAACTGGTTATTACCCAGAACGCCTACTGGCAGACCAAATATATCGAACCAGAGACAACAGAAATTTCTGTAAGCCTCATGGAATACGATTATCTGGTCCAAAGCTTGGGAGGCCAAGCCTTACAAAACAATCATCAAAAGAGAAAAAGCAGGAATATCAGGATAACACCGATCGAATTGAGGTAGAGCACTCATTCAGTTTAAGTAAACGCTGCTACGGAATGGACTTGATAAGAACCAAGCTCTATGACACAACACTTACATCGATTGCGTTATCTGTATTTGTGACGAATTTATTCAAGATTCAGTCATGAATACTTTTTGCTCTTATTTATCTTTTGGAGCTGATTGGATTACAACCTGCTGATTTTCAACCGGAAACGGTTTAATCAGCAGACACTATATAGCAGTGACCCTGTATCTATGGTAGAATGAATTCATCCATAGATGCCTGGTCACAGAGGTATGGATACCTCGGAAAGGAGATTTTATGAAGAGACCGGACAACAATAGAATAACAGCACTTTATGAGAGACTGTCACGAGATGACGAACTGAATGGAGACAGTAACAGCATTGTAAACCAAAAGAAAATGCTTGAAAAATATGCCAAAGAACAGGGTTTTACAAACCTTGATCACTATACCGATGTGTATAACCAAAGATTGATACCATTTGATACAAAAATGGCGGTTCAAACGCCAAAAATAACGGCTTTCGAGGGCAAAAGAGACTGTCGAAAGCCGTTATTTTTGTTTTGGGGATTTATGTAGTTCGTGTGCGGGGTTCATCAATGCACCCAGCTAATAAGGGGTGGGTGCATTTGCACCCAAGCAAATTAAATGCTCAAAAGGTTTAGTTGTAAAACATCTTAACGATTACTTGTTTTTATATTTATCCATCTCTATGAGCATTTTGTAAAGATGTTTCTGTTCTGCTTTTGTCTTAGCAGAAACAAATTCGTAGCATTTCAAAGGGATGCTATCCTCTTGTTCATTATCACCGAGCTTTTCAAACAGACGGGAAAGAGGGATATTGAGGGCGGATGCAATCTTTTCCACGCTTTCAAGAGTAGCGTTCTTTTCTCCTCGTTCCAGTTGTCCGATGTAGGTCGGATGACAACCTGCCATTTCGGCCAATTTCTCCTGGCTGAGATTCTGTTGCGTTCTATAATTACGGATACGCTGTCCGATAAATTTAGCTATTTCACTCATTATACATCCTCCTATATATAGCCTATAAATATTCTTTTTGATTTACCACAGACTATTGATATTTATTCTTGACTATGTCATACTATAAATATTAAAAATGTGAATTTGAGTGCTTTTAGTCTTTGGATCAAGCTATATCAGAAAGATTAGAAATGCCAGAACGCAAAAAAGCCGAGATACTGGCGAACACACCAATACCTCGGCTTCATATAACAAAGGCGAAAACAAAAAAATAGCAAGCGATTTTGATGCCTGCTACCCCATTTTGTTTCGTAAAGTATATAACTTGAAGTCCAACACTTTTCAACAAGTATCGTGTAAAATCATACACGATGTTGTCGGATTTGTCAATAGGTACGGAGGAAAAGTCGAAAAGAATTAAAAAATGGACTTTTTGATACCAAATTTTACATAGAATCGCACTCACCATTCTTATTTGATTTTTATTCGCCGTCAAAATCCTTGTCAGCATCAGAGAGAGGAGGTTACTCACAATGCCAAGAAAAGGCGAAAACATTTACAAGCGTAAAGACGGCAGATGGGAGGGGCGATATATTCGTTCCTACGATTCCGAACATAAAGCAAAATACGCCTATGTTTACGGAAAAACCTATAGCGAGGTAAAACGCAAGCTCACGGAGCAAAGAGGCAATGTCCAAAAGGTACAGCCTACTAAGAACAAATCTTCAACCTATGGTGAACTATTAGATTGTTGGCTACATTCAATGCAATTGAATACCAAAGAATCTACGCAAGCACGGTACACGCATCTGATAAAAACACATATCAAGCCGCATTTAGGTGCCGTTCAACTTTCGCAACTTACAACAGATGCTATCGAAATCTTTATTGAACAGCAACTTACCGATGGGCGTTTGGATAATTCCGGTGGACTGTCTCCGAAAACTGTTACCGATATTCTAACCATTATAAAAAGTACAATCGAATATGCGAGATACAAAGAACTTCCCGTGATTTGTAATCTCAGCAAACTTTCCATAAAAAAGAAAGAGAAAGAAATGAGGGTTTTTACCCCGTCCGAGCAAGAATCCTTGATAGGAACGCTCACAAACGATATGGACCATTCAAAGTTTGGGGTACTCTTGTCTTTATATACAGGGATACGTGTTGGTGAGCTGTGTGCTCTGCAATGGGAAGATTTTGATCTGGCACACAGCAAACTAAAAATCCGAAAAACAATGCAACGTATTCAAGATTTAGGAAACGGAAGTGTTTCAAAAACGAAAATTGTCATCACAGAACCCAAAAGCCAATGTTCTATTCGTGAGATTCCGTTGCCGTTGTTCATCGTTGATGTTGCGAAGAAATTCGCATCCAATCCCAAAGCATACATTTTGACAGGAACCGACCGGTACATTGAGCCTCGCACTATGCAAAATCGGTTTAAAAGTTATGTAAAAGAGTGCAATGTTGAACCGGCTAATTTCCACGTGCTCAGACATACTTTTGCAACTCGATGTGTAGAGGTTGGTTTTGAGGTCAAGAGTTTAAGTGAAGTGCTTGGTCACGCTAATGTAAATATCACGCTCAACCGTTATGTTCATTCGTCATTTGAGCTAAAACATTCCAATATGAATAAGCTGGCTTCTCAGTATAAGCCGTCAAATATGTAGTCAATAAAACCCGAAACGCCTTGAAAAAGCAGGCATTTCGGGTTTTTCTTCTTCAAGTTATATACTTTACGAAAGTTACGATTTGCGAAATCACGAAAGGAGTTTATGAATGAATAGCACAAATAAGTGGTTGCTCACTGATGAAGAAAAGGACAGATTTATCGCTACGCTCACGCCTAATTTGACCATTCTAAGAACAAGCGCAGAAATTTCACAAGAAGAACTGGCAAATCTCATCGGAGTATCTCGGCAAACTTACAGTGCAATCGAACGAAAAGTCAGAAAAATGGCATGGAGCACTTATTTATCTTTGGTTCTCTTTTATGACCACAACCGGAAAACGCATAAATTGATTCGACAACTTTCCATTTTCCCGAAAGAATTAGTTATTCGGTTTAATGATGGTGTGGATTACTCTGATTTTGAGATAAGTTCATTCCTTGGCAACAAGTCAGAAGAAATAATCGAGCACTTAGATGACCAGGCAAAGGGAGCTATTCGAGCAATGGTTATGATGGAATACGCAAGGTGTAATTCAATAACAAACGATGCAGTCATTAAATCGTTAGGAGTCATCACGAAATAAAAATTTCTTTAAAGTGTATTTTGGCACAAACAAGAATTAACACTTCAAATTTACATATGTAGCGCAGTGATGTGCGGCAGGAGGGTACTGATGGAAACCGAGAAATTTGAACTTATGTTGGATGAAGCACAGGCTAACGCCGCCTTGGAAAAAGGAATGTTATATGCTGATACCTTTGTAAATAAGAATTATTTGATCAATTTAGACCGTTATCCGTTGGTAGAACTTGACTCTGCTGAAAAGTCCGATGAATATATTCGTTTATATCAGATTGAGCGCATAGTTTACGATGTGGACGAAAATGCCAACGACAAGCTCATCAGCGTGTATAGTGCTTTCTTTAACATTCAAGCAGCAGGTCTCCTCGTAATAAAGAGTACAAGAAATGCACTTGGATTTTACATTGGTGTGCGTTCTGTTGATAACACCTCTACCGCAGAAGCTATTTTAGAAAAAAGCTTCAAAGGTAATTTCGCCGGAAGCCAGATACAGGCAATTCCCCAAGAGGAAGTTCAGAAAGTCTTAGGTTCTATAAATAAGAGTGGACGTTTTGGCACTCGTCAAAATGTTTCTTCGGTATCTATCGTACCTTCCACAAGAGACGAAGATAAAGAACGCTTTGTCCAGGGCATCGAAAAATTTATTGATACCATGAAAGGTTCGGAATACACTGCAGTGTTTATTGCTGAACCTTTGGATAAAGAAATCCTTGAGCAACGCAAGCGAGGTTTGCAAAAGATTTATTCTGGTCTTTCTCCCTTTGCTTCCACTCAGCTCTCCTATGGTGAGAACTATAGCAAGGCTGTTTCTAAAGGCATGAGTGAGAATTTTTCCAAAACCCTTAATGACAGCCTTACTGACACAACGAGCCATTTTAATAGCCGTTCCACTTCTCGCAGTCATGGAACTTCGTTTGGCTTTTTGGGTATCGGTTTTAATAACAGCACCTCTACCGGATATAGTTCCGGTAGCTCCTGGGCAAGTGCAGTAACTCGTGGAACATCTGAAACCAAGGGTGAAACCGTAACCGAGACCGATACTGATACAACCGGCGATAGCCGTACCATCACCGTAACGAGCGAAAATAAGTCCGTTAAATATATTCTTGAAAAAATTGACCAACATCTTGCTCGTATTAAAAACTGCGAAGCTTTTGGATTATGGGACATCGCTTGTTACTTTGTTTCTGAAAATGTGCAAACTTCCGTTGTTGCGGCAAGTACATACAAGGCATTGATGGCAGGTTTTGATTCCGGCGTTGAAAACTCTTACGTCAACGTGTGGAAACAAGATAACACGGAGAATACTCCTGCCCTCTTGGAATACCTGCGTTACTGCATTCATCCTCGTTTTTCTATCCCTGGAGATGACCAGTTTTTTGAGGTTGAAAGCCAGACAGTTAATCCTTGCAGCTTGATAAGCGGTAATGAAATGCCCTATATTATGGGGCTTCCTCACCACTCTGTCCCTGGTGTTACGGTTCTTAATATGGCAGAGTTTGGACGCAATGTTAGATTTTCAAGTGGTGCTCCTCGTGGTAAAAAAGTTGAGCTTGGACAGGTTTACCACATGGGCGAAAAGGAAACCGCAAGAGTCAAGCTTAACCTTGAAAGTTTTCGCTCGCATTGCTTCATCACAGGTTCTACAGGTTCCGGTAAGTCCAATACAACATATCGTATCTTGGACGAAATGATTGAACATAAGATTCCTTTTTTGGTAGTTGAGCCTGCCAAGGGTGAATATAAGCGTTATTACGGCAAGCTGCCTGGAATCCATGTGTACTGCACTAACCCTCGATACTACTCAATGCTCCACATCAATCCGTTCCGATTCAATCAAGGAATACACGTTCTTGAGCATCTTGACAGATTGATTGAAATATTTAATGCTTGCTGGCCGCTGTACGCAGCTATGCCCGCTATCCTCAAAGAGTCCTTTGAGAGAGCGTATATAAAATGCGGTTGGGATTTGGAAAACTCCATATATATTCCTAATGGTCACAGCAAATTCCCGACATTCAATGACGTGTTGGAAGCCTTGCCCGAAATCATCAATTCTTCCTCGTATTCATCAGATTCCAAGGGTGACTATACCGGAGCACTTGTGACGAGAGTTAAGTCGCTTACTAATGGTATTTCCGGTCAAGTTTTGTGTAGTGTAAATGATATTGATGAAGAATATCTCTTTGACCAAAACACTATCGTTGACCTTAGCCGAGTGTCTTCTTTGGAAACTAAGAGCTTGTTGATGGGTGTGCTAATACTCAAATTGAATGAGTACCGTATGTGTACAAGCGAAGAAAATCAACCGCTTCGCCATGTAACCGTAATGGAAGAAGCACACAACATTTTGAAGCGCAGTCCTACTGGCGGTAGCGAAGGCTCAAATGTGCAGGCAAAATCCGTAGAAATGATTAGTTCTGCCATTGCAGAAATGCGTACATACGGAGAGGGTTTTATTATCGTTGACCAGTCTCCCACAGCAGTTGATGTGTCTGCTGTAAAAAACACAAATACAAAAATCATTATGAGGCTTCCCGATTATGAGGACTGCAAAATCGCAGGCCTTTCTATGGGACTTAATGATAGTCAAATAAGAGAAATATCCAGATTCCCTATGGGCGTTGCAGTTGTATATCAGAACAACTGGGTCGAAGCTGTTTTAACTCAAATTGACAAGAGCAAAGAACAATATCATCAGACCGACCTTATCACAGACGACTACTCTCTTGCGGTGATAAAAGGAAAGTTGGCAGTTGAACTTGTTTTCCAGTATGAAACCGGACTTGCTGCAGAAGAAGGTTTCCAGTTGGATGATTTGTTGGAAATCATAAACGGTTCCGATATTAACGCTTCCAAAAAGCAGGACATTGTTCAGTCGATGGTTGATTGGTGCTCGTGTTTTGAACGTGAGGCTCCCGTCAATGGTAGTTTTGCAGCAAAACTGGCAGAGTTTATCAGTTGTAATGGTCTCTTTGAAGCTCTCCCGATTCGCTTTGCAAAAGATTATAAGAACGAACCTAAAATTACTCGTGATTGCATCGACAAAAAAGATATGGCTTCAATCAAAAATTGGCACAGCCGTGTCTATGACCATCTCGATAGTTACGTTCTTCTAACAGATGAAAACATCAAGAATAGAGTTCTTCGATACCTACTTCTCAATAAACGTGTTGAGGAAATCAATTACAACAAATACCAGTTGATTTATGAGGGAATCTACGGAAAAGCGAGAGGCAATAAATGAATCAAGTAGTTGTATTTTATAACCCGTTTTTGCCCGAACTTAAAATATCAGTTAATGGCAAAAAATTATCTCCATACAGTTCCTTAATGAGCTTTCAACATCAAAGGCTCGAAAAATGGTCTGATTGTTTGTTTGCAGAACTCTACCGTGAGGTGAATTCTGATTACGAAATACTTTGTGTTTCAAATGAGTTTACCTGTGAATGGTTAGAGGAGCTGGCAAACAGAAATGCTCATTGCATTTCCTTTGTAAGCCAAGCTCTGCCAATGGATGCAAACGTATATGAAAGGCTCGACAAATTAGAAATGTTAGGCGGCGAGGCAGCTGAGGAAAGCATAATCATTCCGGTCGTTAATGTAAGCAATAACGATGAAATGACTACTGCCGTTTATGAAGTTTTAGAGGAGCAAGGCATATTTGAAGATATTTCGGATGATGGTATCACATGGACGGATTGCCCTTTGACAACTGTTGAGATAAAGACTTTTGATGCCAATAACGAGCTTCCTTATGATGCCCCTGTTGTTATTGCTTTATGCGAAAGCGAGGATGACTACATCAGATTAGATACTGATGCTCCTATATACGCTTTAGTGATGGAAACAGAAACACGCTTTATTAAGAGACAAGGAACCAAATTATATTTCAGCGTTGACCCCGATGACATCGGAAAGCTTCTTTTAGGAATCATCGAAGAAGAAGCATTGTGCCCGTTCCTTTCTCAGCTAAGTTACAACTTTCCCGCTTATGAAAAAGAGTTCTTAACAGAGAGTGAAAAGGAAGATTTGGAGCTTGTATGTCAAGCATCACCTATGTGTACTGTTACACTTCCGCAAGTTTGTGATGTTGGACGTGCCGTAGAACTGGATGTACATATTTTCCCCGCCGATAGTGATGTTGCTTTGCGAGTTGTAACAGATTCGAGTGACATCGTGGATGTTGATGGTTGTACTTTGTATCCTCATGCTGCAGGTACGGCTGAAATAGCCGTGTATATCGGTGATGACCCGTATCCGGTTGCAATAGAAGTTATAAAGGTTCAGCAACGTAATTTAATAACCGACATTTCGCTGTTCCCTTCTGCTCTTTATATGCCGGTAGGTGGAACAAGTGAATTAACATTAACAATCGTTCCCGAAAGCGCCGAAAACAAAGATGAAATTCGCTGGAGCTGTGATGACCACTCAGTAGCAACTGTGGATTTTTCTTCCGGTGTTATTACTGCATTAGATTGTGGACGTTGTTTCATAACTGCATATACGCAGGAAGCTTCTAAAACTATTACGCTGGAAGTTCAACCGGAAATCGAAGACATTATTTGCCCTTGCAGTTTTCTTGAACTTAGTGTCGGTGAGCAGAAGGAATGGAAATATCAACTTATTCCAGAAAACGCCTACGGCAAAGATTTTTTAAGAGTTGTAAGTAGCGACAGAAATGTTGCCGAGTACCGAGGTGGCTATGTATTAGGCAACGGTTTAGGCGAGTGCAAAATTTATATTAAGAACCAAAGCGGTTCTGTGAGCCGAGAATTAAAGGTCTCGGTAAAGAAAAGAAAAAAGTTTTGGTAATTTACAGATTGGAGGTGAACTGAGTGCAGAGCGTGTATTACAACAACTTGGGGGCTAATAAACGAATATATGATGCTGCCCTCCAATGCTTTCAAAATAGAGGAAGAAGCTTTCCTGTTACCGGTTCAATTCCTGCGGCTGAATTGGCTATTGAGGTTTTGAACGACCATCCAGAGATTTTCTATGTAGGTCAAGAATTTCGTATCATGTCGAGTTTGATGCGGAGAGATATAATGCCCGTTTACCTATACTCTCCTGCTGAATCCGTGAAGATTCGCAATCAATTAGATGCTGCTGCTCAGACAATTATTAGTGAGTATATCAACGAACATCAATCTGATTATGATAAGGTTCGTTCTCTACATGACTATCTCAAGAGCAACTTAGAATACGATACTGTTGCTGCAGCCAGTCATAGACCTAATGAGCGTAATATCGCAGAAGCTCATAACATAATTGGTGCTCTTTTGAAACACAAGTGTGTATGTGAAGGATTTGCAAAAGCGTTTAAGTTTTTATGTGACAAAATCGGTTTAGAATGTTGGGTTGTTTCCGGCAAAGGTAGCAGCTCAATCGGTGCTGGTCCTCACGCATGGAACATTGTAAAAATTAACGGATATTACCACCATGTTGACGTAACTTGGGATAATCAGTATTCAGACTCATCTTCAATGCCTAATTATGGCTATATGAATTTGAGTGACGATGAAATTGCTAAAGACCACACATGGAATAGAAAGCACTACCCCGAATGTCCATCTTCTCCATACAACTATTTCAGAGTAAATAATGCTTTGCTTGATAGTAAAGCTCAGTTGGAAAGTATGTTATACAACAGCCTACAAATGGAAGAAGAATTTATTACGTTCCGTGTTGTGCGTGGAAGCATCTTGGAACGAGAAATAAACGGTTGTTTAACAGATTGCATCCAAAAAGCTGCCAACCGTTGTAAATACATTTCTGTTCCTACGTTTCGTTATGGTGGAGTGCCCGAACAGCTCACATTTTTCGTTCAACCCGATTACTGCTATAGATAAGGAGGACGAACATGAAACGACTGGAACAGCAAGCACCTGTTGAACAACTTGGTCAAACAGGTGGAGAAACTGCAATAGATACTCAAATCGAAGTTGACCTTATATGTGGTGGTGTGGGATTCGATGATGGTCCCACGGATGACGGTCAATGGCTGAAAGAAGCTCGTGACAAGCAAAAAAGCAAAGTAAAAGACAAGGAGGTGTAAGTAATGTCAGAAATCGAAGGTGGCGGCGGTTCCGTTGAAGGCGGTGGCAGCGGCGAAGTTAGTAGCAGTTCCGAAGTGAATGAAACTTCTGCAGCCGAAACTGGAGGAGAATCTTCTGAGGCAACGCAGGAAGCAACAACCGAAGAAGCAGGCGAATCTGGCGGTTTTGATGAAGATTCCGACACTACTGAATCTCCAGAAGATAGTGCCGAAGACTCTGATGAATCAGAATACGATGAAGAGCCAGACGATAGCCAAGAAGTTGGTTTTTCTGAGGGTGACGATGTAGAAAATACCGATTCACAATATGACGGCTCTGATTACGAAAATGATAATACATCTTCTGGCGATGAAGATGGCATTGGGTTTGACGATTCCGACGATGATATAGGCGACGGAATAGATGAAGATACTGATAGCGATACAGATTCTTCTGATTCGCCTATGGACGAGAATAATGATGAATCGTTTGACGAACCCAATGATTATGAGGATGAATCCTCCGAGTCCGATTGGGATGACCAAGAGGATGAAGACGCAGGAGAAACCGAGGATTATTCTGACGAAGAATCCCTTGATGATAATGACACCGATGATGTACAGGATGATGGTGAAGCTGAAGCCGAGGACACCGACTCCACCGCTGACGGCGAGGAAGCCGATGGCGATATGGATAATGACGGTGAGCCCGATGATGCTGAGGCTGATGCCGAAGTCGACACCGAGGACGGTGATGACATCGACGATGATTGGGATGACCAAGAGGATGAAGATGTAGGAGAACCCGAAGATTACTCTGACGAAGACTCCCTTGAAGATAGCACCGACGATGTACAGGATGATGGTGAAGCTGAAGCCGAGGACACTGACTCTACCGCTGACGGCGAGGAAGCCGATGGCGATATGGATAATGACGGCGAACCCGATGGTTCTGAGGCTGATACCGAAGCCGACACCGAAGACGGTAACGACATCGACGATGCACAGGATGACGGCGAACCTCAGACCGAGGACACCGACTCCACCGCTGACGGCGATGAAGCCGATGGCGATATGGATAATAACGGTGAACCCGATGATGCTGAGAATGATACCGAAGCTGACACCGAAGACGGTGACGACATCGACGATACACAGGATGACGGTGAACCTCAGACCGAGGACACCGACTCCACTGCTGACGGCGAGGAAGCCGATGGCGAGCCCGATGGTTCTGAGGCTGATGCCGAAGACGATACCGAAGATGATGATTACGATGAAGATCCCGGAGAGTTAGAAGACTACTCTGACGAGGATGCAGATAATCGTAACGAAAACCATGATTCTACAGACGACAGCGAATCCGAACGAGAACAAGAGGAAGAAGAACAGGCTGCCGAAGAAGAAAATCAAAACGCAGCAGAACGAGCTGAGGATGAAACCGAAAGCGCTGATGTTCATAACGCTGACAACAATATTGATGATGCCGCAGAATCGGAAAACAGAAATCCTTCTGAGAACGGCACAGAACAACAAAATGAACCTGCAGAAATAGAATCCACTCAAACGGCAGATACTGAAAACGAAGAACTTCGTAATGATGCTGAAACTCAAAACGATTCTGCTGATAACAAAAATGACAGTTTCACAGATACTCATGACCAAAACGAGGAACAGCCAGACGATACAAATTCCAGAATGGAAAATAAGGCTGAAACTCCCGAAGGTGAAGACGCATATCGTACCGCTATGAATAATATGGCGGAGTATATGAGCGAACACAACTATGGTCCTGATGATTATGCGGAATATTCCCAAGACCCCGAATGGTACAAGCTCAATTCTGAATTACAGCAATCCTTGGGTATGGAGGTTACTCCTCCAACACAAGAGGTAGCGATCTCTAATATGGCAGATTACATGAATGAGCATAATTACGGACCGGACGATTACTCAGAATATTCCCAAGACCCCGAGTGGCAAAAGTTAAATGCTGATTTGCAACAATCCTTGGGTATGGACGTTACAACAGACGTTTCAACTCCTTCGCTGGAAAGTGGCAAGGATGTATCTGCTGCAGAGCTTCCCGATAATTGTGTGATGGTTAATGCGTCTGACATTGATATGACATACGCACAGGGTATGGACAGCGACCAATTCTGGAATCACCACGGTAATACCAAAGAAGACTATATGCGTATTGCCGAAGGAATACCGGATGTTCAACAAGCATTGGATAGCGGCAAATCTCTCGATGAAATCAAACAAGACCCGGATTTGAAGGACACAGCACACGCTTACTTCGATCCCGAAAATATGGTTAAGGTTGAGCAGCAAGCTGATGGTAGTTATTCTTTTGCAGATGATGGTCGTCACAGAATTGCAGCAGCCCAAGAAATGGGTTATGAAATTCCTGTTGAAGTTACAAATATGCCTGAGAAGGCAAATGCCGCTACTACTGATAACGCAGACATGAAACCGGAAGACACTACTCGCCCGGAAGATGTTGCCAATAAGTCGGATATAAGCGACGAAACTCGTGAAAACTTAGGTGCATTTGAACAGAACAACTGGGACAACCTTTCGCAAGTCGAAAAGGAACAAGCTATAGAGAAACTCCGCGATAGTATCGCAGAAGATCTCCAGCTTGAAAACAAACCCAACATTGCTTATTACAACAATGAAGACCCCGGCGATTATGGCGGATATGCCGCAAGCAACAACACCATTTACATAAATCGCTTTAATATGGGTGATGCCGCTGAAACTGCTGACACTATCGCCCACGAGTCTCGACATTGTTGGCAGCATGAACGAGCAGATAATCCTCAAACTGAACAAGATTATCAATTCAAAGAAAACTTTGATGACTATGTGAGACCAGAGGATGATTTCTACGAATATCAGAATCAACCCGTCGAAGCAGATGCTCGTGACTATGCTCAAGACGTAAAAGATGCTATTCCCGTATCGGATGAAACGCCAGATATGGAGGCAAAACAAGATTACGAAGGAAGTGACCACAAGAGTAATAATGATGCTCCTCCTTCTACAACAGGTCCACCCGAAACGGTTAATGAAAAAGCAGAGCCTACACAGGTTCCCGAAGATTTAGACCGTAAAGTGGATATTCCAGATGAACAAAAAATAGCGGATGTTAATAAGAACATCGCAGATATTAGTGAAGACCCATCCCTTGATAGTCGTGAAAAAGCAGAAAAAATTGCCAAAGAGTTAAACTCAATCGGATTTGATAAGGTTGATGAAACGACTGTGCTTGGATTTACTGACCAAAAAATCGAAGTTGTTCAAATGGATGGTTCACAAGAGTTATACCGGCGAGGGTATGACACCGAAGGTCAAGGTGGATATGGATATGGTTCATGGTGGTCTGAAGAACCAATGTCTATTGAAGACACCCGAAACAAACTGGCTGTTTGTGAGAGTTGGGGCAACCCATTGACTGGAGAATATCAATCCAAACCAGAAAATGGCACCTTGGCATTGAAGGGTACAGCGGCTCCGCAGGATACTCCTACTAAAGATGGTGGGGTTGAACATAGAGATGGCGGTGCAACACAGTATTATATTGAAACACCAAACAAGAATTGGTGTAACAAAGTAAATTAGGAGGTGAGATAAGTGTCTTTTGATGAAATAATTAGTAGATGTATTGCATTATTTAGTGATGCAACTTCTAACGACCCTTGCTGTTTGAAACGCTATGAAAGTGTTGTAACACTTCTTAACGAAATGAAGGCAGCAATCATGGCAGGAACATATCCACGCAGCTACTCTGTTTTGCCGATATGCCACTATGTTGAACGGAATATGGATTCAGACGAGATGTACGATTCCATTAAGATGTTGGATAAATGGTATGCTGACAACTACAGAAATAAAAGTGAAGCAGTTTTGCGTAGAGAAGCCATTAAAAACTATCTGCTTTCAGAAAATAATTTATCCGAACGTCGGGCTGATATGACAATATCTAAACTTGCAAAACACAAGGATATTTATCTGGAGTTCTCTGATTATGTTGCTAAAAGAGCATTTCCAGAGGATGGTCTTTCTGTGGAAGGATATACCGCAAAAATTTTGAATCAAAATTACCCACTTTCTCCTTTGGGAGGATATAACTATCTGATTTATTTGCGAGAAATGCCCGACAAGGCACTTGCAGATTTGAAAGCTGGTTTGCCAACGAAAGATTCAACGAGATTTGAAAAAATTATAGACCAAGAGGAGGTACAAGGAAAAATGGATGAGAAAATCACCACACCAGTTGAAGAAGTAGCTGAACCTCAGCAGACTCCTGCTGAAACTCCTGCAGAGCAGACTGCACTTCTTGAAAAGCTGGATGCTGTACAGCAGGCACTTGCAGCTTTACAGCAAACTTTCGACGACAAAATCGCAGAGGACACACACAAGAACGGTCTGTTCGATAATATGCACCGTGAACTGGTGCGTTATCAGAACGGAGCTTTAGATAAGATTGTTGACACGATTGCGTTGGATATTATCCAGCTTGTTGACAGTACTAAGGGGCACGTTCGTGTGTATGAAAAGAAAGAACCTACGGAGGAGAACTACAAGAAACTCCTTAGGATTGTTAAGGGCATTGCGGAAGATCTGGAAGATATCCTCTATCGTCAGAATATCGAATCTTATCGTGTACCTGGTCATGAAGTAGATGTCCGTCGCCAGAAGATTATTCAGACCGTTCCTACGGATGATAAATCCAAGGATAATCTCGTAGCTGTTCGTGTTGCAGATGGTTATGAAAAGGGTGATAAGGTTCTCAGACCAGAGAGAATCAAGATATTCAAGTATGAGGCATCCTCTGACGATCCCTCCGAAAAATAAACATATAGACGAAAGGAATAAAAAACATGGGAAAAGTATTTGGTATTGACCTTGGAACAACCTATTCATGTATCGCATATATCGATGAGAATGGCAAACCCGTTGTTCTTAAAAATGCAGAAGGTGATCTCACAACCCCTTCTGCCGTGTTCTTTGAAACACAGACCGATGTTACCGTTGGTTCTGCTGCAAAGGAAAGCGCAAAGATGTATCCCGAGCAGGTTGTAACCTTCATTAAGCGTAGTATCGGACAGCCTGGATTCAGTTTGAATCTTAACGGAATTGATATGAAGCCAGAGGAGATTTCCTCCTATATTCTTAAGAAAGTCGTTAAGGATGCCGAAGACTCCCTGCGTATGGAAGGTAAGCTTAGCGATGATGAGCAGATCCGTGATGTTGTTATTACCTGCCCTGCATACTTCGGCGTTACTGAGCGTGATGCGACAAAGGCTGCGGGTGTAATCGCCGGCCTAAATGTTATGGCAATTATCAACGAGCCTACTGCTGCAGCTATTACATACGGTGTAACTGACGATAGCCAGAACAAGACTGTTTTGGTTTATGACCTTGGTGGTGGAACGTTTGATATTACTATGATTAACATCAAGCCCGGAGAAATCCGTGTTATCTGCACCGGTGGTGACCATAACCTCGGTGGTAAGGATTGGGACGACCGTGTTCTTATGTATCTCGCAGAACAGTATCAGTCTGAAACCGGAACACCCGATAGCATCCTTGAGGATGCAGAAACTCTCCAAGAACTCAGCCTTGCTGCAGAACGAGCAAAGAAGCTGTTGAGTGCAAAGGAAAAAGCTCCTGTTGCTGTCAACTATATGGGTGAGCGTGTTCGTGTTGAGCTGACCCGTGAAAAGTTTGATGAGCTTACCGAAGATCTCCTGACTCGTACTATTGATCTGACTCGTGAAATGTTCAAAGAAGCTGAAAAGAAAGGGTTCACTCAGAATGATGTAAGTGAAATTCTTCTTGTTGGCGGTTCCTCTAAAATGCCACAGGTTATGAGCCGTGTTAAGAGTGCGTTCGGTATCGAAACTAAGATGTTTGACCCCGATGAATCCGTTGCTAAGGGTGCTGCTATTTATGCAAATAAGATGAGCGAGTTCAATATCGTTCTGGAAGAAATTGCTAAACAGCAGGGCAAGAGCGTTGAGGAAGTTAAGGAACAGGTTGATAAGGGTCAGATGGATATCCAGAAGGAAGCTAAAAAGGCTAATATCCAGATGCGTGGTGGACGTCTCCCCGGTGAAGACGTTAAGATTATCAACGTGTCCAGCCGTAGCTTCGGCACTTGTGCTTATGATGAAACCGACCAGTTAAAGCTGTTCAATATTATCATTAAAAACGCTGAACTTCCTGCAACGGGTACTAACTCTTTCTATCCTCGCCAGAACAATCAGCAGTCCGTTCGTTTCCAGGTTATGGAGTGCCTTGCTTCTGACGAAAAAGTTGACCCCGAACTTGGTAAGGAAATCGGTACTGCCGAGCTGACCCTGCCTGCAGGTGTTACCCTTGATACTGAAATCCAGGTTACTTTCCGTCTGGACGAATCTGGTCTGCTTCACCTCCATGCTAAGGAAATGAAGGACGGTCGTGAAGTTGATGCTGAGTTCCAGACCACCGAAGCTTTGTCCGAGCAGGAAATGACCGATGCTATTCGTCGTAGCAATAAGTCGAGTGTCAACTAATAACCCAGACATTATATTTCTGCGAAGAAAGGCGGTACGGTAATGGAAAACTATTTTATACTCTTAGAGCTTCCATTTGACCTGCCGGAGAGCGATACCAATAAGATTAGCGAGGCTATTTCTAAGAAACAAGCCCAATGGTCTCGCGACCAATCTAATCCTGTAAAAAAAGCTAAAGCCAGCGAATATTTGGCAGCTCTTGAGGATATTAAGAAGGTAATGCTTGACCCGACAGCCCGCAAGCAGGAAGCTGCAAAAGCAAAACAAATTAAAGCCAGCAAAGCAAAAGAACTTGAAGCAAAACTTAGTTTATACCGAGCCAAAGGCGATGAACTATCTGAAAAAGACTTAAAGCGTTTGGTGAAGGTATTTGGAGCGTTTGGTTTTACCGCTGACGAAATCAAGAAAAAGTTTGGAAGCGGAAACAAAAAGCAAGATAAAATCGACCCCTCCGAAGTTCTTGATAAAACTCAAGCTCGAAATGTCCAAAACTTCATGCAACAGTTGGACATGAAAGAGAAAACGCTTTATGACTTCCTTAGTCTTGCTCCTACAGCCTCATGGAATCAGCTGTGTGAAGCGGCTGATTCCATGAAGAAAAAAATATTGGCTAAAGGCGATAAGACAGGACGTGACAACGCAGTTCAGTCTTTGTGTGGTTTGTGTGTTGTTATTTTCAAAGATGTGGCAAGCAAGAAAAAATATGATAACTATGTAAATCTCACAAAGTATAGAGCTGTCAATGAGGCTGTTGATGAGCTTGCGTTAAGTAATCAGAAGCGAATTGAACCCAAGATGAAAGAAAGCTTGATCGATATTGCAGTTCGCCAGTATCATGTCAGCGTTTCTGATGCTTCTGTATATATCAACCACTACTGTGAATACATGGGCTACGCACTACCCGAGAATAAAATCGTGTGTGGTCTGTGTGGCACAGAAAACCCCGCTGGCACTACAAACTGTGTAAAATGCGGAAAACCGCTTATTATTCCTTGCCCTGCCTGTTCTGCTGAAAACAACAACTCTGCTAAAGTCTGTGCCAAGTGTGGCTTTGACCTCACGAAGATGGATAAAGCTGTTGAGCTGTTGCACCAAGCAAAACAAAAATATTCTGAAAAGGCATTGGAAGAAGCTGAACGTCTTGTAAAAGAAGCAAAAGCATATTGGCCCAATCACGCTGATGTGTTGAGCCTTGAAAAAACCATTCAAGACGAACGTAAACAAGCGGCAGACACTATCGCAGCAATCATGAAGGATATTCAAGACAAGAAAATGTATGCTGCTCAGACTAAAATCGACCAAGCAAAAGCTAATGGTTTTAGTATAGACCCGTCTGTTGCAAGCAAAGTTACAGCAGTTCTAAAAGAAGTAGAAAGCCAGTTGGATATTATGCGAAACGCATCCGGTGATGAAGCGTTTACTATCGCAATGAAGCTCACAGAGCTTATTGCCGACTCCGATGAACTTAATCAGAGCTTGAAGAAATTCCCGCCCGACGAGGTTCCTGCCGTAAGTAGTAAAAGAGTTGGCGACGAAATTACCTTGACATGGAAACCAAGTCCGTCTATTGGCGAAATTACTTATGTCGTAGTTCGTAAGGAAAATACATATCCTAACGGTCCTACTGATGGTTCGACAGTTTACAATGGAAAGGAACTTGCATACACCGACTCCAACGCTCCTAAAAACACGGTCTTGTACTACTCCGTTTTTGCGGTTCGTATTGGTGTTCATTCGAAAGCAACTCGCCTTGATGAAGCCGTCGCTATTGTCGGAAAGGTTACAAATCTAAAAGCTATCGGCGGCGACGAGATGGTTACATTGTCCTGGACAAAAGCACCGACAGTTACCGAAATTCGTCTCTATAAATACTGCGGTTATGAAAGACCGCAGGACGATAGTCAGTATGAGACCATTCCGTGTACACGATTGGACGGACTTCTTGTCAGCGGCTTGACTAACGGCACAAATTATTGGTTCGCAATTAGTGCCGGTCATACGTTAAACGGCAAGACATACTTCTCTGAAAAGGCTTATTTGTCTGCTGTCCCTCAGAAGCCTGCTAAACCTTTGCAGGACTTCTCAGTTCAGTTAATTGATGAAGTATTCCAAGCAAAATGGACGCAGTCCGAGTGGGATGTAATTCTGTTCTACGCAAAGCAAAAGCCCGAATATGCCGTAGGAACTATCTATGACTTAAACGAGCTTTTGAGCAAGTACGAAAAGATTGACATTAATTTGAAAAGCCTTACTGAAGCAGAGTTTAGATTAAACTTTGTGGGCGAATGTTACATTGTTCCAGGCGTTATTAACGCTTCTAATGTCATCTTGAATGTAGCCTCTTATATATCTTCTGTTCCCGGAGCAAAGGATGTATCTTTCGATATAAACTCCGCTGCAACAGAAATGTATGTCAACTTTACGTGGCCCAAAAAGATTGATAGGTCTCTGCTCGTATATAGAATGGATTCCTACCCTACGGGAATTGATGACCCGTTGGCTCATAAAATTGAATGTAGTAAACGTCAGTATGAGGCTAACGAAGGTATTTTGATTTCAAATCCTGCCAAGGGAACCTTTTATGCTGAGGTTTACACTTACTTTGAAAGTGACAGACATCGTGTATATTCTGATGCTTGCCGTGCTCTTTTGAGTAACGAACCTCAAAAAGATGTGTTCTATACATTGAAGTACAAAAAGTCTGGATTGTTCAGCAAAAAATGCACACTAACCGTAGAAATCGAAACCGAAGGAGCTTGCGTATTCCCTGCGTTTGCTATTGTAAGCAAATTCAAAAGCACTCCTTTGAAGCGTGGCGACGGTGATATTGTGTGCACGGTAAATGAAAATACCGAAATCAAGGGGTCTCATACCTTTGAGTTTGATGTTTCACCGATGAAAGCTGACACCAGATTGAAGATGTTCTTCTTGAATGACAAAAACTACAAGTCTTTCAAAATTGCTTGTAAAGCAGGAAATAACATATAAAGGAGGCGAAATTTTATGGCAGGTAAATTCCTGTGCCCTCGATGCTTTGAATTACAGAGCCTCGATAGTATTGAGTATATTTGCTCCAATACAAGCACTACTTCTAAATGCCAGCACGCAATCGACAGAATGCCTCAGCATCCTGCAAATGCCAAAAAGCCGGTGTGCGAAGAATGTGGACAACCTCTTGTAACTAAGATTTGCCCTAAGTGCGGCGGTGAACTTCCGCTTAATATCGGAACTGCAAAGAGCTATCCTATCGCAATTATCGGTGCTAAAGAAACCGGTAAAAGTAACTATGTTGCAGTTTTGATTAACCAGTTAAAAAACGACATTGGACGTGCTTTCAACTGTGCGTTGATGGCTTGCGGCGACAAGACCTTGAATCGTTATCGTACAGAGTTTTATGACCCGCTTTATCGTCATCGCACTTGTGTGCGTGGTTCAGATGCCGGTGATGTTGACCCGCTGATTTACTCTTTGATTTTCCAAAGAAAAGGCGGTTTGTTTAAGAAAGCTATGAATGATGCAGTTTCCTTGACATTCTTCGATACAGCAGGTGAAAACCTTAATTCGCTGGCATCTATGCAAACTTTTAACCGTTATCTGTATCATTCGTCAGGCATTATTCTTTTGCTTGACCCATTGCAGCTCCCTGCTGTAAGAGACGAACTGCAAGGAAAAATCAGATTGCCGGAGGAAAATACCGATGTAAATACAATCCTCAACAGAACTATCGAAATTATCAGAACCGGTTCTGGTCTGACAAACCTCAGTAAGAAGATTGATATTCCGATTGCAATCGCCTTTACTAAGATTGATGCTGTTGACGAACTTTTGGACCCTGCAAGCTGTCTGAAAAACGATTCTGCACATATCCGTAAGGGAGCGTTTGACAAGATTGATTTTGAGGACGCTAACAACGAAATGCAGAGTTTGGTTGAAAGTTGGCTCGGAATGGAATTGTATCAAACGGTATCTACACAATTTTCAAACTTCGCCTTCTTTGGCTTAAGTGCGTTGGGTAGTAACCCCGATATGGACAATAAAATTCCGAAGTTCCGTCCGTTCCGTGTTGCAGACCCATTCTTGTGGATTCTTTCCCAAGAACACATTATTCCCACAGAATAAGGAGGTGCTGTTATGGAAGCATTACAATACATATATACTTCCTGGAAGAACGGCGACTCTACTGAAAAGGGCTATATGATTTACTCTCGTTCTGAGGGTATATCGGAGTCGGAGTGTACTGCAATTAAGGATGCGATGCAATATCTCGCACCTAAAGAATTAACACTCACTCCTACTCCGCAGGAAATTGCTGATATTTTTCCTTATGCGTTCTCCTATTTCGTTCTCCCAACAGGTCGTGGTTGTGTTGCACAATCAACTTACCTCGGAAAAGACTACTCTGGCAGATACGGAAATTACATTATTCATGCGTTGATTTTTGATATTAACGATTTGCCTTGTCGTCCTGCGGAGTTCTTTGCGGAACCCTATATAAAAACTGCGATGACCCAAGAAGAATTAGATGCCCCCTCCCCAGTACCGCCGTTGCCACCGTTGCATATATCAGAGTATGCGTCTGTTATAAATGACGAACAATTAAACGAATTTCTTTTCGATAAGGAAGATGAGTTCGCACAACTCATTTCGATGATTTTGGTATCGCAAGATGCAGGCATCCCATTCTACCTCAACGATTCCCGTGAAAATTTGGTTTTATGGGCTGCAGCAGTTCAAAGAATACTTCCTTCTCGACTTGCAAAGAAGTTCATGTTTAACACTTACATTGGAGACCACGAATCAATGCGTTCTCCAAGAGCAAGAGAAGAAGGTTTGAACTTCCATCTTATTGGAGTAAGACCAGATGCGAATTACTTTAATTACGCAACCGAGTGCGAGAGTAATCGCCAAATTGTCATGGACTTTATAGGGGGACACATGACCCAAGGAGTGCCCCCGAACAGCTATGCACACGCTATGGCAGCAAGTATTGCCTTTGATTGCGAAGAAGTTGATTCTTTCGGTGACTTTGTTGATGCTACATCATTTAGTGAGATTAACGGTCGTTTGCAAGACGCATATCTCTATTACCACTTGCTAAAAAATGATGAGTTCGACTTTAGCGAAGACAACTTAAAAGCAGTTCTTTCATTCGGTTCTACCTATTGTTCTGAGTCTGATAACTCAGACGTAGGAAGTAAGTTATTGGTCAAGTACCAAGAAAGTGGATGGACGCTTGAAGCAGAATTGCTCGCATTGTTTTGGGGATTCGTTTGTAAGTATTCAAGCTTCATGATTTTCACATTGTATGAATTGTTCACCGAAACAATTTATCAACACGCCAGTGAAGCATCCGAGCCTTGCACTAAGCTTGATTCACTCATCCGGTCTATTAAAAGCAAAACGCCACAGCAATATAGAGAGTATCTTAGTTATTTGAACTCACCCAATAGTGTTGAACACTTGCTTTTATACTTGTCCGGGCATAGTAATCCATTTACGAATAGCTTCTACATAACATGGTTGCTACAAAGCTATACGTTTAATGGTGGTATGTCTAACGGTCAACCTATTTCAAAGGTATTGCAGGCGTTATTAAAGAACATCACTAAAATCAATGGCTGTGAAAAGCAGATGATTGAAATTCTGCTTGCGACATCTGACAATCAAGCACTCTTTGAAAACATTCTGAGTGTCTTTATGACTGCGTTGCGTGAGCCGAGCCAGTTGGAGCAGTTGTGCGTTAAGTATGTAGAAGTAACCGAATCTCTGACGGATAGACAACTCAATCGCTTTGAGCAGTTGTTGTTAGAAACTCCAGGAGCTGCCCCTATCGCCACAAGGTTGTGTGCAAGAAAGATTGCATCTGCTAAAAATCCCGAAAACGAGTTTTGGCGTTTTTACGATAATCAACGTTCTCGTATTCTTGCCAATTCCGGATTTGCTATCGAGCCAATGATTCTTGCCTGCATTAACAATGTGGATGCGAAAATTCGTGAGGACGTTGCAATCGACATTCTTCGCAAAATTAACGCTTCAGTCATTAACGACGGCGAGACTATTATGGTTTTGACAAACGCTGTAAATGATTGCAGTGTTAAGGAACTTTCGAAGATGGATAGTGCGTTCCTTCAGCGAGTATGCCAAATTAGAGCCAAAGTCGATAAATCAGGCTTAGAAAAAATCAAAGCTGTCTTCATTGGTGAAATGTTGACAGCCAATAACGCACAACGCAAACGTCCTGTAAATCTGTCTGGAGAATTGGCTCAAACCGGAATTTCGTTAAAGTCTGTTGAGAAGTCCGATTATGAGGCTTACATTAAGAATTACTTTGACGAATACTTCGTGTTGCTACAAGCATCCGAGGATGTTCCGGCGTTAATGAGAATTTTCTATCACGGTCGCTACTTCTCAAATTTTATAGATGATTATATCTCCGTCTTGAAAAAGAAGGCTAAGAAGGAGACCGAACGATGGAAACGTATTCTTGGTTGGACTTGTGTATATTTGGTTACAGCCGAAAGAAGCGACCAAGCTGCGGAGGAACTTTACAAACCTATCGTCCGTTACTTACGTTCGCTTGACGAGGATGGATTATTAGATGTACGACAAGCGGTAATTAAAGATATTCCCAGCTCTCGCTGTGACTATCTATTTGATGAAGTCCGTCGCAAAGAAGGACTCGCAGAAAAACTTGGTGGATTCTTCCACAAGAAATAAAATTTAAAAATAAAAATACATAACAGGAGGTTCATACAATGAACGAACAGAGAAAATGCTTGGTAGGACACGATGACGATGGTGGTTGGGTATTCGGTATAGCAATTGCGCTGTTTGTGGTTGCAATGATTGTTGCAATCATAGTGTATGGCGGTGCTTTTATTGGCGGATTCCATTCCCTCAAGAATTACATTCTTGCGTTTAAGCACAATGTGGTTGACAGCAACCGTAAACCTGTACCCGTAGCATAAGACATTTCAAAAGAGAGAAAGGAGAGGTTATCATGGCTCAACCACAACCCGCAAAAGTTAGCTATTTCTTCGGAAAAGGCTACTCTGATTTATGGAACACAATAAAAGAATCTTGGTCCAGAAACATTCACTCTGCAGGAGACCAGTTCTCCCTTGCTTGTGAAAAAGGCTGTTTCACAATGGGCGGCGGTATGAATTTGATTGCTGCCATTTCAATTTTTACATTCGGTAGCTTAATTACTGCGTTCACAACATTTGCACACATCGCAGTATTGTTTGCGTTCTTCGCTTTTATTTATATGGGCTTTGGTCTCTTGTGGCTCATCGACCGAATCTATATTATGATAAACAAAATCAAGAACGCTTGTCCTAATCCCGATTGTCAAGCATCGTTTCTTATCCCTACATATGAATGTCCAGGGTGTGGAGAAAAACACACCAACTTGGTTCCGAGTAAGTATGGTATTTTGAAGCGTACTTGCCTTTGTGGAACTAAGCTTCCCACTACTTTCTTGAATGGTCGTGGACAGCTTAAAGCTTACTGCCCTGAGTGCGATACCGCTTTGTCCGGTGATACTGCAAGCCGTCAGTATGCGTTCCCTGTTATTGGTGGACCTTCTGTTGGTAAAACTTGCTTTATTAACATGGCTATCGACCAGATGATGAGTGATGTTGCTCCTGCCCGTAGCTGGAAAATGAGTTTTATTTCTGATACTGAGGAAAAAGACCACGCACTCGCTATGAAGTCTTTGAACCAAGGAGTTCGTCTGATGAAAACAGAACTGAACTCTTTGACCGCTTATCAGTTGATGCTCAAGCTGCCTAATGAAAAAATCGGTCGTCGTATCTATGTTTACGATATTTCCGGCGAAATGTTCTCTAGCAGTAGCGATGTTCAGAACAACCTTGCATATAGCTATGCGAATGGATTTATCTTCATTATTGACCCGCTTACGCTTAATCAGTTTGCTATGGACGTTGAAGATAAAGTTGATTTGAATGCTTATGGTGCAAGCTCCAAAGACTTCGATGACATCTTGAATATTATGCTGATTAACCTTGAAAAGATGTTTGGCCTGAAGGATAAGGACACCTTGAAGCGTAATCTTGCGGTTGTAATTAACAAGGTTGATATTCCTACCTTGGAAGAAAAAATCGGTGAAACCGCAGCTCAGCAGTATCTTGCAGAAAATGCAAAAACCTGTAAAAGTTATATGGATGCTCGTGATGCGGTCTGCCGTAACTTCTTAGAAGAATACGGTGCAGGTAACTTTGTTCGTACTGCAGAAGCTAAGTTCAAAACTGTTAGATACTTTACCTGTAGTGCTCTCGGCCACAACCATGAAGGTCAGCCGTATGAAGGCAAGAATGTTGTTGACCCCGTTATGTGGTTGCTTCAGCAGGCTGACTCCAGCATTAAAGCTGAGTAATTAAGATAATGTAATTCAACCACACAAAAGCACTTCATCGGAGCCGCAAGTCTCTGTATGAAGTGCTTTTGTGGTTATTGGAAATGGGGAGGAATTGTACCATATGAAATTGCTAAAAGCTATATTTGCTGCGATGTGTGTCGGGGTAACGCTGTTGTTTTTGTATTTTGAAAATCAATTATCGGTTATATCATTGGCGATTGCAGTGGGCTTTTATGTAGTAGCTTCAGCTATACATTTAGTCTTTCATGAGTGTGGTCATTTCTTTGGAGGATTAGTCAGTAAGTATAAACTGTTATTTTTTCGGTTTGGTCCATTTAATTTGGTGAAAACTGAAAAAACCAAAATTAAATTTACATGGTTAAAAACACATGGCGGACAGTGTGTTATGTATCCTTCTCAAACCAGCACAATTAAATATAAAGCGTATAACTTAGGCGGCGTTATTGCTAATGCCATAATTGCTGCTCTGAGTACATTACTGATGTTACCAAACAATTTTTATCTGTTGATGATGATGATTGAACTTGTGTTTGTTGGAGCTTATAAAATTCTCGTGAATCTGATTCCGCATAAGACGAATGGAGTTCCCAATGATGGATATATTGTGAAAATGCTTGATGCACACATTGCAATGCGAAAAGATTATGCCTTATATTTAAGAATATATGCTGACACATTTTTGAATAAAGCTATTTCTCCAAGTGACTATCAATACGAACGAAACGAGTCATTAAGTGACGACGAACTTTTGTATTATAATGAAATACAAGAAATATTGAAATCAATCAATGCTCAAATGAGTAAGCATGAGATTGACCATTGTAAGGGGATTGTGATTTAATGTTAAAATGATGTCAGGGTCAAAAGCCCCCGACTTTGATGCCTACGGATTGCTCCGTGCTACGCACTCCCACAATCCTACCCAATATTCGCATATCGTGGGATTATCATCCCACTTTTATGCGCATATCAGGGCGGATCCTAAGGTCTTTCACCCACCTATGAGCAAGCACACGTGGTTTCAGACCTTTTGACCCTGACAGCCTATTATTTTGTAGAAGTCTTAAAATAAATTGAATTGTGAGGAAAAAATGGATTTTAAATATTGCAAATTAGAAATTTTTATACCGGAAGAAAATTTCCCGGAACTTCAGAAGGCTTTGCAGTCCGTAGATGCAGGGCATATAGGAAATTACGACTCATGTGTGTCCTGTTCAAGGCTTACCAGTTATTGGAGACCATTAGAAGGGACTGATCCATATATAGGAAAAGCCGGGGAGATTAGTTGTGAACCGGAAATAAAAGCAGAGGTAACAGTATTTAAAGAAAAAGTGGATGAGACAATTGAGGCAATCAAAAAAGTTCATCCGTATGAAGAACCGGTTATAAATGTAATTCCGATTTGGCGGACAAGTTTTTAAAAAAAGAAAGATGTCGGGGTCAAAAGCCCCCGACTTTGATGCCTACGGATTGTTTCGTGCTACGCACTCCCACAATCATACCCAATATTCGCATATCGGGGCGAGTCCTAAGGTCTTTCACCCACCTATGAGCAAGCTCATGTGGGCTTAGAACTTTTGACCCTGGCATCATATAAAATAGTAGTCAGTTTTCAGTTGCAGGCGTATGACAAAAGATCCATCCGATCTTTTTTAGTATAGACTCAGTATAGCATGAATAAGCTGTGAGAGGGAATGAAAATAGTGGAGCAGAAATATGGAAAATAGAAAAAGAGAACGGATCATAGAAGCCGGAATGGCATTGCTGCTTGTCATAACGCTTCTGGCAGCAGGACAGTCAGGAAAGATTCCGGTTGTGAAGAGTCAGGAGATACAGGTTCAGGCTGATTCAGGGAAAGAGAACGAAAGTAAAGAAAAAGGAAATACGGAGAATACAGATTCGGAGACAACGGGTACAGAGAAAAATTCCGGGGATACCGGGAAAAATGAAAGTGGATCTGATATGGAAAGCGTTGCAGTGGCTGCTTCTGCTGCCCAATATCCCATTATGGGAAAAAGCGATGTATCCGTACAGGAAATGGTCGATTATTTTAACAGATCAGGACGAACTTATCCGGCTGCAGCACTGGCAGCAGGAGGGGCGGATTCTATCGAGACATTTTGCCAGATTTATTATGAAGAGGCAACTGCAGAAGGAGTCCGACCGGAAGTTGCCTATGTACAGGCAATGAAAGAAACCGGTTTTCTTCAATATGGAGGAGATGCATCCATTGAACAGTATAATTTCGCAGGGATCGGAACAACCGGAAATGGAGTGCCGGGAAATTCATATGCGGATGTGCGGACAGGAATACTGGCACAGGTTCAGCATCTGAAAGCATATGCAACAACGGAACCATTGAATGAAGCGTGTGTAGATGAGCGGTATGAATATGTAAAGAAAGCGGCAGCTCCGTATGTACAGTGGCTGGGGCAGCAGGAAAATCCACAGGGAACAGGCTGGGCGACTGGAAAGAATTACGGATATGATATCGTGGAAATGATAAAGAAAATGAGGGAGGGCAGTGAAACCTGATGCACTGCTCTCTTTTTTTAAAGAGTCACTTATACTGCGACGGGACGATTCACTTCAGTTTGTTGCTTTTATAAACAAAAAATTATATACTAAAAGAAAAATTGGGAGATCAGGGAATGAAAATTAAAGAAGGATATATTTTAGATGAAATAGGAGATCAGAAAGTAGCAATTTCTCTGAAATGCGGGGAAAATGACTTTTCGGAGATGATTAAATTAAATGAGATAGGTGCATTTCTTTGGGAGAAGCTGTCAGAAGAAATTGAGGAAGAAAAACTGGTGGAAGCGGTGACAGAGGCTTATGATATTGACAGTGCAACAGCACGAAAAGATATAAGAAGTTTTACAGAAACCCTTGAAAAAAATGGTATTTTGGAACGGTGAATGATGGAAAAAAGAAAAAGATATCGGATTGCAGATGCGGAAATTGAAATTGCATTTACAGAAAATTATACAGAAATAATATGCCGGGATTATGAAGTGAAGGCAGAGGGCAAACCAGATTTTGTAATTGAAGTTACAGACGAGGAAGTTGAAAGAGAAAAAAAGAAAAGTGAACCGGGGGCATCAAAAGGAATTATTGAGTCATTGGCAATTTACAGAAAATTGTGTGAAAAAATACTGGACAGAAATTGTGTCCTGTTTCATTGCTCTGCTGTTGCTGTGGATGGAAAAGCATACTTGTTTACGGCTGCAAGCGGAACAGGAAAATCCACGCATACAAGGATGTGGAGACAGCATTTCGGCGGCAGGGCAGTGATGGTTAATGACGATAAACCGATTCTTCGGATAAAAGATGATGGAATTTATGTATGTGGAACTCCGTGGTGCGGGAAGCATGGATTGCAGACAAACGTGGAAGTGCCGGTGCAGGGGATCTGTATTTTGAGAAGAGGAGAAGAAAATATGATCAGAAAAATTTCTGCAATAGATGGATATCCGGATCTGTATAAGCAGACTTACCGTCCCGGTGAAAAGGACAAGATGTTAAAGACACTTTCGATGATTAAACAGATGGCAGAAAGACTTCCGCTATATGAGATGCATTGTACGATATCGGAGGAGGCAGCAGTTATGGCATGGGAGAGGATGAAGCCGTAAGAACGACCTGTAATGAAATAAAATGATGTCGGGGTCAAAAGCCCCCGACTTTGATGCCTACGGATTGCTCCGTGCTACGCACTCCCACAATCCTACCCAATATTCGCATATCGTGGGATTATCATCCCACTTTTATGCTCATATCGGGGCGGGTCCTAAGGTCTTTCACCCACCTATGAGCAAGCTCATGTGGGCTTAGACCTTTTGACCCTGGCATCTCAATATTTTGATAAGCATGAAAAAGTTTTGAGAAAAGAGGGAGAAAAATGAAGAACAGAAAAAAAGTATTATCATTTCTGCTGGCAGGTGTTCTTACTTTGGGGTGCTTTCCGGTGACAGCCGGAGCAACGAATAACTCAAAGGACGGAACAAAGCCGGCAGATGGAACAACAGTGGAGCAGCCGTTCCCGAAAACGTTGTTTTTGGAGGAACATAATTCATCCAAAGGATTTACAAGATTCCGTATTCCTGCCTTGGTAACTGCAGGTAATGGAGCATTAATTGCAGCAACAGACATCCGATGGGATATTTGCGGAGACGGAGCAGGATTGGATACGGCAGTATCAAGATCCACAGATAATGGAGCAACCTGGTCTTATACGGTAGCTAATTATCTGGGAGATAACGGAAACCGGTTTAATCGTGATTCAACAGCATTTATTGATCCTGCATTGCTTGCTGACGGAGATACAATCTACCTCGCATGTGATTTGTTGCCGGCAGGTCTGGCAGTTGCAAATGCAGCAAGATATCCGGCGAAGGCAGGAAGTACAGGTTATGATACAAATGGAAATCTGCTTCTTGCACTCAGTACAACCAGTGTAAATGGTCTTTCCAGTTCAACAGCACGTGCTGCTGCAAGTTATGATTATCATCTGGAAAAAAAAGCCGATGCGACATCTGAGTCCTGTTATGAAATCAAGAATAACAGTACCAGTGAAGTTGTAGACGGAGACTATACGATCGATGATCATTTTAACATTAAGAGTGCAGACGGAGCAGTAGATACAAACCTGTTCTGTGGAGATACACCGTACTTCCAGTTTCCAACGGATTTTCTTTATATTACAAAATCAACGGACAACGGAGCCACATGGTCAGCACCGCAGCTTGTAGATGCCAAGAATGAATCCGAGCAGGTATTTCTGATCGGACCGGGACGAGGAATTACAACTTCTACGGGAAGACTGATCTTCCCGTGCTATCAGTATACAAGTGGAGTTCAGAGAACATCTACAATCTATTCTGATGATGAGGGAATAACCTGGCATCGCGGAGCTACTGTATCAGGCAACAGCTCTGAAGCAGTTATTACAGAAGCAGATGGAAGATTGTATCTGTTTGTGCGTATGTCCAATGCCTATTATATATCTGAGGATGATGGACTTACATGGTCAGAACCAAAAGAGACAGGTTTTAAGTATAATAACAATTGCCAGTTAAGTGCCATTACATATTCAAAGAAAGTAAACGGAAAGACTGCAATTCTTTTTGCAGGTCCATCTGATACATCAGCACGTAATTCAGGACGTATCTGGGTTGGTCTGGTACAGGATGACGGAAGCCTTCAGTGGCTGGATAATCCGTATGTAGTCAATGATGGTACGCATTATGCATACTCCTGTATTACAGAGACATCAGATGCACAGATCGGTCTTTTGTATGAAGATGAAGATGAGCAGCTTGAGTTTGATAAAATTGCAATTGATGATATCGTAAATGGTGCAGCGACCAGTGGCGTATGGGTTGAAAATGATAACGGTGCTGTAGTTAATTCTTCTGTGATCAATACAGATGCAACGGCTTCTTATGTTGTAAGATGCCTTGATGCAGATGCTGACATTACGGTTTCTTCATCTAACAGAGCAGTGTTGGATGCAACTTATGCAGATGGAAGACTGACATTGACATCTAAGGGGAATGTAACCGGTCTGAAACAGGTGAAAGTAACTGTTAAAGCAGGTGAAGAATCTTTTATTATGAATGTGACGATTACAGATGCAGAAAAGTACAAAGTGGTCAGCCTTGAAAAAGATGAGACCAGGACATTGACAGTAAAAGACGGAAACTATGCAGATGCCGATACATCTTCTGTTGATACAGCAGTAGCGGGAGTTACCGTAACAGGTAAGGATGTACAGGATACATATGAAAAGACGGTGGCACAGATTGCCACAGCGATGGCAACGTTTGATGGTGCAACTGTAGATCTGAGCAAATGTATGTATACATTAGAATCAGGAAGTGACAGCTACACTTATAAAGTAAAAGCTACGGCTGCAAATGGAAACGGGATTTACCTTGGACCAAAGGCATCTTCTACTCCCGGTATTCCGAATGTAACAACAGCAGCCAATATTACCTTTGAAAAAAATCCTTCTGATGCGATGTTCAGTATTATGGATAATTCATCAGGCGGCGGTGGAAAGTATTTGTATTTCCACAGTACCGATGCGACAAAACTTCATTTCGACAGACAGAATGTGGCAGATGATAACTGCTGGTTTGAGTTATATACACCGTCCACATCAGCGGAAGATTATGACTTAATCAATGGATTTAAGAAAATAACAAGTGAAAAAGAACTGAAAGCCGGAGTCAGCGTGCTGATTGTGACAAAAGCAGATGCACAGGGTAACAGATATATTCTGCTTTCTACTACAGGAAGTCAGAAGTATAATCATGTGGCAAAACTGGTAAAGCAGACAGCAGCGGCTACAGAGGAAGCAGCATATCCGGGAACAAGTACCGCAGTATTTGGGGATACGAATGTAAGGGGACTTTCAGAGTGTCAGTATACATTCAAGAAGATCAGCAATGGAGTTTATGCAATTTCAGGACATACAGCAGATGGAGCAACCACATTTGTAACAATGGGAACAGTAGGAATCCCGAACAAAACAGCAAAAGCCAATATTACAGTTGCTGATGTTACAAATTCTAATGGCAAGGTATCTCTGTATGACGGATCAGCTTCACGTTACCTGTATTTCTGGAGGGATGCATCCAAACTTCATTATGACAGACAGAGAACACTTGATACAACAGCATGTGCATTTGAACTGTTTAAAAAGTCCGCAACAGCTTCAGCCGATTCACCGATCAAGGGATATGAGAAGATCACCGGAGCATCAGCGATTGAAGATGGAGGACAGTATCTGATCGCGGCAGAGGTTGACGGAACATACTATGTGATGAACCCGACACTGGATCATTCAAACTTCAGACATGTTGCCAAGGTTACAAATACGATTTACCGGAATCCTGCCGCAGAAGCCAGCACAACGATCAATTTTACAGGAGTTGCGGCAGGAACAACATCCGTACAGATCGGTGACGTAGTTTACTATGTGATCGTAACCGATGACGCAGTTGAGTGTACACATTCTACAACAGTTGTTCTTGATGCAAAAGAAGCAACCTGTACAGAAAAAGGATCTACAGGCGAAGTAGTTTGCGTGGATTGTGGAACAGTTGTACAGGAAGCACAGGAAATCGCAGCAAAAGGACATACTTTTGGTGAGTGGGTAACAGTCAAAGAACCTACGACAACTGAAGAAGGATCGAAAGAAAGAACCTGCTCTGTATGCCAGACAAAAGAGACAGAGACCATCGCAAAACTTCCGGATAAAGAAGACCCGGATCAGCCGGCAACACCGTCAGCACCGGAAAATGTAGCGAGCAGTGAAGTGACAAAAGATTCCATTAAGATCACCTGGGATGCACCGGCAGCAACAGAAGGAATCGCAGGATATAAGATCTATGTCAACGGAGCCGTATATGCAGCCGATATTTCCAAAGATGCAGTAGGATATACACTTTCCGGTCTGAAGGCAGGAGAGACTTATCAGATCCAGGTTGTTGCAGTCGGAACAGACGAGCATGCAACAGAGTATGCGGCAGCAGCACTCAGCGTAACAACGAAGTCTGAAAATAAAGACGACAATAATGGCGGAAATGACAACAATGGCGGTAATAACAATAACGGCGGAAATAACAACAATGGTAATAATGGAAATGCCGGAAATAACAAGCCGTCAGATAACAAGAACACTACAACCGACAAGAATCAGAATAGTACAGTAAATAAAGCAGCTAAGACAGGAGATATGACAAACGTTGTATTCCCTGCAGCAGTGATGCTGCTTGCAGGTGCAGTAGTGGCAGGAGTCCTTTTCAGAAGAAAATGGATGAAATAAGAGTCTGATTCGTTAAAAGAAATACAGAAGAAAAAGATTAGAAAGCGGAAGCAGATGCATTCTTAAGATTCTCTAAACCACCTGAAATCCCTTGACAAATCAGCACATGACCGCTATAGTATTTGTAGTTAAAAAATATTTAACAATTTAGTAAAGAATTAAAGGTGCTGAGGAAGAGGAGTACATCGTTACTGCCGTCAGAGAGAACCGTTCGGGGAGAGGAGCAAAGCTGCCGGTCAGACCGGTTGGGAGAGAAGATCACCCGGCTGAAAGACGGTTTCGGAGAGGGATGATGGAAGGTAGCTTCTGAACCGGATATCTGAAGGGCTGTAAAGTCTGTGGAGGTTCCTGGATTCAGGATTTCAGAATGCAGAGGCAGGGCAGGTAGGATTTCCCGGAGTGGTTTCCGTTAAAGAACTTAAGAGATACAGAAAATTGTCTGTAAGATAAGGTGGTACCGCGAGATTTTCGCCCTTTACATTAGTAAAGGGCGTTATTTATATTATAGACAATTAGAAAAGTAAAGGAGAGATAGAATGAGCAAGGAGCTTGCAAAGACTTACGATCCGAAGCAGATCGAAGAGAAGATGTATGAAAAATGGTGTGAGAATAAGTATTTTCACGCAGAAGTAGATAGAAGTAAGAAGCCTTTTACGACGGTGATGCCGCCTCCGAATATCACAGGAAAGCTGCACATGGGTCATGCACTGGATAATACACTGCAGGATATCCTGATCCGTTATAAGAGAATGGAAGGATACAATGCACTGTGGATTCCGGGAACAGACCATGCGGCTATTTCTACCGAGGTCAAGGTTACGAACCAGTTAAAAGAAGAGGGAATTGACAAAAAGGAACTTGGCCGTGAGGGATTCCTTGAGAGAACCTGGCAGTGGAAAGAAGAGTATGCGGGAACGATTGAGAATCAGTTAAAGAAGCTTGGTATTTCCTGTGACTGGGACAGAGAGCGTTTCACCATGGATGAGGGATGTTCCAAAGCGGTAGAAGAAGTATTTATCAGCCTTTATGAAAAAGGTTATATTTATAAAGGATCAAGAATCATCAACTGGTGTCCGAAATGTAAGACTTCGCTGTCTGATGCCGAGGTGGAGCATGAGGATCAGGACGGACATTTCTGGCATATCAAATATCCGATTGCCGGAACGGACCGTTTCCTTGAAATTGCAACGACCCGTCCGGAGACATTGCTGGGAGATACTGCGATCGCCGTACACCCGGATGATGAGCGATATAAGGATATTGTAGGAAAGATGGCAATCCTTCCACTTGTAAACCGTGAGATTCCGATCGTTGCTGATTATTATGTAGACAAAGAGTTTGGAACAGGTGCTGTTAAGATCACTCCGGCACATGATCCGAACGATTTCGAGGTTGGAAAGCGTCATAACCTTCCTGAGATCAACATCATGAACGATGATGCAACGATCAATGAAAAGGGTGGAAAATATGCAGGAATGGATCGCTATGAGGCAAGAAAAGCAATCGTGGCAGATCTGGATGAGCAGGGATACCTTGTAAAAGTTGTTCCACATATGCATGCTGTAGGAACTCATGACCGATGTGGTACAACAGTAGAGCCATTGATCAAACAGCAGTGGTTTGTCAAGATGGATGAGCTTGCAAAACCGGCGATCAATGCACTGAAGACAGGAGAGCTGCGGTTTGTACCGGAGCGTTTTGACAAGATTTATCTGCACTGGCTCGAGAATATCAAGGACTGGTGTATTTCCCGTCAGATCTGGTGGGGACATCGGATTCCGGCTTACTACTGTGATGAGTGCGGTGAATTTGTTGTGGCAAGAGAGATGCCGGAAAAATGCCCGCATTGTGGATGCACACATTTCACGCAGGACGAGGATACACTGGATACATGGTTCTCTTCCGCACTGTGGCCGTTCTCCACACTTGGCTGGCCGGACAAGACAGAAGACCTGGATTATTTCTATCCGACAGATGTACTTGTAACTGGTTATGATATCATTTTCTTCTGGGTGATCCGTATGGTATTTTCAGGCTATGCACATACAGGAAAAGCACCGTTCAATACAGTATTGATCCACGGTCTTGTAAGAGATTCACAGGGACGTAAGATGAGTAAATCTCTTGGAAATGGAATCGATCCGCTGGAAATCATCGATCAGTATGGAGCAGATGCACTGAGACTGACACTGATTACCGGAAATGCACCGGGAAATGATATGCGTTTCTACAACGAGCGTGTAGAAGCAAGCAGAAATTTTGCAAATAAAGTATGGAATGCATCCCGTTTTATCCTGATGAACATGAAGGAAAATGTGGTTGAGAAACCGGAAGATGCACTGCTGACACCGGCTGACAGATGGATTTTATCCGCAGTCAATACACTTGCAAAAGATGTAACAGAAAATATGGATAAGTTTGAGCTTGGAATCGCGGTCCAGAAGGTCTATGACTTTATCTGGGATGAGTTCTGTGACTGGTACATCGAGATGGTAAAACCTCGTCTGTACAGCACCGACGATGCAGTCAGCCAGAATGCGGCACTGTGGACGCTGAAGACTGTCCTGATCGACGCCCTGAAGCTGTTACATCCTTACATGCCGTTCATCACCGAGGAAATCTTCTGCACCATTCAGAATGAAGAAGAGTCCATCATGATCAGCAAGTGGCCGGAGTACAGCGAGGATCGTGCATTCCCCGCAGAGGAGAAGGCCATCGAAACCATCAAGGAAGCCGTTCGCGGTATCCGCAACATCCGTACTGAGATGAACGTAGCACCCAGCCGTAAGGCAAGTGTGTATGTAGTCAGCGAAAATGACGAGATCCGCAGGATTTTTGAGGAAGGTAAGCTGTTCTTCGCAAGCCTTGCTTATGCGAATGAGATCATGATCCAGGCTGACAAGACCGGAATCGCAGAGGATGCGGTATCCGTAGTGATCCCCGGTGCAACTCTGTACATTCCGTTTGCAGAGCTGGTAGACATTGCACAGGAGATCGAGCGACTGAAGAAGGAGCAGAAGAGACTGGAAGGCGAGCTGTCACGTTCCAGGGGAATGCTGTCCAATGAGAGATTCCTGTCCAAGGCTCCCGAAGCGAAGATCGCAGAGGAGAAGGAAAAGCTGGCAAAATACGAGCAGATGATGGAACAGGTGACAAAGCGCTTAGAACAGCTGGCATGATCTGCAACGAAACGTACAGAATAAAAAGAACGTAAAGCATAAGGAATACGATGAGATTCGGTAATGACATGATAACGTTTGAAGAAGCGGTGGCATATCTGAAGGATATGCCCCGCTTTACTGTTAAAAAAAATCCTGCGGACAGCAGGGACCTTAAATGGTTTTTAAAAAAACTCGGAAATCCGGAGAAGGGTGCCCCGCAGGATCAGATCCCCATGATCCATGTGGCGGGCACCAATGGAAAAGGCTCCGTCTGTGCCTACATGAGTTCGATCCTGCGGGAAGCAGGCTATCGCACGGCTGTATTCACTTCACCTCATCTGGTGGATATGCGGGAGCGTTTTGCCGTGAACGGTGAAATGATCTCAGAGGAAGCTTTTTTACAGGGGTTTCTTGCGGTATGGGACGCTTTGCAGGAGACCAATTCTGCGAATACTGGGGACGGGCAGCGAGGGGAAGAAGCGCCACAGGAATTCGTTCTCAACTTTTATGAATACCTATTCTGCATGGCATTACTCTGTTTTACAGAAGAAAAGCCGGATTATTGCATCATTGAGACCGGCCTGGGGGGAAGACTGGATGCCACGAATTATGTGGACAATAAGCTCCTGACCGTCATTACGCGGATCAGTCTGGATCATGTACAGTATCTGGGAGACACCACAGCGAAGATCGCTGCGGAAAAGGCAGGGATCCTGCGCCCCGGTGTTCCGGTGGTGTATCTGGACGGGGATGCGGATGCCAGTGCGGTAATTTGCCGCAAAGCGTCAGAACTTGGTGCGATACAGATACCGGTGTCGAAAAAGGACTATACTTTCCTTGGATTTCGGAAGAAATACATTGATTTTTCCTTGCGCTCTGAGTATTATAATTATATTAGTCTTACTTTGCATACCATTGCACGCTACCAGATGGAGAATGCAGCGTTGGCGGTTCGGGCCGTGGAAGTGCTGTTTCGCAGTACGGACATGCCTGACGGCAGAATGTGTGCCGCAGCCGGGTGTCCCACTGTGGAAGAGATCCGACAGGGAATCCTTGGCTGCTTCTGGCAGGGACGCATGGAAGAAGTACTTCCGGAGGTGTACGTGGATGGTGCGCATAATGATGACGGCATCCGGGCTTTTCTGGATACCGTGGAACAGGACGGCTGCACAGGAGGCAGGAGACTGTTATTTGGTGTGGCGGCGGATAAGGACTGCAGGCATATGATACAGAGGGTGATCAGGTCGGGATTAGTC
>OGLM01000695.1_pt1 | contig 39307 bp, 28 predicted proteins | sample 1572531 | NCBI WGS metagenome assembly OGLM01 (sample SAMEA2581909, study PRJEB24529) | metagenome | biome: Human gut stool | place: China | collected 2011
GAGATTTGAACTCGGGACCCCTTCATTACGAGTGAAGTGCTCTACCGCTGAGCTAATTCAGCCTTTCGGGAACACCGAGGTTCCCTTTGGGACTGCAAATATCTGAAAAATATTTTTTTCTCGCAACAATTTTGCGAAAATTCTCGCTTTTCTTGCTATATTCGCGCTAAAACTGACCCGAAACTGTTTTACGATGATTACTTTTCTGGTGTGCCTGGCGTTGCTGGTGACCGCATATTTCACGTATGGACGCTATCTGGAACGGCTCGTCGGCATCGACCCGGCGGCCCGGACGCCTTGCAGCCGCCTTTACGACGGCGTGGATTCCGTGCCCCTGCCGAGGTGGCGCACTTTCCTGATCCAACTGCTCAACATTGCGGGGCTCGGCCCGATTTTCGGCGCCGTGCTCGGTGCGGCCTACGGGCCGGTGGCGTTTCTGTGGATCACCTTCGGCGGCATCTTCATGGGTGCGGCGCATGACTTCATCGCCGGGGTCATCTCGCTGCGCCACGACGGCGCGAGTCTTCCCGAGACGGCCGGGGTCTACCTCGGCGGCGGCATGAAGATCGTCATGCGGCTCTTTTCCGCCGGGCTGATGATCCTCGTCGGTGCGGTGTTCCTCTCGCAGCCCGCATCGCTCGTCGCGGCCCGCCTCGACGTCCCGTCGCTCGAAGGCATCGCTTTCGGCGGATTCTCGTGGCTGCTGCTGATCGTGCTGGGCGTGATTCTCGTCTACTACATCGCCGCCACGCTGCTGCCCGTCGACAAGATCATCGGCCGCATCTACCCGGTCTTCGGCTTCGCGCTGCTGTTCATGGCCGTCGGCATCCTCGTCGTGCTGCTTTTCGGCGGCGAATACACCATTCCGGAATTCACCTCCTTCGAAAACTGCATCGCCGATGCGAAGGCCTTCCCGATCGTCCCGATGCTCTTCACGACCATTGCCTGCGGCGCCATCTCGGGCTTCCACGCCACGCAGTCGCCGCTGATGGCACGCTGCGTGAACAACGAGCGCGAATGCCGCACGGTGTTCTACGGCGCCATGATCGCCGAGTCGGTCATAGCCCTTATCTGGGCGGCCATAGCCATGGCCTTCTTCTCGGGTGCGGACGGTCTGGCGGCGGCGCTGGCCGAGCACGGCAACAACGCCGCATGGGTCGTAAATACCGTCTCGACAACGACTCTGGGTGCCGTGGGCGGCATCCTTGCCGTCTTGGGTGTGGTCGCGGCCCCCGTCACCTCGGGCGATACGGCGTTCCGTTCGGCCCGACTCATCATAGCCGATGTCTTCCATATCGAGCAGCGCAGCATCGCGCGCCGTCTGATGATCAGCGTGCCGCTCTTTGCCGTGGGCGTGGCGATTACATTTGTCGATTTCGACGTGGTGTGGCGATACTTCGCGTGGACAAACCAAGCACTGGCTACGGTTGTGCTGTGGACCATCGCCGCATACCTCTATCAACGTCGGGCAAATATGTGGGTGGTGATGCCCGTGGCGGTATTCATGACCTTCATCTGTTCGAGCTTCGTATTCGTTTCGGGGCAGTTCTTCGGTATGGAGAACCGTCCGCTGGCATACGGCCTTGCAGTTGTCGTTACCGCGGCGCTGACCGTGGCCATGAATTATAAATTCCGTCGTGATGGGAAGTTTCTCGGTTAGACCTTCGGCTTCGGGGCTGCTGCGCCTGAGCGGCGGCGGCTTCGCGCGGACGCTGCGCATGGCCGCCGAGTGCGAACGCGAAGGCCGCCGCGAAGAGGCGTGCCGCATGCGTTTCGAGGCGGTGCAACGCCTTATCGATGGGCTCGACGACGATGCCCGTCTGGATTGGGAGGACGGGGAGGCGCGTGCCGCCATGGAGTTGCTCTATGCCTCGGCGGCGGATCATCTCTCGGTCGGCGACGTCGAGATGGCCGTGGCGATATGGGAGCGGCTGACGGATTGCGACGAGGAGGATCGTCTGGAGGCCGTCGTGATGCTGGCCTTCTGCTACCCTGTGCTGGAGGAGTGGGAGTGTTTCGATGATGCGATGTTCGATGTGCCGATGAAGAGTCCCGAATACTCACTTCTCACGCTGTGGTGCGGCTTCTGCCGCTGCGGCGGCATCGACCGCGACGCGCTGCGTACGCTGCGTACACGGCATAAGGCGTGGTATGACGAGTTCGTTGCGGCGGAGCATCCCGCCTCGGAGGAGTTCGTGGCCGAGATCCGCGGCGAGCACCCCTCGGCGCAGGCCGAGGCGCGCGAGCTGTGGTTTGCGACGGAGCCGCTCTGGAGACTGCGCCCAGAATTTATCGAGGCGCTGCGCAAGGCATAGGGGACAAGACTTGTTGTATGGATGGTATAAAAATGTAAATAGAATATGAATGTAAAGAAGATTGTGGCCGTGCTGGCGGCTGTGTTGAGCGTGGCGGCGGCGCATGCGGCCGACTATACGTTCAAGCGCGACATAAACTACAAGTCGGGTGACGAATATGTCGCCGAGCGTTGCCGGCTCGATGTGGCTGCGCCTGTGGGGGCGCATGACGCTCCCGTCATCGTATGGTTTCACGGCGGCGGCCTGACGGGCGGCAACAAGGATATTCCGCGCGAACTGTTGGACGGCAATGTCGTTGTGGTGGGTGTCGGTTACCGTCTCTCGCCGCGTGCGGCCGTGACGGATATCGTGGATGATGCTGCGGCGGCCGTGGCGTGGGTCTTCGGCAACATATCGATGTATGGCGGCAGCCCCGAACGCATATATCTTGCGGGGCACTCGGCCGGAGGGTATCTGGTTGATATGGTCTCGCTCGACAAGAGCCGCCTGAAGCGTTACGGCGTGGATGCCAACAGCATAAAGGGGGTCATACCCTTCAGCGGGCAGGTCATAACCCATTTCGAGGAGCGGCGTGTGCGCGGCATATCGGACCGCCAGCCCGTGGTTGACAGTCTCGCTCCGCTCTACCACGTGCGCGGTGACGCGCCCCCGATGCTGATCCTTTCGGGTGACCGCGAGATGGAGATGCTGGGCCGATACGAGGAGAATGCCTATTTCCGCCGCATGCTTCTGCTGGCGGGACATAAGGATGTGACACTATACGAATTCGACGGCTACGGACACGATATGTGCGGGCCGGGCTATCCGCTGCTGCTGCGTTTCGTGCGCGAGCGTGAAGCGGCCCGAAAGTAATGTGCGGGCTCTGCGCCCGAAAAGTGTGATAAGGACGGAATATGTCGGACAGGAAGAACATAAATAACATATATGACGGCCTCTTGAGGCGTCGGATGACGCGCGAGGAGGCTCTGCGCAGCATCGCCGCAGGTGTGGTGGCGGGGACGTTGGGGCTTGCGGCCTGCTCGTCGGAGCGTAAGCCGCAGACGGAGGTTCCGGCTGCGCCTGCGGCCGGGGGGCGCGTCACGCTGCGCCGCAACATGCGCAACGGCGACGAGGTGTCGCTTCTGGGTTTCGGGTGCATGCGTTTCCCTACGGTCGGCGGAGACCGTTATACGGGTACCATCGACGAGGAGCCTACGCTGGAGATGCTGGACTACGCCTATGCGCACGGCGTCAACTACTTCGATACGGCGTGGATGTATCACGGCGGCAAGTCGGAGGAGATGGTGGGCAAGGCCCTGAAGCGTTACCCGCGTGAGAGTTTCTTTCTGGCGGACAAGATGCCGCCCACGGCCAAGACGCTGGAGGAGGCCAAGGAGATATTCTCGACGCAGCTCGAGCGTTGCGGCGTGGAGTATTTCGACTATTATCTCTGCCACAGCATCAGCCGTCAGTATGTATTCCAGAATCTCTATATCGACGAGGGGGTGTTGGATTACCTTCTGGAGTTGAAGGCCGAGGGGCGCATCCGCAACCTCGGATTCTCGTTCCACGGCGATATGGCACTCTTCGAGTGGCTGTTGTCGCAGCCCGTGGAGTGGGACTTCGTACAGATACAGATGAACTGGCTCGACTGGCGTGACCGCAAGCTGCAGGCCGAGCGGTTATATACTATGCTGGCCGAGCGCAAGATCCCCGTAATAGTCATGGAACCCATACGCGGCGGCGCGCTTATAGACCTTCCGGCGAGTGTGCGGTCGCTGCTTGCGTCGGCCGACGCGTCGCTTACGCCGGCGGCATGGGCCTTGAAGTTCTGTGCCTCGTATCCCTATGTGCTTACCGTGCTGAGCGGCATGACACGCATGGAGCACGTCGTGGAGAACTGCGCCACGATGACCGGTTTTGAACCCCTTTCGGAGGAGCGCCTCGAGTTGTTGCAGCGTGCGGCCGACATCTACCGCAACAATACGCGTATCGACTGCACCGACTGTTTCTACTGTATGCCGTGCCCGTACGGGGTCGATATTGCGGGCATATTCCGTGTCTACAACCGCTGTTCGGACGAGCAGCTGCTGCCCGATCCGTCGGGTGCGCGCGACGAGGAGTACCGCCGTCGTCGCCGCCGTATGTTGAACCGCTATCGCAATACCGTGGCCGAGCGCAGCCGCGCCGAACACTGTATCGGCTGTAACGAGTGCTCGCCCAAATGCCCGCAGGGACTGGATATTCCGCGGCAGATAGACCGCGTGGAGGAGCTTATAGAGGCGCTGCGTATGGGTTAACCGCAAACCGTTGTAAGGATGAAGACAAACCTGTTTAGAATATTGCGCATGTCGGCCGCGGCGACCGTTTTCGCCCTGCTGGCCGTATTGTTTGTCGATTGGGGCGGCGATACGTCGATGAGCCCGCTGCGGAGCATCGCCTCGCCGCTGGCGCGGTGGCAGGTCGTGCCTGCGGTCATGGCCGTGAGCGTGGTGCCGCTGGTGGCGCTCGCCGTCCTGACACTGTTATTCGGCCGCATATACTGCTCTGTTCTGTGCCCTCTCGGGGTGTTGCAGGACGGGGTCAATGTGGCGGCGAAGGTGGCGTCGAAACGTGCCGCCATGCGTTTCTCGTACCGCAAGCCGCGTCGGTGGATGCGTTACGGCGTGCTGGCGCTGACGGTAATACTTATTGCCGCAGGCGTGGGCGCGGCGGTGGCTCTGGTCGATCCCTACGGCATATTCGGACGCATAATATATGACGGGCTGCGGCCTCTGGCGCAGGGCTGCAACAACTTTCTTGCAGCCGTGGCGGGCGATTCGTTCGCCCGGGAGACGGTCTCGGTATCGTGGGTGAGTGCCGCCATCGCGCTGATTATGCTGGTCATTGTCGTCATCTCGGCATGGCGCGGCGGCCGCGCATACTGCAACTCGTTCTGTCCCGTCGGGACGCTTCTGGGCGAAGTGTCGCGCGCATCGCTGCTGCGTATGCGGATAGATACCGACCGCTGCGTCTCGTGCGGCGTCTGCGCCCGCAAATGCAAGGGCTCGTGCATAGATCCCAAGTCGCATACGATCGATGTGACGCGCTGTGTCGTATGTTTCGACTGTCTGGATGCGTGTCCCCACGGCGCAATATCCTATACGCCCGTGTCGGGGGCTGCGACGGGAAACGGAGCAGTATCGACAGAAGATGTGTCGGATGTATCTGAGAAGCGGTCGGAGGCGGTGGACGAGTCGCGCCGCAGATTCCTTACGGCGGTGGCCGTGGCTGCGGCGTCGCTGCCCGAGGTGAAGGCGCAGGCGGTGCAGAATTCGTTTGCGACGGTGGCGCGCGTGAAACGGCCGTACGAACGCCGCCATCCCGTAGCCCCCGCCGGAGCGGTGAGCCTCGAACACCTGCATGCGAAGTGTACGTCGTGCCATCTGTGTGTGAGCAAGTGCCCGGGACATGTGCTTCAGCCTGCGGTTATGGAGTACGGGCTTGAGGGTGTGATGCACCCCGTCATGCGCTTCGACAAGGGTTACTGTCTATATGAGTGCACCCTCTGCGGCGATGTGTGCCCCACGGGGGCGATTCTGCCTCTGGACAAGGAACAAAAGAAAGAGACGTTCATCGGCCATGCGGTATTCCGGAGAGGGCTGTGTGTGGTGCATACGGACGGTGTGGAGTGCGGCAACTGCGCCGACCACTGTCCCGCCGAGGCCATACGTATGGTCCCGTCGGCGGACGGACGCCTTTATCCCGAGGTGGAGAGGACGTTGTGCATCGGTTGCGGTCGCTGCGAGTATGTATGTCCCGCCTCGCCCTTGAGCGCAATACATGTCGAAGGATATGCCGTCCATGATGATCTCGAGTCCGGAGGCGGAGAACGGGAACATGGACAAGGACAGGGACGAGGATACGGTCGCGGGCATGGCCGCCGTCGCGGAGCAGGCGAGGCGTAGAGGGCAAGTGTCGGAATGAGGACGCCCCGATGATCGGTCAGATCGTCGGGGCGTTTGTTGCGTGAAGGGTGTTATTTGAGCCACGTAGCCCGTTTCCATAGATACTCCAGCGGGCCGTGTTTGTGTGAGCGCATCCAGTAGCGGCAGAAGGTGAGCTGTACGATGAATATAACCACGCCTATGGCCAGACTCTGCGTGGTGGTGGCCTGAAGTCCGAGACCCCAGTGGTAGAAGATGGCCGAACCGATGATGCTCTGTGTGATGTAGTTCGTGAGGCTCATGCGCCCGTATGGCGATATCTTCGACATGAACGCGCGGAGATTCGAACGGTAGTATATGAGTATGATGCCCGAGACGAGTATGAACATGAAGGCGCACTTGTGCAGCGACGAGACGATCAGCTGCAGCGACGAGAGTGCGGCCTGCGAGCGGATGTAGTCGGGCAGCATGTCCGAAAGGCCGTAGAGGGGGAAGAATGCCACGAGCGACCATGCCAGCACCTTGAGCCAGAAGTCGGCCTTCTGCTCGGTGAAGAGGCCGCGGCGGCCGATGAGCATGCCGTACATGAATAGTGCGGCAGTCTGGAAGAAGCGGGCGTTGTCCCACGCCCATGCGAGGCTTGCGAGCTGTCCCTGCACGAGGTTCACGCGTACCATTTCGAGGAACGACGTCTGGTTCTGTGCGGCCGTGGTCGCGCTCCACAGTTCGGCGGTGGGGATATTGGGCAAGGTGAATGCCGGGTCTGCGGCCGCGAGGATGAGATATATCCAGTGCAGCGGCTGCAGCAGGCAGACGGTGGCTATGATGAATACCGCGCGGTCCGACATGCGGCATGTGGCTACCAGCACGAACCCCACGAGGGAGAACAATACGAGCACTTCGGCCGTGAAGAATACGGCGTTGATGTTTCCCAGCACGAAGAGCAGCACCAGCCGCCAGCAGAACCTGAGTCTGAAATCGCGTCCTTGGAGGCGTTGGTTATCGTCCTGAATGAAGAAACTGAATCCGAAGAGCAGGGCGAAGATGGCGTAGGCCTTGCCGCCGAAGGTGAAGAAGAGCCCGTCCCAGATGGCCTTGTCGGTGAAGTTGAGCAGCGTGCATTGCTGCGAGGTGTCGGGGAAGGAGTAGAAGTTGTAGTGCTCGATGGTGTGCAGCAGCACGATGCCCATCACGGCGAAGCCGCGCAGAACGTCGGCTACGTCGATTCGTGAATGTCGTTTTACGGCGGGTTGTTCCATGGTTCAAATATGGTGGTGTCGGTTTGCGGTGTCGGGGTGTGTCCGAATAGCCTTTTGGCGAGACGGTTGCGTCGACGCCGCGGCACAAAAGTAGAAATATGTATGCGGACGGGCAAATTTTCGTACATTGTTTTTCGCGGCGAAGGCGTCGCGGTGTATGTCTTGCGGCTTTTTATCGCCCGCACAGCGTCAATTTGAACGAATTAATATGTAAAAGAGTGGCCCGAACGGGGTTTTTAATCGGGAAAGTGTTACATTTGTAGAGTCCTTTGCCCAAGCCCCGCCAACGGAAGCCGACGGGGGCAAAAGAGGAGGGGACTGTCGAGTGCCGCAAGGGTGACTTTGCGAAGACGGTGTGAAAGATATATGCACACGGATTATGGAGACGTACAATATGGATAACAAACATGTGTCGGGCCGCCGCGAGTCGGAGGCAAGACTCGAACGCCGCGGGGTGAAGCCTACCGCCAACCGTGTGTTGGTCATGGAGGCGATCCTCTCGGCACAGCGTGCCGTCTCGCTGGCCGATATCGAGGCCATACTCGGTACGGTCGACCGTTCGAGCGTCTTCCGTACGCTCGGTCTCTTTGTCAAGCACCATGTCGTCCACGCCATCGACGACGGCAGCGGATCGGTAAAGTATGAGGCGTGCGACAGCCATGACGACTGCTCGGTGGCCGACATGCATACCCATTTCTATTGCGAGGTGTGTCACCGTACTTTCTGCCTGAAGACCATCGGTGTGCCCGTGGTGGATCTGCCTGCGGGGTTCGTCACCCACTCGATAAACTATATCGTCAAGGGCATCTGCGACAAGTGTTCGGCTGCGGGCACCGTTGCGGGTGAGTAATCCCTTTTTTGTAGCAAATCCATAATCACATATCACACATATCGTTTCACGTCGGGGGGGGGATCTGCCTGCCGACAGCCTGATCATCTCTTTTCGATTACCGTTGCGGCGGCCGTCAAGGTCGTTGCCGCAAGTGCTGTTTGCAACTCGGTTGCACCGATTTTGGCTTACCTTTACGGCGTTTGGACGAAAGAAACGATAAAATAATCCAATATGAGAGCAAAACTGTTTTTGATTATGTTGAGCTGCGCGGCATGGACGGCCTGTCAGGGCAACGGCGGTGCCGGTGAGACTTACGACGATTCGCAGGGTGCCGAAACGGCTGCCGTACACGACCATGAGGCCGAGGGCCATGACCATGAAGGCCATGACCACGCTACACATGATCATGAGGGTCATGATCACGAGGGACACAGCCATGAGGCGGAGAGCCATGACGGTCACAACCACGAGGCCGAGGAACACGACCATTCGGGCGAGGAGGCGGCACATGCCGAGGCTGCCTCGGGAGAGATCTCGCTGCCTGCGGCCAAGGCTGCGGCGGCAGGTGTCGAGGTGCAGACCGTATCGGCGGGCCCGTTCCGTGACGTTATCGTCGCCAGCGGCCGTGTGATGCCTGCCCCGGGTGACGAGACGGCTGTCGTGGCATCGGTATCGGGCGTTGTATCCTTCTCGCGGCCGCTGGTAGAGGGTGCGCAGGTGGCCAAGGGCGCGCCGATGTTCACCATCTCGTCGGAGCGCATACAGGAGGGCGATGCCGTCGAGCGCGCCCGTATAGCATACGAGACGGCACGTGCGGAGTATGAGCGTGCGCGGTCGCTTGTCGGGGATCGGATCGTCTCGCAGAAGGATTACGAGGCTGCGGCCGAGCGTTACGAGACGGCGCGTCTGGCATACGAGGCCGTCGCCCGCGAGGATGGCGAGGGTGGCACCGTTGTCGAGGCTCCCGCCGCAGGCTATGTCAAGAGCTGCGCGGTGAAGGAGGGCGACTACGTGAGTGTCGGCATGCCGCTGGCTGTCGTTACGCAGAACCGCCGTCTGAATCTGCGTGTGGATGTGCCCGAACGCTACTATTCGAAGCTGGGGAGTGTGGCTACGGCCAACTTCCGCGCCGCCTCAGGCGAGCGTATCCACCGCCTTGCGGATATGCACGGACGCATGGTTGCATACGGCCGCAATGCCGATGACGCGTCGGCATATATTCCCGTCACCTTTTCGTTCGACAACGCCGCCGATGTGGTTGCGGGATCGTTCGCAGAGGTGTGGCTGCTGGCAGCCGAGCGCGAGGGCGTGTTGAGCCTGCCGGTCGAGGCGCTGACCGAGGAGCAGGGCGTATATTTCGTATATGTGCAGCTGGATGAGGATTGCTACCGCAAGCAGGCCGTGACCGTGGGCGCGAGCGACGGCGAGCGAGTGGAGATAACATCGGGCCTGAAGGATGGCGAGCGCGTGGTTACGCGCGGAGCCATACATGTCAAGCTGGCCTCGGCGTCGAACGCCATACCGGCACATACGCATAACCACTAAAATCGACAGAGATGCTTAACAGGATAATACGTTTCTCGTTGCAGAACCGTCTGCTGGTGCTGGTGGCGGCGGTGCTGCTCTTTGCGGGAGGTCTCTACCGGGCGTTTCATGCCGAGGTGGATGTCTTCCCCGATCTGAATGCCCCGACGGTGGTTGTCATGACCGAGGCGGGAGGCATGGCGGCCGAGGAGGTCGAGCAGCTGGTGACATTCCCAATAGAGACGGCCGTAAACGGCGCTACGGGCGTACGCCGCGTGCGATCATCTTCGACCACGGGATTCTCAGTCGTATGGGTCGAGTTCGACTGGGGTACGGACATATATCTCGACCGTCAGATCGTGTCGGAGAAGCTGGCGACGCTGGGCGAGACGCTGCCCGAGAATGTTGGTAACCCGACGCTCGGCCCCCAGTCGTCAATCCTCGGCGAGCTGCTGATCGTGGGCCTCACGGCCGACAGCACCTCGATGCTCGATCTGCGTACGCTGGCCGACTGGACGATACGTCCGCGTCTGCTCTCGACGGGAGGCGTGGCTCAGGTTGCCGTTCTGGGCGGTGACATCAAGGAGTATCAGGTTCTGCTGCACCCCGAGCGGATGAAACACTACGGTGTGACGCTGGCCGATGTTATGGCCGTCACGCGCGACATGAACCGCAATACGAACGGCGGCGTGATATACGAATACGGCAATGAATATATCGTGCGCGGCGTAGTCTCGACGAGCGATGTGAAGCAGATGGCGCGTGCGGTGATCAAACGCGTCGACGGCGTGCCCGTGACACTGGAGGATGTGGCCGACGTGCGCGTGGGAGCGCAGCAGCCCAAGCTGGGCGTAGCCTCGGAGCGGGGGAAGCAGGCCGTACTGCTGACCGTTACCAAGCAGCCCAATACGGGTACCATCGAGCTGACGCAGCGTCTGGAGGAGGCTCTGGCCGACCTGCAGAAGAACCTGCCGAAGGATGTGCATGTCTCGACCGACATATTCCGTCAGTCGCGATTCATCGAGAGCTCGATCGACAACGTGCAGAGCTCGCTGCTGGAGGGCGCATTCTTCGTCGTGATCATACTGTTCCTGTTTCTTGCCAACGTGCGCACGACGCTCATATCGCTTGTGACGCTGCCGCTGTCGCTTCTCATATCGATCCTCGTGCTGCACTATATGGGCCTTACGCTCAATACGATGAGCCTCGGAGGTATGGCCATAGCGATCGGTTCGCTGGTCGATGACGCCATCGTCGACGTGGAGAACGTATGGAAACATCTGCGCGAGCGGCGCGCTCTGCCCGCGGCCGAACGAAAGTCGGTGCTGGAGACGGTATTCGAGGCCTCGCGCGAGGTGCGTATGCCGATCCTCAATTCGACACTCATCATCGTCGTGAGCTTCGTGCCCCTCTTCTTCCTTTCGGGCATGGAGGGACGTATGCTCATACCACTCGGCATAGCCTTTATCATCTCGCTCTTCGCCTCGACGGTTGTGGCGCTGACGCTGACGCCCGTGCTGTGCAGCTATCTGCTGGGCAGCGATAAGGGTGACGGCATGCCCAAGGAGGCCTTCGTGGCCGTATGGCTCAAACGTTATTACCGTGTGGCTCTGGAGTGGTCGCTGCGGCACAAGCGCAGCGTCGTGGGAGCCATCGCGGTGTTGTTCTTCGTGGCGTTGGGACTCTTCTTCACGTTGGGTCACAGCTTCCTGCCCTCGTTCAACGAGGGTTCGTTCACTGTCAACGTCAGCTCGCTGCCCGGCATCTCGCTCGAGGAGTCGGACCGTATAGGACGTCAGGCCGAGGAGTTGCTGCTGTCGATACCCGAGATCGAAACCGTCGCCCGCAAGACGGGACGCGCCGAGCTGGACGAACACGCTCTGGGCGTGAATGTCTCGGAGATCGAGGCTCCATTCACTCTCCGTGACCGCTCGCATGCCGAACTTCTGAACGAGGTGCGCGAGAAGCTCTCGACGATCGTGGGGGCGAATATCGAGATCGGCCAGCCCATAAGCCACCGTATCGATGCCATGCTGAGCGGTACGCAGGCCAGCATCGCCATCAAGCTCTTCGGTGACGACCTGAACGAGATGTTCTCGATCGGCAACCGCATCAAGGCGGCCATAGCCGACGTGGAGGGTATCGCCGACCTGAATGTCGAGCAGCAGATCGAGCGTCCCGAGCTGAAGATCGTGCCCAAACGCGAGATGTTGGCGCGTTACGGCATTCCGCTGTCGGCCTTCAACGAGTTCGTGGCGGTGAACATGGCGGGCGAGACCGTCTCGCAGGTATACGAGCAGGGACGTACGTTCAATCTCGTAGTGCGTGCGGCGGAGCAGAACCGCGGCACGATGGAACGCATACGCGACCTTATGATCGACGATGCCGACGGCAACAAGATCCCGTTGTCGTATGTTGCGGATGTGGTCTCGGCGACGGGCCCCAACACCATCAACCGCGAGAACGTGAAGCGCAAGATCGTCATCTCGGCCAACACGAGCGGCCGCGACCTGCGCAGCGTAGTGAACGACATACGCAAGCGTGTGGACGAGCAGATCACCCTGCCCGAGGGATACCATATCGAATATGGCGGACAGTTCGAGAGCGAGCAGGCGGCAAGCCGTACGCTGCTGCTCACCTCGATAATGAGTATCGTGATAATCTTCCTGCTGCTCTATGTCGAGTTCCGCAACGCCGTACAGAGCGGCGTGGTGCTGCTCAACCTGCCGCTGGCGCTCATAGGCGGAGTATTCGCGCTGTTGTTCACGACGGGAGAGGTGAGCATACCTGCCATCATAGGATTCATATCGCTGTTCGGCATAGCGACGCGAAACGGCATGCTGCTGATCAACCGCTACAACCATCTGCGCGATGAGGGCATGCCGCTGCACGAGAGTATCGTGAGCGGGTCTCTGGACCGTCTGAACCCTATCTTGATGACGGCTCTAACGTCGGCTCTGGCGCTCATACCGCTGGCTTTGCGCGGCGATCTTCCCGGAAACGAGATACAGAGCCCCATGGCGAAGGTCATCCTTGGCGGACTGCTCACGTCGACCTTCCTCAATGCCTTCATCGTACCGATCGTCTACGAGTGGCTGCACCGCGGCGAAACGAGTGTGAAACGTGATAAAGAGATCGAATTATGAAACGCTTGACGATATTCGCGGCGGCGCTTTTTGCTGCGACCGCCCTGCACGCACAGGATGTGGAGAGTGTCCTTGCGCAGATCGAACATAACAACAAGAACCTTGAGGCCCTGCGCCGCGAGAGCGAGGCTGCGAAACTCGAGGTGCGCACGCAGAACAACCTTGAGGATCCGTCGGTTGAGTACAGCCCCTTCTTCGCGCACGGCGCCGACGGCATCGCCAGCTCGGAGCTTGTGGTGTCGCAGGGGTTCGATTTCCCGACGCTCTATGCCGCACGCCACAAGTCGAACCGCCTCCAGCAGGAGGGTATCGACGGCCGTTACGGCGTGGCGCGGCGTGATGTGCTGCTTGAGGCGCAGCTGTTGTGCTTCGAGGCCATACGTCTGGACCGTGAGCGGCAGCTGCTTGAGCGGCGTATGGAGAATGCCGACGAGATGCTTTCGCTTTTCGAGCAGAGACTCGAGCAGGGCGATGCCACGGCCTTGGAGGTGAACAAGATACGTATGGAGCGTATGAACGCCGCAGCGGAGCTCTCGCGCAACGCCACGGCGCGTACAACCGTAGCGGAGTCGCTGCGTGCGATGAACGGCGACAAGAGTGTCTCGCTCGAGGGTGCCGGGTATCCGGTGATGCCGTCGATAGGCAGTTTCGACGAGTTCCGCGAGAAGATGATGGCCGATGAGCTGGAGTTGCAGGTCTCGCTTTCGGACGAGCGTACGGCCGCGCAGCAGGTGAAGGTCAACGCCCAAAACTGGCTGCCCAAACTCGAGGTCGGCTACCGCCGCAATACCGATCTGGACGCGGCGGTGAACGGATTTCTGGTGGGCGCCTCGTTCCCGATATTCTCGTCGCGCCACAAGTCGGGTGCGGCAAAGGCCCGCTATGCCGCCACGCAGCTGCGCACGGAGGATGTGAAGGCACAGACCGAGGCGCGCATACGCTCACTGTACAACAGTGTGGAGCAGTCGGCGGCGACGATGCGCACGTATGACCTGCAGCTGATGCGCTCGACGCTCGATCTGCTTCGCCGCGCCGTCGAGAGCGGCGAACTGTCGGTCATAGAGTATTATGTCGAGGCAGACGGCATATATTCCAATATGCTCTCCTATGTGACCATCGAGAACACCTACTACTGCACGCTTGCCCAGATCTTCCGAAACGATCTTTAGCGCGCGGCGGGCACATATTATATAACAGCATATCCCCGAACTCTTCCGAGCTCGGGGATATTCCGTTTGTGTTCGCAGGGCGGCGTTAGAGCCACTTGACGCGCTCTTCACCCTCGTACGGGGGCAGCGGTGCGGGCGTGAAGTCCGAATATCCGAACGCTATGGCACAGAGGATGCCGTAGTCGTCGGGTATGGGCAACATCTTCCGCAGATATTCGTCGGCCTGCTCGCCGTCGGGCTCCTTGACGCGGCACGGACGTCCGTTGACATGTACCCAGCACGAAGCCAGACCCTCGTCGACGATGGCCAACTGCATCACCGTGGCGGTGATGGCGCAGTTATCGATCCACAGGTCCGTGACGCGGCGGTCGCCCATGACGAGGATCACGGCCGCAGCCCCCGAAACGAATGCCGAGCCGTAGTCGCGCATGGCGGCGATCTTTTCGAGCATCTCGGGCTGCTCGACCACCAACAGCCGCGTCGAACGGCAGTTGCGCGACGAGGGTGCCTGAAGTGCCATGTCGACGATGCGTTGCAATTTGTCGTGTTCCACCTTGCGCGGCAGGAACTTGCGCGTGCTGCGCCTCTTCTCGAGAATCGTTTTGAACTCCATAGTCGTATGTTTTTATACGTTTGAGATATTTTGCTGCTTTGCGGCTCTGCCTGTTGGCCGGCTATGCAAATGTACGAAAAAATATCTTCTGCGCGGCATATCCGGCGCAGACGCAAAAAGGAGAGCCCTCGACAGGCTCTCCTTGCAATATACGTACCCCGGTCTCGGATTAGAGCGTCCAGCCTGAGGTCCAGTCGTCGCTGGCGCTGACGGCGCCCTTGTAGTCCACGCGCGTGAAGAAGGGGTCGTCGGGCGTAACGCCTCCAGAGAGGGTGCCTACGTAGTCGTTGGCAAGGGCGTTGACGTAGTCGGTCGAGTTGCCCGTGGCGGCAGCGAACATCTCGGCCGTGTAGATGCCGTTCTCAGAGTCGAGATCCGAGCTCATGGCTATGTGCTGGAGCTTCGACGTGCCGCTGAGCAGTGCCTGCTCGGTCTGCTCGGTCTCGAGGGTGATGCACTTGGCCTTGCCGGTGATGATCGAGTTGTAGATCTCGGCCTGCGTGCCGGCGCGCAGACGTATGCCGCGGGTGTTGTTGGCCGAATTGTCTCCCACGAGCGTGAGGTTCGAGAGTATGGGGTGTGCTACGGGCGTAGCGTCGAAGTTGTTGCCGTTATTGTCGCACTCCATGAGGCAGTCGCACTCCTCCTCGCCCGACTGATAGGCTACGAGGAACTGTCCGCGGCCGTTCCAGCCCTCGGTCCAGTCGAACGAATCGTCCGTGCAGTCGGTTACGACCATGTGCTTGACGTTGACCGAGCCGCCGAAGAACTCGAAGCCGTCGTCCGAACCCTTGTATGCCTGAACATACTCTACGGTTGTGCCGTTGCCCACGCCGTAGAACGAGATGCCGTTGGCCTCATGCTCCTCGTCGAGCGCAAAACCCGTATATTCGAGACGTATGTAGCGCAGCGTACCCGAGTTGTCGCTGTCGTCGCTGCCGCCGTAGGGGGCGTTGCCTATCTCCGAGAGGACACCCTCGCCGGCATTGGTGTGGGCGCGGCCGCAGATGTGGATGCCGCCCCATGCGCCGCTCTTCTTCAACTCGCTGGTCATGACAATGGGGTTCGAGGCCGTACCCTGAGCGTCGATCTTGGCGCCCTGCTCGATGAGGATATAGTCGGGGGCGTCGTCGTCCACGGCTACGATCGTGACGCCCGGCTCTATGGTAAGCGTGTTGCCCGCCTTGACGTGCAGGCCGCCGCTGAGTTTGTAGCTGCTGCCCGAGGTGAGCGTGGCGTTGGCGGTGATGTTGCCCGTCAGCGTGGTGCCCGTGGGTATCTCACCCTTGAGCGTTGTGTCGTCGGGATTGTTGTCGGTGTTGTTGTTGCAGGCCGTGGCGAAAGCCATTGAGGCTATGACGGCTGCGGTCAGAAATTTGATTTGACTTTTCATCTCTACAAATAAATGAATGGTTCTCTATCGTTTTTTCCTCTTGTGAAATGTCCTGTATTGAGGTGTGTTGATACTGCCGTTAGAACTTGAGCGCTATGCCCAGCTCGAAGCCCATGCCTGTGCGGTAACGCTCGACCTCGATCGAACGGCCCGTCTGCGGTACGTCCTGTTCGAATATCAGGGGACGGTTGAGCAGGTCGGTGAGTTGCAGTTTGAGCTCGGTGCGCTCGCCGAAGCGGTACGAGGCCGCCATGTCGAGCGTATGGACCGGACGCTGCGTGATGTCGCCCAGACCCGAGATACCCACGGCGTGGATGCGCGGTCCCTGAAGGTTGTAGAGCAGGGCCAGATTCAGCTGGCGGTTGTCGCTGAAGCGGGGCGAGTAGGTTATGTCGGCATTGACCAGATAGGGCGAGGCGCCCTGCAGTGCGCGCTCCTTGTTGGTATAGACTCCGCCGTCGGGAAGTTTGACGTTCGTGTACATGTATGTTCCGTTGACACCCACGCGGAGCGCCTCGGTCAGCGTCTTGCGTATCTCGAGCTCGATACCTGCGGCCATACCGTTGTCGGCATTGCGGAAGGTGTGTACCGAGGCGCCGCCCGCAAGCATCTGCACGCGCTCGATCGGCTCGTCGAGATATTTGTAGTAGGCCGTGGCCGAGAGCATGTCACCCTTGTCGTTGAGCAGCTCGTAGCGCAGGTCGACGTTATAGTTGTAGCTGTTCTGCAGGTCGGCGTTACCGCGCAGCTGGGCCGAACCGTATGACTCCTGATAGAGGAACGGGGCCATCTCGATGAACGACGGACGCGTTATGGTACGCGAGGCCGAAAGTCGCAGCTGCTGGATGTCGCTGAGCGTATATTTTATGTTTACGGCGGGGAAGAGGTCGTTCTTGTTGAGGTCGCGGCGCTCGGCCATGCTCTGGTCGTTGTAGTAGTTGACCCACTGGCGCGAGGCCTCGTAACGCAGTCCGAGATCCACGAGAAGCGCCTCGGCGGGACGCAGCCCGAGCGAGAAGTAACCCGCGTAGATCGTATTTCCCGCCTGATATGTATCTTTCGGGTGGCGCTGGCGGTCGATTACGACCGACCCGTTGGCGATGTTGCCGAAGTTGAGGTAGCCGTCCGTGTCGTATATGTCGTCGATGACGGGGTGGATCGCCGTGAGGTCATAGTAGAAGCGCGTGGCCGTATAGTCGCGGCCCTTGTCCTTGACGGCGGCGCCTATGGTGAGCTTGTGGCGGCCGAACGTGAAGTCGGCGGCGATGTGACCGTTCCACTCATCCTCGTCGAGCGTGCCGAAGTAACGCATGGTCTCCTGCTGGTTCAGACGGAAGAGGTCGAGTGTGCCGTCGGCCGTGCGTATGAACATCACCTGTCGGCGGTCGGGCTCATCCGACGTGGTGGAGGTGTACGATCCGCTCCATAACAGGCGCCAGCGCTGGCCTAACTGGTGCGTACCGCTTATCTGGTTGGTCATGAGCGTGTAGACGTGCATCACGTCGTTGCTGCCCGTAAGGTCGTGTCCCTCCTGATCGTAACCCTCGCGGCGCATGTAGGTGTCCGAGGCGTTGCGGGCATAGAAGAAGGTGTAGTTGATACGGTCCTGCTGTCGCAGCGTGAGAGAGAGGCTTCCGAGTGCGGCGATCTTGAGGCTCGCCTCGTAGCTGTCGTATGTGTAGTCGTCGGTGATAGAGCCCGTGGCCTCGAGCAGACGGTATGTGGCGTCGGTCATGCGCTGCAGCTCGTTGCTTACGCCCGCCGCGGCGAGAATGCCGAGTGTCTGGTTGCCGACCGCGATGTTGCGGCCGAAGCCTATGTTACCTCCGAATTCGGGCAGCGCCGTGCGCTTGTCGACCGAGAAGTCAGTGTCGAAGATCTGGTTTGAGGTGACGTATGAGCGGAAATCCTGCTTGTCCATCGTAAGGGCCGCGGGGTCGACCTTGGGCTGCGTGAAGAGCGAACGGTGATCCATGCGGTAGAAGTCGCGTCCGATGGTGTTGGCCTGACCTCCCGTGTGGAAGTCTACGGTGAAAAAGTCGTCACCCATGTTGTCCTTGGTGTCGATGTTGATATGCGCACCCGAGTAGTCGGCGTAGGACGAGGCCTCGTAGACCTTGCTTACGGTGATGTTCTTTACCGTCGACGAGGGGAATATGTCGAGCGGGATGAGCTTGTTGTCGGGGTTGGGCGAGGCTATGGGCTGGCCGTTGAGGGTGGTGATGCTGTAACGGTCTCCCAGACCGCGTACGATGAGCTGTCCCGATGAGGCGATTGATATGCCGGTGAGCTTCTTTACGCCCTCCTGCACGTTCGATATGCCCTTGAGCGCCATCTCCTTTGCTCCCATATTCTCGACGGCGATCTCCGACGCCATGCGTTCGCGTTGCAGTATGCGCTCCGATTCGAGGTTCTTGCGAGTCTTGACCGTCACGGCCGAGAGCTCCTGACTCTCGGGCTCCATCTCGATGCGCATCTCGGGCATCGTCTCCTTAACCTCGATGTCGAGCTGCTGCGTGCGGTACGATATGTATGATACGACGATGCGATAGCGTCCCTTCTCGAGAGGCAGCTCGAAGCGGCCGTCGACGTCGGTCGAGGTGCCGTGCGTGGTGCCGTCGACGACGATTGCCACGCCGATGAGCGGTTGTGAGTTACTCTTGTCTACTACGATTCCCTTGAACGAGGCTGCCGACGCCGCCGTCGCGGCGAGTGTCATCAGCAGGGTTAGAACTTGTCTTCCGATTCTCATTACTTCTTTTCCACTTGTTTTCCGCCGCAAAGGTGGGCAAGTGTTGTTACGGGAAAATGTCACACGTGTAATGATGGAATTTCACGTCTGTGACGTTTGTGTTACGCGCGGCTGTCGGGAGGGAAGTGCGGCTTTTGCCGGCGCTCTTGCGCGGCAGCGATAAAATCCGTACCTTTAGCGGCATAAACATACATATATGAACGTTACCGCTAATACAGGACGTCGGCTTGCGGCCGAATGGGAACCTCAGAGCTTCGTGCAGCTGACGTGGCCCCATGCCGGAACCGACTGGGCTCCATATCTGGATCAGGCGTACGACTGTTTTCTGGCCATAGCGCGTGCCGTGGCTGCGCGCAGCGACCTGTTGGTCGTAACGCGCGACGCCGCCTCGACGGAGGCGCAGTTGCGGCAGGCGGGTGTTGCGATGCGTGCCGACACGGGCCGCGGGGCGGTGCTGTTCGAGGCCCCGACCGACGATACGTGGGCGCGGGACCATGCCTTCATCACCACCGTCGATGACGGACGGTGCGTGCTGCACGATTTCCGTTTCAACGGCTGGGGCGCGAAGTTTGCCGCCGGGCGCGACAATGCCATCAACGGTGCTTTGTGGCGTGGGGGCATCGTATGCGGTGCGGACTACGAGGACGATATGGATACGGTGCTCGAAGGAGGCTCGATCGAGTCGGACGGCCGCGGCACCATCCTTACCACATCGTGCTGTCTGTTTGCCCCGAACCGCAACGGCTACACCTCGAAGGCTGAGGCGGAGGCGATGCTGTGCGGGCGTCTGGGCGCGGAGAGGGTGTTGTGGCTCGACCACGGCAGCCTTGCGGGTGACGATACGGACGGGCATATAGATACTCTGGCGCGCCTTTGTCCCGACGATACGATCGTATATGTGGGTTGTGATGACCATACGGATGGCGACTTCGAGGGCCTTGCGGCCATGGAGGGTGAATTGCAGGCGTTGCGCACGGCCGACGGTGCGCCATACAGGTTGTTGCGGCTGCCGATGGCGGCACCGGCATATTATGACGGGGAGCGTCTGCCGGCTACGTATGCCAATTTTCTCATCATGAACAGTGCGGTGCTGATGCCCTGCTATGGAGATGATGAGAGGGATGCGGCCGCGGCGGAGGTGTTGCAGCGGGCGTTTCCCGACCGCGAGATCGTGGGGATCGACTGCCGCGTGTTGATACGTCAGCACGGATCGCTGCACTGCGTGACGATGCAGTATCCCGAGGGTGTCGGCCTGCGCACGGTGACAAAGCAGTGACTATTTATATATAAAGTATAAGTGAAGATATGAAGATAGGATTGATCCAACAGGCATCGGCCGCTACGGCGGAGGAGAACCGCCGGCGTCTGGCCGAGCGCATAGCGGAGGCAGCGGCGGCGGGTGCCGAGCTTATGGTGTTGCAGGAGTTGCACGACTCGCTGTACTTCTGTCAGACGGAGTCTACCGACAACTTCGATCTGGCGGAACCTGTGCCGGGTGCGGCCACGGAGTTTTACGGCGAGGTGGCGAGGCGGTGCGGCGTTGTGTTGGTGACGTCGCTCTTCGAGCGGCGCGCGGCGGGATTGTATCACAATACGGCCGTGGTATTCGAGCGCGACGGCTCGATTGCGGGCCGTTACCGCAAGATGCACATACCGGACGACCCGGCATATTACGAGAAGTTCTACTTCACGCCCGGCGATTTGGGTTTCCGACCCATACGCACTTCGGTCGGTGTGTTGGGCGTGCAGGTGTGCTGGGATCAGTGGTATCCCGAGGGTGCGCGTCTGATGGCGCTGCACGGTGCCGAGATATTGATATACCCGACGGCCATAGGTTGGGAGAGCAGCGATACGGAGCAGGAGCAGAGTCGGCAACTGGATGCGTGGCGTACGGTGCAGCGCGGCCATGCCGTCGCAAACGGCCTTCCCGTCGTGGCGGTAAACCGCTGCGGCCACGAGGATGACCCGAGCGGCGCTACGCGCGGCATAGAGTTCTGGGGCCACAGTTTCGTTGCAGGGCCGCAGGGCGAGATCCTTGCCGAGGCGGGTACGGAGCCGTGCGTCAAGGTTGTGGATGTCGACATGAAGCGTTGCGAGCAGGTACGCCGATGGTGGCCATTCCTTCGCGACCGCCGTATCGACGAGTTCGACGACCTCCTGCGCCGATATGCCGACTGACGCGGCAGCGGAGGGGATACATATATTAATATAAGTAAACGGCATCCGGAGAGTCTCAGGGCTTCCGGATGCCGTTTGTGTTTGTTGCGGATCACGTCTTAGTCCATGCGGTCGCGGTAATCCTCGTAGCCGAAGCGTCGCAGCACCTCGACCGAATGGTCGGCGCGGAGCATGGCGATGGCGGGGTGGTGGATACCGTTGAACATGGTGGTCTTGACGGTGGTGTAGTGTATCATGTCCTCGAAGAGGATATATTCACCCACCTGCAACGGGTGGTCGAAGGCCCATGTGCCCATGAAGTCGCCGCTCAGACAACTGTTGCCGCCAAGACGGTAGAGGCAGCTGCCGGCAGGGGCCTCCCGCACGGCCGTGTCCCAATCTTGCGGGAGCGTCACGGCGCCGCGCACCGTGGGCTGGTAGGGCATCTCGAGACAGTCGGGCATGTGGCACGTGAAGCTGACGTTGAGGATGGCGGTACGGATACCCTTGTTCTCCACAACGTCCACAACCTGCGAGAGCAGCGGTCCCGTCTGCCATGCGAAGGCCGAGCCGGGCTCGAGGATTATCTGCAGGTTGGGGTAGCGGTCGTGCAGGCCTCGTATGGTGTCGACCAGCAGGTCGAGGTCGTAGCCTTGGCGCGTCATCAGGTGGCCGCCTCCGAGGTTGAGCCACTTGAGGCGCGGCAGCCACTCGCCGAAGCGTGCCTCGATATGTTGGAGCGTATGGGCGAGGGCCGTGCTGTCCGACTCGCAATGACAATGGCAGTGGAAGCCCTCGATGCCGTGCGGAAGTTCCGCAGGCATATCCGCGGCCAGAATGCCGAAGCGGCTGCCGCGTGCGCACGGATTGTAGAGGTCGACCTCGATCTCCGAATATTCGGGATTGATGCGCAGTCCGCAGCTCACCTTGTGCGGTGCGGCCTCGGCCATGTGGCGGAAACGGTGGTATTGCGTCAGCGAATTGAATGTTATGTGGCTGCTGCATGCCGCTATCTCGGGAAACTCGGCCTCGGTATATGCGGGCGAGTAGGTGTGGGCGAGAGAGCCGAACTGCTCGGCCGCAAGGCGCGCCTCGTAGAGCGAGCTGGCGGTGGTGGCGTCGATGTATTCACGGAATATGGGGAAGGTGCGCCACAGGGCGAAGGCCTTGAAGGCAAGTATCGTCTGGCAGCCGGCACGGCGCGAGGTGTCGCGTATGAGCTGCAGGTTGCGGCGCAGAAGCCTCTCCTCGACGATGTAGCAGGGCGACGGGAAACGTCCGTAGTCCTCGGGGCGGATATCTGATTCTATTGTCATGTCGGTCTCGGTTTTGGGGCGGGTGCAGGCGCCCGCCGTATCTACGGATGCAAAAATACGCAAAATGGCGTCCATACGCAACCCTTTAGTTGCGGGTGGGCGGGTGCGATGCTGCCGAAATGTCGCCAATGGGGTGTTATGGTCGGCAGCGGGTGTGACGCGGAGTGTCAGAATGTCGCAAAATGGCAATCGCGGGCTGTCAAAAACTGACAAAAGTTGCACGAATGTCGGTTTGGGCCTCGTGGCAAAGGATTTGCTCTGGTAATAGTCGAAAACCGAAGTGAAAACGAATAACTCAACGATATTATGAACATCAATTCATTAACCATCAAAGCGCAAGAGGCATTGCAGAGTGCAGTGAACCTTGCAAAGGAGCGGGGGCAGCAGGCCGTGGAGCCCATGCACCTGTTGAGCGTTCTCATCGCCGAAGACGATTCACTGAGCGCGTTCCTGCTGGGGCGTGTGGGTGTGAATGTTCGATCTCTGCGCGAAGAGGCATGCAAGGCCGTCGAGGCCATACCCCGTGTATCGGGCGGCAACGGCGAGCAGTATTTCTCGGGCGATACGTCGAAGGTGATACAGCGTGCCGTCGACTTCACCCGCAACTTCAACGACAAGTATGCGTCGGTCGAGCATCTGTTGCTGGCACTTGTTGCCGAGCGCGGCGCCGCGGCCGATATGTTGAAGCGCGGCGGCGCTACGGAGAAGGATCTCATCGAGGCCATCCGCAACTTCCGTCACGGTTCGACTGTGGACTCGCAGACCGCATCGCAGGAGTTCAACGCGCTGGGCAAGTACGCCATCAACCTCAACGAGATGGCGCGCAACGGCAAGTTGGATCCCGTCATCGGCCGTGAGGAGGAGATACGTCGTGTGCTGCAGATACTGTCGCGCCGTACCAAGAACAACCCTATCCTTGTAGGTGAGGCCGGTGTCGGTAAGACCGCCATCGCCGAGGGTATCGCACACCGTATTGTCGACGGCGATGTGCCCGAGAATCTGAAGTCGAAGGTTATCTTCTCGCTCGATATGGGTGCGCTGATCGCAGGCGCCAAGTATCAGGGCGAATTCGAGGAGCGTCTGAAGGGCGTTGTGCAGGAGGTTATCGCCTCGCAGGGTGAGATCCTTCTGTTCATAGATGAGATCCACACCCTTGTAGGTGCGGGCAAGAGCAGCGGCGCAATGGATGCTGCCAACATCCTGAAGCCTGCGCTGGCGCGTGGCGAACTGCGTACCATTGGTGCCACGACGCTGGACGAGTACCAGAAGTACTTCGAGCAGGACAAGGCTCTGGAGCGTCGTTTCCAGAAGGTGATGGTAGACGAGCCTACCACCGAGGATGCCATCTCTATTCTGCGTGGCCTGAAGGAGCGTTACGAGAACCACCATCAGGTACGTATCAAGGATGAGGCTATTATAGCCGCCGTCGAGCTGTCGCACCGTTACATCACGTCGCGGTTCCTGCCCGACAAGGCTATCGACCTGATCGATGAGGCAGCGGCTCACCTGCGTCTGGAGATGAACTCGGTGCCCGAGGAGATCGACAACCTCGACCGCCGTATCCGCCAGTTGGAGATCGAGCGTGAGGCCATACGCCGTGAGAACGACGAGCAGCGTGTCGAGAATCTGACGCGTGAGATCGAGGAGCTCAAGGCAAAGGAGTCGGCTCTGCGTGCAAAGTGGCAGGGCGAGCGTGACATCCTGCAGAAGGTGCAGTCGAACAAGGATGCCATCGAGCGTCTGAAGGTCGAGGCACAGCAGGCCGAGCGTCAGGGCGACTACGGCAAGGTTGCCGAGATACGTTACGGCAAGATTGTCGAGGCCGAGAAGCAGATCGCAGCCCTGCAGGAGCAGTTGAAGCTGACCACCGCCGGAGGCGAGGCCATGATCAAGGAGGAGGTCGACGCACAGGATATCGCCGAGATCGTATCGCGTTGGACCGGAATACCGGTACAGCGTATGCTGGCCTCGGAGCGTGAGAAGCTTCTCCACATGGAGGACGAGCTGCACAAGCGTGTCGTCGGTCAGGATCAGGCCATCGAGGTGATCTCGGATGCCGTACGTCGTTCGCGTGCCGGTCTGAACGACTCGCGCCGACCCATCGGATCGTTCATCTTCCTCGGTACGACGGGTGTAGGTAAGACCGAGCTGGCGAAGGCTCTGGCCGAGTTCCTCTTCAACGACGATACGATGATGACGCGTATAGACATGAGCGAGTATCAGGAGCGTCACAGCGTCTCGCGTCTGGTCGGAGCGCCTCCCGGATATGTCGGTTACGACGAGGGCGGACAGCTCACCGAGGCCGTAAGGCGCAAGCCCTATTCGGTCGTGCTGCTCGACGAGATCGAGAAGGCGCACCCCGATGTCTTCAACATCCTGCTGCAGGTGCTTGACGACGGACGTCTGACCGATAACAAGGGCCGTACGGTGGATTTCCGCAATACCATCATCATTATGACCTCGAATATGGGTTCGCAGATCATACAGGAGAACTTCTCGAAGGCGTTCGACGGAGAGAAGATCTCGGAGGATGTGGTCGAGAAGACCCGCCGCGAGGTGATCGAGATGCTGAAGGTACAGCTCAAGCCCGAGTTCCTGAACCGTATCGACGAGATCGTGATGTTCGAGCCTCTGACCAAGGCCGACATCGAGAAGATCGTCGACATCCAGATGGGCATCATACGCAAGATGCTCTCGGAGAACGGCATCCAGCTCGAGTACACAAAGGCGGCGCGTGAGTTCATCGCACGTGTGGGTTACGACCCGATGTTCGGTGCGCGTCCCGTCAAGAGGGTTATCCAGCGCGAGGTTGTGAACGACCTGTCGAAGCGTATCCTCGCCGGCGAGGTCAACCGCGAGCGTCCCATCAAGATCGACGCCGAGGGCGACCACCTTACCTTCTCGAACTGATAGCTTTCCCGCAGGACGGGTGCAGCGGATCTCCGCCAGCGGCCGGCCGAATATACGAAGGACCGATTTCGATCGGTCCTTTTTTTTGTGTCTGTGCGAAAAATTCGTATCTTTGATATGTTGTGCCGATATGAATGGCGCGGCGGGCGGCTTCGACGGAGTAATATTGCCCTGCGGGGACAATAAAGCGGCCGTTGATGCCGATAGTGTATTATGGAATAATTATAGAATAGAATACCAATGAAAAAGTTTCTGATCATGCTGTGCCTTGCGGCGGCGACGGTGATGTCGGCCGCGGCGCAGGAGAAGTTCCCGATGATAACCATACCGGAGGATGTGACCGACCCGCTGCTGCGCGCGAAGTATCTGAGCGACCACTTCTGGGAGAATGTCGATTTCGAGACGGCGTCTGATGACTTGATCGCTGACGGGTTGTCGGAGCTGCTGCCCATACTGCGCATTGTCGACTACGATGCCATGACGGCGTCGTGGGCTGCGGCCGTCAAGCAGGCCGAAGAGTCGAAGACGGGTGTGGCGCATCTGCTCAAGGTGAGCCGCAGCGTGTTGAATGATCCTACGCTGGGAAGCTACGACGAGGATATGTACCGTGCGTTGCTGCATGCGGCGCTTGTGTCGAAGAAGATCACCAAGGCCGACAAGGAGCCTTTCCAGCGTGATCTTGTGATGCTTGAGGTTAATAATGCCGGTTCTGCGGCCATCGATTTCGAGATAACGGGTGCCGACGGCGCGAAGAGCCGCCTTTCGGATGTCGAGTCGCCCATAACGGTTTTGTTCCTCTACGAGCCGGGCGCCGTCGACAGCAAGCTGGAGCGTTTCCGTCTCTCGCAGGCGCGTATTACGAACTACCTCATGCAGGCCGGAGGACTTAAGATTGTGGCCATGGCATGTACGTCGGATGCCGCCCTGTGGGAGAAGAACCGCAGCGACATACCGTCCGAGTGGGTTAGCGGTTACGATGCGGGCGATGTGATCCGCAACGAGGGTTTGTATGACCTGCGCGTCATGCCGCGTCTCTACCTGCTCGACGAGAAGAAGGTCGTGCTGTTGAAGAATACCAATACGGATGGTATCGAGGAGTATCTGTATGATGTGTTGCGGGCTGCGGCAAAGCAGCAACAGGCGGCTGCGGGGCAGACTGCCGGTGGAGGATCGGATGCAAGTACGGATGCGGCGGCTGCAAAGTGACGCTGCACTGAATAATACGACAAGCGGACGGGGCATACGCCCCGTCCGCTTGCTTTGTATCTGAGGAAGATATTCTTACCACTCGACCTTCTCGGCGAGGATATTGCCGTCGGCGGCATCCTCCGCGGTGAAGGTTCCGCCCTTGTACTGTACGCATAGCATCACGAGCGGCTGTGTGCCGTTGTTGCGCACCGAGCGGCGCCCTGCGGGGGCAACGCGCACGACACTGCCCTCGGTGACGGGGAAAATCTTGCCGTCGACCTGAAACTCACCGTTGCCCGAAAGGAAGAAGTAAAGCTCTTCGTGGTTCTTGTGGGTGTGGAGGAATCCGGTTTCGGCACCCGGGGCGAACGACTGGAACGAGAATTCGCTACCCGTGGCCTGAACGGCAGCGCCGCAGAAGACCTTGCCCGGAATCTTCACCTCGGGTCCCATCTGGAGCAGATAATCGCCCAGCGTGGCGAATGATCCTACGTTTACGGCGCTGAAATTCTCGGCCGAAGCAATCTTTTCGATAGTTTTCATGACTTGTATGTTTTTAAGGTTATGTGTCTCGCTGTGTAACGTCTCCGGATGCCTGCGTAAAGGTTACTCCCTCAGAGCCGCTGCGTGTCCGAAGACGGTGCAAAAGTAATGCTTAAATACAACTTTGTCAAGAAGTTACATTTTTATCCCATAGTAACCTTTTACTCGCTTTTGCAGAGCGTCAATACTTTGCACGGGTGAAAAAATCGAAAAAAATATGCAGGCCGTAATATGTATATGGGCTTTTTTGTTATTAACTTTGCAAAAGAGAGCGTCGGCCTGTGCTGAGACGCCGCGACGCCTGCCGTTTGATATAATGATGCCATGCAGAAACGTGAAAAGAGTTCCATCTTCGAGATGTGTCCCGTGCGCAATGTGATTGCGCGCTTCGGTAACAAGTGGGCATTTCTGGTAATATTGATTTTGGAGGAGCGGGGTACGGTGCGCTTCAATGAGTTGGGGCGCGAGATACCCGATGTCTCGTCGCGCGTGCTGGCGGGGACGCTGCGCACGCTCGAGGCCGACGGTTTGATCAGCCGCAAGGTCTATCCCGTTGTGCCGCCGCGCGTGGAGTACTCGCTGACGGAGATGGGGCAGTCGCTCGTGCCGCTGATAAACGACCTGACGGCGTGGGCTCAGCAAAACATGGCGCGTATCATGTCACATCGCCGCGCCGTGGAGTCGGACGCGGCAATGTAGTGTAATCGCGCAGGGCGGTATTTTATTCTTATACGGTAAATATGTTTTCGGCCGTGTCCGAAGACTATTTTTGTGCGGCCTTTTTGAGGCGCTCGCGCATGGTGTCAAGCTCCTTTTTCCACGTGACGGCGCAGATGAGCGTGGCGATGATGCAGGCGGCAGTGAAGAGCCAGAATGTGGCGTTCCAGCCGAGAGATGAGTGTCCCGCGATCTGGCCTACGACGATCTTCGAGAGCAGGGCGTCGCCCAGCAGGTAGCCGAACAGCCCGACAAAGCCTGCGGCAGTGCCCGCGGCGTTCTTCGGGACGAAGCTCAGGGCCTGTATTCCGATCAGGGCGATGGGACCGTAGACGGCAAATCCGGTCAAAGCGAGTGCCGTGTAGACCACGATGCGGCGTGTGGTGTCGGGGTCGCCGCCGAAGAGGGATGCCACGGCAGCCGACTGCCAGTATGTTACGACGCCGATTATCACCAATACCATATATATGACATTTACCGGCGCGCAGCGTCCGTTGAAGAAGCGCGAGGAGATCCATCCGCAGACGATGGTGCCCGGGATGCCGGCATACTCGAACAGCGAGAATGCCACGCGGCTCTGATTCTGCGACATGATCTGCATGTCGTGCATGTATGTGGGCGACCAGTCGCTGATGCCGTAGCGGACGAAATATACGAATACGTTTGCTATGGCTATCATCCAGAGCAGGCGGTTGCGGAAGACGTAGTCGACAAACAGGCGGCGGAACGGGATCTTATCCTCCTCGCCCTTTGCGGCGGCGCGGCCCGAATAGTCATGCCGGTACTCCTCGATTGGCGGCAGGCCGCATGATTCGGGTGTATCGCGCAGCGTCCACCAGCAGAAGAGTGCCAGCAGCAGGGCTACGGCGGCAGGGAAGATGAAGGCGGCGCGCCAGCTCTCGGTTATGCCTGCGGCGGCGAAGAGAGCTATGCCGGCCGAGACGAGCAGCGCGAGTGAGCCGCCGCCGACGTTGTGTGAAGTGTTCCATACCGACATCTTAAAGCTGCGTTCGTTCTGCGAGAACCAGTGGGCCATGACGCGCCCGCACGGGGGCCATCCCATACCCGAGATCCAGCCTGCCGCAAGCATGAAGGCGAAGAGCACGCCGCAGTTTACGGATATGGATGTCGAGAATGGTATCACGCCGACGCATATCATCACCGTGGCAGCGAGGATGAGACCTACGACGAGGAACTTGCGGGCGTCGGAGCGGTCCGACAGGCTGCCCATGATGAATTTGCTGAAGGCGTATGCTATGGGTATTCCGGCCATTGCCACGCCGGCGCTCTCCTTGTCGAGCAGACCTTCGGCGATCATGCCGGGGGCTGCGAGCGAGAGGTTCTTGCGTACGAGATAGTAGGCGGCGTAGCCGACGAAAGCGCCCAGAAATACACGCAGGCGCAGACGGCGGTATTCGGCATCGATGCGGTCGGCCGGAACACGCGGCGCGGGTGCGGGCGGATTGAAAAATTCCATCATGTGGGGTTAGTGTTTGGTTGCAGGTGTAAAGATAACGAAAAAATCGGTTTAATGGCCGCCGGGGCTATGTGTGGCGGCGCTTTTCATCCCGCGACGGCAACTTTGTGTCCCACGGAACGATATTTTCTTATGAATATGTTATGATTATGCTGCCGGGTATTTCCGTATCTCGTAATTTTTATTATCTTTACAATCATAACCAATAAAGCGAAGCAATGACTATCAACGAAAGGCATGATCTGATCATTAAGGAGCTTGATGCGCGTGGCTCGGTGAGCGTAACCGATCTGTCGTCCATATTGAACGTATCGGAGGTCACCATACGCAAGGATCTCACCATGCTCGAGCAGAAAAACTTCCTTTACCGTGCGCACGGCAAGGCCATCAAGATCAATCCCTACATCAACGACCGCGATGTGAACATCAAGGAGAAACAGAACATCGCCGAGAAGATCGCCATAGGCAAGTGCGCCGCTGACATGATCGAACCCAACGACTCGATAATCATCGCTTCGGGTACTACGGTACAGTTCTTCGCGCGTGAGGTCCATCCGTCGGGGCATCTGACGGTGATAACGTCGGCGCTGAACGTGGCCTCGATCCTGTCGAAGGACCGCAACATCGAGGTGATACAGCTCGGAGGCATCGTCCGTGGCAACTCCCTGTCGGCCGTTGGGTGCGACACGGAACGTATGCTCGAGAACTTCTCGGGTACGAAGCTCTTCATCGGCGTGGACGGTCTGGATGTCGAGTACGGCCTGTCGACGACGAACCTTCTGGAGGCCAATCTCAACCGCGCCATGATCCGCTCGGCGCAGAAGATCATCGTGCTTACGGACAGCACGAAGTTCGGCCGCCGCGGCTTCAGCCGTATATGCGACGTGGACGAGGTGAACCAGATAATCACCGACCCGGGCATCCCGCAGCATATTCTGGACGAGCTGCGGCAGCGGGGCATCGATGTGGTTATCGTCGAGCCTTGACGGAGGGAAATTTTCCAGACGGGGCTTGGCCATGCAGGACGTGAATCAGTATGTGTGAAGCAGCCTGAGTGATACGTTGAGGTGCGGGCCGTGACGTATGTGCGTTGCCGTATGTCGTTTTTGAGCGGATATGCGGTTGCACACGCATGTACGTGCGAAAAAGCCGCCGAGACGCGATCTTAATTGCGAATAGCCCGAAAAATTACTACCTTTGCTCCGTTATGAGTGATTTTATCGTTTCGGCACGAAAATACCGCCCCGCGACATTCTCGTCGGTCGTGGGCCAGCAGAGCATAACCTCGACGCTCAAGAATGCGATCGAGCGCGGCCAGTTGGCTCATGCCTATCTGTTTTGCGGGCCGCGCGGCGTGGGCAAGACCACCTGCGCCCGTATCTTCGCCAAGGCGATAAACTGCCAGCACCCGCATGGTGCCGAGGCGTGCAACGAGTGTGAGTCGTGCCGAGCCTTCAATGAGGGCCGCTCGCTCAACATACACGAGCTGGACGCCGCATCGAACAACTCGGTGGACGACATCCGCTCGCTTATAGATCAGGTGCGCATACTTCCGCAGGTGGGCAAATATTCGGTCTTCATCATCGACGAGGTGCACATGCTCTCGCAGCAGGCCTTCAACGCCTTTCTGAAGACACTCGAGGAGCCGCCCAAGCATGCCATCTTCATCCTCGCCACAACGGAGAAACACAAGATCCTGCCGACGATCCTTTCGCGCTGCCAAGTCTACGACTTCAACCGCATACGCGTCGAGGATGCCGTCGGGTATCTCAAGCATATAGCCGATACGGAGGGTGTCACGTATGACGAGGAGTCGCTCAACCTCATAGCCCAGAAGGCCGACGGCGGTATGCGCGACGCGCTGTCGATGTTCGACAAGGCCGTGTCGTTCTGTTCGGGAAGGCTCGACTACAAGGATGTGGCCAAGACGCTCAACGTCCTCGATTACGATACCTATTTTTCGATGACCGACATGCTGCTTGCGGGTGACTATGTGAAGGCGCTGATGCTCTTCGACGAGGTTCTGTCGAAAGGGTTCTCGGGCCAGACCTTCATGGCCGGCCTGAACGAGCACATGCGCGACCTGCTGCTGGCCAAGGGGCCGGCCGCCTCGCTCATCGAACTTACGGGCACGCTGCTCGAGCGATACCGTTCCCAAGCGGGACGGTGTGATGAACATTTTCTGTTCGGTGCGATAAATATTCTCACCGACGCTGACGGCAGGATACGTCAATCGTCAAACAGGCGGCTGCTCGTGGAACTGGGACTCATGAAGATTGCGGGTCTCGGCAAAAAAAAAAATGACGACGACCCGTTCATAGAGGATGAGTCCTATTCCCTGCCCGATCTTCCTGACAAGATAACACCCGCCGCAAGCGGTGATGCCGTTGCACGCGACAACCGTGTCGTGCCGCAAGCGACATCCGTATCCGCTGCATCGGCACAACCTGCACAACCTGCGCCGTCCGCGCAGGCTTCGCCCGTATCGGCTGCATCTGCCCCAACGGGGGCGCAGACAGTGCAGGCCGGAGGTGTGGTGCAACCGCAGCAGCAACCGCAGCAGCAATCGCAACCGCAGGCAGCAGCAGGGGCGCCGCAGACGCCGCGTGCGCATCACTCGGCCGTGTCGGGTATGTCGATAGCCTCGCTCATGAGTTCAGCGGCGGCACCTTCCGCTGCTCCAGTCGTGGATAAGAAGGACAATGATAAGGGCGCGGCTGTGACGGATGTGGATCCCGAGAGCGAGTCTAAGATCGAGCGGTGCCGCGACCGGATTATACACGGCATCTCTGAGGAGCGTCCGCGTTTTGTGGTCGCATTCGAGTCGATGCGCGTTGCCGGGAATGTGATTTCGGTCGAGGTACCGTCGTCGACACTCTGCGAGGAGATCCTGCGGGCGAAGACCGAGATCCTGCTCTTCGTGGCCCGCACGGCAGGCGTCATGGGACGCCTCGACCTCAAGGTGAGGGTTAACGAGGCGGTGAAGGCCTCGCGCCCGATCAAGCTCGAGGACCGCATACGATACATGACCGAGAAGAATGCCGCCCTGCTGGAGCTGAAGAAGGCGCTCGACATGGAGTATGAGTAGCGGTTGGGTGCGGAATGTCGTAACGGCAGGGGCGTAATGAATGAAATTATACAAGGGAAACGTAAAGGAAAACAAACGATAAAAACAACGTATTTACGAAAATGGCAAACAAGAATTTCGTAGAGGAGCTGGAGTGGCGCGGTATGATCCATACGATCATGCCGGGTGCCAAGGAGCAGCTCGAGAAGGAGATGACCACGGCATATCTGGGAATCGACCCCACGGCCGACTCGCTTCACATAGGGCATCTGGTGGGTGTCATGATCCTCAAGCACTTCCAGATGTGCGGGCACCGTCCCATCGCCCTCATCGGGGGCGCGACGGGCATGATCGGCGACCCGAGCGGCAAGTCGCAGGAGCGCAACCTGCTGGACGAGGCGACGCTGCGGCACAATCAGGAGGCTATAAAGCGTCAGCTGTCGAAGCTGTTGGATTTCGATTCGGACGCTCCGAATGCCGCCAAGATGGTCAACAACTATGACTGGATGAAGGACATGACCTTCCTCGACTTCGCGCGCAACATCGGCAAACTGATCACCGTCAACTACATGATGGCGAAGGATTCGGTCAAGAAGCGCTTCAACGGCGAGGGTGAGGGTATGTCGTTCACGGAGTTCACCTACCAGCTGTTGCAGGGATACGACTTCCTGCACCTCTACCGCACGGAGAACTGCAAGGTTCAGCTTGGAGGTGCCGACCAGTGGGGCAACATCACTACCGGTACGGAGCTTATACGCCGCGTGCTGGGGTCGGAGGCTGAGGCATACGCCATAACCTGCCCGCTCATTACGAAGGCCGACGGCACGAAGTTCGGCAAGACGGAGAGCGGCAACGTATGGCTAGATGCGCGCTATACGTCGCCATACAAGTTCTACCAGTTCTGGCTCAACGTAAGCGACGAGGATGCCAAGCGATATATCAAGATATTCACGCTGCTCGACCGCGAGACGATCGAGTCTTTGATCGCCGAGCACGATGCCGCGCCGCATCTGCGCGTGCTGCAGCGGCGTCTGGCCGAGGAGGTGACCGTAATGATACATTCGCGCGAGGAGTATGAGAAGGCCGTAGAGGCGTCGTCGATCCTCTTCGGCGGGTCGACTTCGGATGCGCTGCGCCGTATCGACGAGCGCACGCTGCTGCAGGTGTTCGAGGGTGTGCCCCAGTTTACGGTGGCCAAGACGTCGCTCGGGTGTTCGTTCGTGGATCTGTGCGCCGAGCTGACCAAGATATTCCCCTCGAAGGGCGAGTGCCGCAAGATGATTCAGGGCGGAGGCGTATCGCTCAATAAGGAGCGTGTGGCGGATGCCGCGCGTACCGTTACGGCGGATGACCTTATCGCCGGCAAGTATCTCGTGGTGCAGAAGGGCAAGAAGAACTACTATCTCGTAACGGCCGAATAGGATGCTCTACGACATTCGTCTTGAGGGCATGGAGTTCCGTGCCTATCACGGTTGCTACGATCTGGAGCAGCGCGTCGGCAACCGATTTGTGGTCGACATGAAGATCACGGTTGAGTTGGGCCGCGTGGCCGAGGATGACGACGTCCGGCAGGCGGTCAATTACCTTACGGTCTACGAGCTGGTACGAGCTGCGATGGCCGTAAAGCAGCGCACGATCGAACGTGTCGCATGCAACATAATCGCGGCCGTGCGGGAGCATTTCCCGCAGGTCGAGACTGTGGAGTGCCGCGTGACGAAACTCGCGCCGCCGTTGGGCGGCAAGGTCGAGCGCGTGAGCGTGACGCTTCGCGGATGATGCGGCGCGGCCGTCGGACCCCTGTTCGGCGGCCGCGTTTGTTTTGCTACTGCCGTATTTGTTTTTTCGCTTGCGGCGTTGTATATTTGTAGATATAAACAATACCCGTATGAAACGTATATTTATCGCAATGATACTTTTTGCAGCCTGCGCAGCGCTCGTATCGTGCAAGTCGGGCTGTACGGGCGAACGCGATCCGCAGCCCGAGGTGTGGCATGTCGATCGCATAGCGTGGAAACTCGCCGAGAGCAATGCAGTGGAGTATATAGATATTGAGATCGAACCGTGGGAGGTGGTGAACGACACCGCTGAGGAGAAGTGGCAGACGATAGATTGGCTTAAGGGCCTGAGCGGCTCGTCGCTGTTCGAGTGTGACGACAGCGATATGTTCGCCCTTGCTACGGCGTCAGCTCGGTCGGTGACGGTGCCGTCGGAGGAGATGATCCTCTCGAAAGATGAGTGGCGGTATATGGCTTCGGGCGTTGAGGCTCCCTTGTGCGCTGGCGAGAGCGACCTCCCGTTCACTACGAAGATAAGCGATAAATATACCATTACTCCGATGTCCAAGTACGAGTTCGGCGGGACGGTTACGTTAAAGCGTCTGAATGCGATGTTCCGCATCGAGATGTCGGAGGAGAATACGGGGGAGGTGCGGTATGTCGAGGGCCGCTGGCATGGTATGTTCTACCACTCTATCGCCACTGAAACTTACGTTTCGGATCTGAAATAACGGCATTACGCCTGTAATAGAACGGAGATCCCGCAGACCGACAAGGTTTGCGGGATCTTTCTATATACGTCATGCCGACCTCGGCGGAGCAGGGTATAAAACAAAAACGGCCTCAGAACACTCTGAAGCCGTTTTCACTCGGGGGTTTCATTTGCCCACCCCTTTCACTTGTGCCCAGAATAGGACTCGAACCTACATGCCGTGAAGCACCCGCACCTGAAACGAGCGTGTCTACCATTTCACCATCTGGGCATCGTTTCGATGTGCAAAGGTAGCGTTTTTTTTTATTTTGCAAGGGTTTTGGCCGGAAAAATTTCATCGAAGACGATTTTTCTTTTGGCCTGATCCCTGTTGTGCCAGTTCTCTATGCCGCTATCATCCACACCGACACCATATTAGGTCTCTGCGGAGACTGCGGCCGCTACTCTTGGAAGAAACGGTAGTGGAAGAGGAGCAGATATACGACGGCAACCGATATGTATGCGTCGGCGAGGTTGAATATGGGGCCGAAGAAGTAGTTGTTCTCGTCGACGAGGAACGAGAGCCATTGCGGCACGCCGTCCCAGCGGAATAGGGGGAAGTAGAACATATCGACCACCTTTCCCATAAGCAGGGGGGCATATCCGTCGCCGAAGTGTGCGGGGGTCATCGGGGTCGATGTCGAGAAGATGAGGCCGTAGAATGCCGAGTCGAGCATGTTGCCTACGGCTCCGGCTACGATCAGCGTCAGACCTATGAATACGCCCTTGGGGACGTCGCGGCGTTTGCGCGAGAGGTACCACACATAATATATCAACAACCCGATGAGGACTATGCGGAAGAGGCTGAGGGCGATCTTGCCCCAGTCGAAAGCGCCGTCGGAGGCTATGCGCATGCCGAAGGCGGCACCGCTGTTCTCGATGAAGCGCAGTTGGAACCAGTCGGGGATGACGACGATCGACTCGCCCAGACACATGTGGGTCTTGATCCATATTTTGAGTGCCTGATCGAGTATGAGCAGCACTACGACGATTATTGATATGTTTCTCAGTTTCATATTCGGGATGTTCATTGGGGACAAAGATAGTGAAAGCCGAGCGCAGAGGCAAATCGAAAAACAAAGTTTTTCAGATTTGGCTATGCCGAGACGCCTCCTATCCAAGATAAAATCAAAGATAGTGAAAGCCGGGCGCAGAGACCTATCGAAAACGGAGTTTTCGGATTAGTCTATACTGGGGCGCATCATATAAAAATATCGAGCCTTATGGAAGAGTCCTTGCGGCTACTTCTTGCGCAGCAGCAGGGCGTCGCGTACATACAGGGCGGCGTCATCGCGCGGATTTGTCCAATGGATGGTTATGGTGTGCTGTCCCGCTTTGAGATCGAAGCGCCACCATATCTCATGACGGCGTCGGTTCCAGTCGGCCGGCATGGCGAAGGTGTCAACCTTGCGGCCGTCCACCTCGATCTCGATCCGGGCCTCGTAGAGTTTGTCCTCGCAGCTTACGTCACCGCGTATGACTATGCCCTCGCAGTCGGCCTCCATTGAGTACCCGCTGCGCGGACGCTGGTCGATCTGTATGCGCTCGACGGGGCGAAGGTCGCCGAAACTCTGTTCATACTTTACGGGACGCGGTTTCTGTGTACGTATGACGACCTGTGTGTCGCCTACGGTGCCGCCGTGGCGGCTTATGTTCTCAAGGGCATGTTTGAAGCTGGTGCGGTAGACGTCGCCAAGCGACATGTCGGTATATGCGAACTTCAGATCCTCGGACCGCTCGACGGGTGTCCTCCATTCGGAGGGTATGGCGTCGTAGCCTATGGCCGTGCCGAGAATACCTGCTGCCGAGGCGGGATTGCAGTCCGAATCCTGCCCGCAGCGTGTCGATATGTCTATCGTGCGGCCGAAGTCGCCGCCGCCGTAGAGCAGCCCTATGACGACATACGCCCCGTTTATCTTGGCGTCGATGTTGAACGGGAGCAGGGCGCCGTCGCCGCATGCCACGTCGTCGTTCCAACGCTCGTCGCATACGCGCCACGCCTCACGCCAGTCGTCCGGATTGTGGCGCCACGCCTCCACGACATCCTCGATGCAGCGGCGGAAGGTGCTCTTTGCCGGCAGCGTCTTGAGGGCCTCGGTTACGATATACTCCACGTCGTCGCTCACGAAGGCCAACGAATACATCGCCGCCATGTAGACGCCGCCGTACCAGCCGTCGCCGTAGTTCATGATATGGCCCGCACGGTCGCATATCTCCGATGCGGTGTTTGGCATCGCTGGCGACATGAGCCCCGCAAAGTCGGCCTCGATCTGGAAATCTATGTCGTCGGCATGGGTGTTGTTGCGCCAGTGCCCCGATTCAGGAGGCATGATACCGTATAGGATGTTGTATCGCGCGGCCTGATTGGCGTGCCACAACGGATAGTCGGCATAGGCGAACGCTACGGCCATCGAGTCGGCCGGCGCGTCGATGCCCAGACGCTCCATCACCTCGACAAACGTGAGATCCATATATATGTCGTCGTACGCACCTGCGGCATTTATCATCGTGTTGCGCACATAGTCGGGATCACCCCACGGAATGACCACATCGTCCCCGATCATTCCCGAGGTATATCGGAACTCGGTCGGCGTACCGTATGTCACGCCTATCGTCTGGGCCGCCCACCCGCCCTTGATCTTGTCCAAGAGCTCGGCACGTGTCAGGGTAACGGTACGCGGAAGCCGTTCGGGGCGATTGCCGACGTCGTTCGGCATGGCGGCGGCAGGCTGAGATGCCGCGGCGGCAAGAATCGTGGCAAACGCCAGAGAGGAAAATCTTTTGAAACATCTATTCATGGCAGTAGTTTTTTTGAGGTGTCACAACATCTTTTTCGACGTGTGTATGCCTACAAAGTTAATATTTCACGCGCAAGGCAACAACGAAACCGCTGGCCAAAACAGATTTTTTTCGGTGAAGTGACCCTTTTGCCGCATCTTTTCTTGCCGTTCACGTGCCGTGTAACTCTTCGTGCGGAGACTTTTTTGAGGGCGGCCGTACGGCAGAAGAGAGTTTTTTGTCTCCATGCGCGCGATTATTTTGATGCCGACGACACATTTTTTCTCCTGCCGTCGGGTCGATGTCGAGGACCCATCGCGTGCGGCCGCGGGGTGCGGCGGGAAGATATGACGACGACCGGTCTTATATATAAAAGGTATATAGGGCCGAAAAGCAGTTTTTTTTGAAAAAAATGATAAAAAAAGTTCGAAAATGTTTGCACGTTTCGAAATTATGCCTACCTTTGCATCCGCAATCACGAAAACAGTTCTTCTAAGTCTTGAAACGAATGTGGCGAAGGTTCCGACCGACGCCGGTTCAAAAAGCGACTTTGAAAAAAGTTTTCGAAAAAGTTCTTGAAAAATTTGGTGGTTCAAAATATTTCACTTATCTTTGCACCACTTTCCGCTCCGAAAAAACGGTTCGGAATTTTTCAAACGGTTCTTTGATTTACTGGTTATACAGAGAGAAAATGTAGTATTTATCTGTCAATTCCTTTAAACGAGGAAGAGAAACAGTCAGGACTCTAACAATACATAATTTTAATACTATGGAGAGTTTGATCCTGGCTCAGGATGAACGCTAGCGGCAGGCCTAACACATGCAAGTCGAGGGGCAGCGGGAATGAAGCTTGCTTCATTTGCCGGCGACCGGCGCACGGGTGCGTAACGCGTATGTAACCTACCCTGAACTGGGGAATAACACTGAGAAATCGGTACTAATACCCCATAATACACTGGAAGGCATCTTCTGGTGTTGAAAGCTCCGGCGGTTCAAGATGGACATGCGTTGTATTAGCTAGTTGGTGAGGTAACGGCTCACCAAGGCGACGATACATAGGGGGACTGAGAGGTTAACCCCCCACACTGGTACTGAGACACGGACCAGACTCCTACGGGAGGCAGCAGTGAGGAATATTGGTCAATGGACGCAAGTCTGAACCAGCCATGCCGCGTGCAGGATGACGGCTCTATGAGTTGTAAACTGCTTTTGTACGAGGGTAAACGCAGATACGTGTATCTGTCTGAAAGTATCGTACGAATAAGGATCGGCTAACTCCGTGCCAGCAGCCGCGGTAATACGGAGGATTCAAGCGTTATCCGGATTTATTGGGTTTAAAGGGTGCGTAGGCGGTTTGATAAGTTAGAGGTGAAATTTCGGGGCTCAACCCTGAACGTGCCTCTAATACTGTTGAGCTAGAGAGTAGTTGCGGTAGGCGGAATGTATGGTGTAGCGGTGAAATGCTTAGAGATCATACAGAACACCGATTGCGAAGGCAGCTTACCAAACTATATCTGACGTTGAGGCACGAAAGCGTGGGGAGCAAACAGGATTAGATACCCTGGTAGTCCACGCAGTAAACGATGATAACTCGTTGTCGGCGATACACAGTCGGTGACTAAGCGAAAGCGATAAGTTATCCACCTGGGGAGTACGTTCGCAAGAATGAAACTCAAAGGAATTGACGGGGGCCCGCACAAGCGGAGGAACATGTGGTTTA
>OGLM01000696.1_pt1 | contig 39305 bp, 27 predicted proteins | sample 1572531 | NCBI WGS metagenome assembly OGLM01 (sample SAMEA2581909, study PRJEB24529) | metagenome | biome: Human gut stool | place: China | collected 2011
AAGAATTGTGGAGAGAGTTACTAGACGAAAAACAAGATGACCATACTTTCGACATTTATCGTTGTGATATTGAATCTTTGGGCGATGATACCAAAACATTAGACGAAGTGATGAAAATAGTAATAGAGTTAATAAAAAAAGTAAAATAGTTATGGCACATAAAACATTTATTTCATATAAATATAGCGAAGCGCAAGAACTTCGTGATAGGATAATAAAGGCTTTTGGGGATGATGCGAGCTACTATCAAGGAGAAACGAGTGATTCTCCCGATTTAACAGATACATCAACAGAGACCATTAAGAAAAAGTTGAAAGATATGATGTACGATACATCTGTAACGATTGTAATTGTTTCTCCGCATATAAAAGAAAGTAAGTGGATTGATTGGGAGATTGAGTATTGTCTTAAGAATATAACAAGAAAAAATAGAACATCTCACACTAATGGAATTGTTGGAGTCATAATGAAAGTAAATGGAGGGTATGATTGGTTTAAGTATACCTCAACTAAATCAGATGGGTGTTCTGTTTCTAATTATTATGATTCAAAGGTTTATGATATTATTAATAATAATAGATATAATCACAACCCCAAAGTGTATTCTTGTAATCAATGCAAATGTGTAAGTGCATTGACAGGGTCTTATATCGCTTTTGTTGAAGAAGATGAATTCTTATCAAATCCTAAAAAGTATATTGATAATGCCTATGATAAAAGTGAAAACGATGCAGATGGGTACGATTTAACAAAGCAGCGATAGGCTAAGTCCTGCTTATGTTATAAGTCTAAATAATATTTCTATATACGAATTTCGAATTTTAATTATTTGCAAAAGAAGTGTCAGGTGTTACAAAACATATTTTTGAACATGAGTTGGCCGACATTCTGTCAATGTGGAATACCGAGATAAAATCTGTGACTCCATTGTTGCCACGTAAGTATACAAAAGCAGATATAATAGCATTACTAAAGTATTATTATCCACATGAATGGCAATCTGTGGAATCTAAATATAAATATTACCGCACTAAAGACAAATATTTAAAAAGACGCTTTGGGAAGTCTCGTTATAATATGTCTGAACCCGAATTATTGATACAAGCACAGATGTATTTCAGACTTCCAAAGGATTATTGCATTGGGCGAACATTAAGAATATGCAGGAGGTTTCAAAGCTCATAAATTTTTTGTCTGAAAACAATATGAGAAGTGAGTCGGATATAGAAAACAGAGCTGCAGAAAAATACAATGACAGAATGGTTATTGTTTCCAAACTTAACAGAACTCAAAACCAAATTAACGATATTGCAGATGTAATAAAGCTCATAAGGACATATGAGAAGTACAAGCCTTATCACAAAAATCTGATGACTGCAAAAAATCAAAAACAATACAAAAAAGAAAACATCACCGCACTTGCAAAGTACGATGATGCAGTTGCTAAATTATTAAGTTTGTATCCCGACAGAAAATTGCCGACAATTTCAACTCTTGAAGAAAAACGAAAAAAATTAACTTCCGATGTTCAGCAGATGAATGAAGAATACAAGGCAATTATTGATGAGCTTAAAAAGATTGAATATGCCCGTCAAAGCATTAACGATTATCTCAGAAACAATGACAGGTCACAAAATAAAAGCTTGGAATAATTATTATTTATATTTTTCTTCTTCACGGTCAATCTCTTCCATAAATAATTGCATTGCATAATTATATGCCTTGTTAAGATTTAACCCTTTGTCTTTGACCCAATTCTGCAATTTTTCCTTTTCGCCCTTCGGCACATAAATATGGATTATGTCATATAAGTCCTTCGGCTTTACCGTAGAATTTTTAGGATAAACTCTCTTCTTTGCACATTCCTCACAGATTTTCTGACTGCCGGATTTTAAAATGAAGGATTTTCCGCAGTTCGGGCATATCTGTTCCGTGCCGACTCTTCGTGCCGTTCCTGCTTTTTGTTTTTCCTTGTGTGCCTGAATCCGTTCGAGCTTCTTTATTTCTCTGCACTCAGGACAATATTTAGCGTGTTTAGCGGTGGTTTCAAATTTATTTCCGCATCGTTCGCAGGTAAATTCTTTAATTGTAACCATCAGACCAATCCCTTTCGCTATACTTTTGCTACTACTATTATTTTATCAAGTATAAACGAATTGTCAATACAAATTGAAAAAAATGCCGTTTTTGAACAAAAAATTTAAAATTACACTTGACATTACCCCTAAATGAAGTATAATATAATCAGAAATAGTTTAGGAAATGATTTCAAGTGTGAAAAGTTAAGGAGGTAAAACAAAGATGAAAACAGTAAGAGTAGTTGAATATATCGACCTTGAGGGAGAAAATCACCCCGATGAATTTGAAGAATCAGCCGATGCGGTTAAATTTTTTATGAGGATTACATCGGAAAAGCTCGTAAAAAGAGCTGCGTTATATGACAAAGTAATTGAAAATTAACTTGTGCCCCAACGGGGCATAAGTTGCAAAATACAAATATTTTTAAAGGAGTTAAAATTATGATTCGCAATGAAGTAAAACTTATCGGCAGACTTACCGCCGACCCTGAACTCAAATACACAAAAGAAACAAACAAAGCTCTGTGCAATGTAGTGTTAGCTGTAAACAGTATTTACAGTAATGAAGCAGAGTATTTGCACCTTGTCTTTTGGAACAAGACGGCTGAAAATCTTTGCAAATATAAAGGCAAAGGTGATTTGATTGCTGTTACAGGATACCTTAAAACGAGGAGCTACATCGACAAAGAGAATATTGTCAGAAATATTGTAGAAGTCATTGTTGAACAAGTTGACTATCTCGGTTACACCAAAAGAGGAGTTGACAAAAGCGAACCAATACCGAAGCTTGACCCTGACCACAAGAAACAGGAAGAGTATCAGATGATACACGATGCACTGTGTGCTGACGAAGATTTACCGTTTTAAGGAGTGATATAAATGAAATTTAAATACAAGGTCGAAATTGTTATTGATGAAGAAAAGGTTATCAATGACGATATTTACGACCCTAAAGAAATGTATGAATTCATCAGGAATATGTTTAAACGCTTTGACTTAGCTGAAATTAAAACCGATAAACCCTATCACTTGATTTTTGCAGATAAAGGCAGAAACAGAGATTATGGAGCATTGGGAAAAGCAATGCTTGATTTGTATTACTCAGACTGGTTTTTAAACTACGCAAAAAAACTTTTTTGGCACAATAATGTTAATGAAAGCGTTGAAGATGTTCTTAAGCAACTTGGGAATAAAACTTGAGGTGATTCTCAATGAAGAAAGCACTTGAATCACCTGAAAACAAGAAATGTATTAAAGCAATAAATTTTGATTTAGAAACCAAAAGAGTGAAAGAGATTTTTCATTCAAATAGTCCTTATATTTACTTAAAAGCCTATCAACTGGTATCTAAATTTTTAAAAAGCAACGATTTTAAGCATAGACAATTTTCAGGATACATTTCAAGTAAGAAAATGTCAGATGCTGAAATTCTGAATATTGCGTATAAACTCAACGATGAGTTACCTTGGTTCAGTAAATGTGTCAAAAAGTTTGATGTTACCGATGTTGGAGAACAACACGATTTGATGTACATATTTCAAAAGCCTGAAAAATCAAAGTTGCAGTCTAAATCGGTTGAAACTAAAGAAAACGAAACTAAAGGAAAAGCTCCAATTTCCCGCAAACAAATTAAGAATAACGCTAAAATAATCTCTCAAAAAAATACAGTCAGCAAAGAAAAACAAACAGATAAATCAAGATAACGGAGGTATAAATTATGTGCAAAATCATTTCAATAGCTAATCAGAAGGGCGGAGTCGGTAAGACAACAACAGCTTTTAATATAGCAACCGCTCTCGCCCTCAAAAACAACAAAGTGCTTGCAATAGACTTTGACCCACAGGCGGATTTATCCAAATATGCCGATTTTGACAATACAGACGGCAATCCTACAATGAGTGACCTTCTCATCGGCAAGGTAGGTATGAGTAAGGCAGTCGAAACTAACGACTGCATCAGACATAACGAGGTTAATAATCTTGATTACATACCTTGTGATATTAACCTTGCAAATGCAGACTTATTCCTTGCAGGAGTTTTGTCAAGAGAAACAATACTCAAGCGTATCCTGAACGATGATACAGTTAAACAGTATGATTATGTAATCATTGACTGCAATCCCTCATTAGGGGTGTTGCTGATGAACGCATTGACTGCCAGCTCAGGAGTAATTATACCCGTACAGGTACAGGATTTTGCCTTTGGCGGTCTTAAAACGCTTACAGGAGTTATTACACAGATACAGGAAACAATCAATCCGGATTTAAAGATCCTCGGCGTACTGCCGACAATGGTTGACCGTACCAACGCAAGCAAGCGTGTTGTCGAACAGCTTGAAAGCATCTACAATGATACTCTTTTCGGCATTCAGATACACCGTGCTACACAAGCAGTTGAAAGCACAAAACAGCACAAAGCATTATGCTTGATTAAGGGCAGTAAGCTCGGAGAGGAATACATAGCTTGTGCCGATGAATTGTCGAAAAGAATCGGTGCGTAAATTACGGAGGAATAACAATGACCGCAGAAGAGTGGAAAAAAGTTGACGAAGCCCTTGCATCTGTATGGAGTCCGTGTGTACATCTCAAAATTGACGGATACAAAGTATCTCTGAATCTTACTCAAAAATCGAGATTTCAAAATGTTATTATGGTTTATATCAACGATGAATTTCGTGGCAAGTGGCTTATGGAGGACTGCGAAGAACGCAGGCGATTTTGTTGCTGTAAGAGACAGTCGATAGTTACCGAAAAAGATTGCAAACTTTACGGATCTCGTAGCAAGAAAGCTAAGCAGGAACTCAAAGAGAAGTTTGGCTATAATGTGTATTTACCATATTGGACAAACTTTGAGAAAATGAAAAAACATTTTATAGCTAACAATGAAAGCATTGAACTTTATTAAATTTCGGAGGTATTACAATGACAGGCTTTAATTTTGAAGCTATGCTCTCGCAAAACAATCAAATAAAGCAAATACCGCTTGATATGCTTGTACCGTTTCACAATCATCAGTTTTCTCTTTACGACGGCGAACGCAGGGATGATATGGTTGAATCAATCCGCAAAAACGGAGTAATGACACCTATTGTTTGCAGACCAAATCCTGATGGAACAGATACATACGAAATCTTAATCGGTCATAACCGGTGGAATTGCTCTAAAATAGCAGGTCTTGAAACCATACCGGCCATTATTAAAGAGCAACTCACAGAAGAGGAAGCTCAAACTTATGTTGATGAAAGCAACCTTATTCAGAGAGGTTTCAATGACCTCAAAGTATCTGAACAGGCAAGAATTATTGCAAGACGATATTCTGAAATGTTTTCTCAGGGAAAGAGAAATGACATCATCAATGAAATTCGTGTGCTTAACGGCGAAGAAACTTCTTCCGGCAACAGCCGTGAAAAGGTTGCAGATGAGTACGGATTAAGTCGGAATACTATTGCAAGACTTGTGCGAATAAGCAAGTTATCTGACGGTATTCTCGGTTGGATTGATAAAGGTCAGCTTGCCGTCAGAGCAGGTGTAGAATTATCGTATTTATCGGCAGATGAGCAGTCGGAATTATTCGAGATTAACTCTGCTGACGATAATATGCTAATGAAAATATCAGAAGCTCAGGCAAGAGATTTAAGAATCTTGTCAGCTGACGGTGTACTTGATGGCGATGAAATGCTGAAAGTTTTATCCGCTAAAAAGAAAAAGCCCGATAAAAAGGTGTCTATCGCTCCAACACTCTACAAGAAATACTTTGCAGGTCTTAGCAATGAGGAAATCGCCGACACAGTTGCAGCAGCTCTTGATATGTTTTTCAAAAGCAAAGAAAAAGGCGATAACAATGACTAAAGCGGTATTATTTCAGAAAAGCGGTCAGCCGGTATTGTTTACCGATTATGCGGAATATGATACCGGTACAGGCTATATAGTTGCTGAAAACAAAGAAAAAGGAATCTGCTATATTTGCAGAATCCTTGATAAATCAGAAATATTCAATTACAACAAGGCTTTACCTCTTGTAGTTAAAGACAAAGGTTTAAAAGAAGTATCCGTAATGGTTGTAACGGATAAGTATAAGAGTATAGCCGATGCAGAGAAGCACTATCCAAAATTGTTAGGAGGAAATAATTATGACGATTGAATTTTTTGAAAGAATGTGCGATATAGATTCCGACAAGACATATGTGAGCAAAGCAAAGCTCAATGATACAGAGCTTCCGTTGTATGCAGTCGAAGAAAAAATCAATATCTGTAACGAAAAGGAATACAAATACTACAGCTACAATCAGAGAACCAATAACTACAATATGAGAAGCTTGTTGTGGGACGAGGCTGAATACCTTGAATTTCTGTACAATCACAGGACGGATGAGCTTCAGAAGCTGATTGACTCAGGAAAGCTGTACAGAACAGTAATGCAGAGAGTCCACAAGGCAAACAAGCTTATTGACAGCACATTGCACGAGTGGGAAGCACAGGACGAAGAAATTATTCTTGCAAAAAAGACAGGAAATAATGAAAAATATCGCAGGCTCCTTAACGGCTTGCGAATGACAGCCCGAACAGAAATTTACAGGGAATATTTGTTCAGATGAGGAGTGTAAGAAATGTTAGTTATAATTAATTGTATTCTCGCTTTAATTTTCTTTTTTGTATTTTTTATAATGTTACATTCAGAGCTACATTCAGAGCCGAGTTTTATTAAACTGGCAATTGTCTTAACAGCACTTTTGATTAATATAGTGTGTGTAGTAACAATTATATCATCTTTTAAATACACAATTGATATTAAACTATCAGATGAAGTAAAAAGCAGCCAAAGTATTGTTAATTTTAAAGACAATCGTGATTTACAAGGTGGTTTTTTTATTGGGTGCGGCGAAGTAAATACTGAGCAATACTATTATTATTACTACAAAACTGATAAAGGGAGTTACAAAGCAAGCAAAATTAAGGCTGACGATTGCGAAATAATCTATACTAAGGATACTCCGCACATAGATACTATAGTAAAATCGGCTGACGAAAAAGCAACTGAAAATCCGCTTACTTTTGAACCTCTTTTGTCGCTCAGAATTTCAGGTACAGGAGAAAAGTATAAAATTTATATTCCTGAAGGCTCAATTACAACAGATTTTTCGGTTGATATGAAATAATGAAAGGAAAAACTCTATGAAGTTTGAGATTAAAAATAATAAAATTTATAGAAAGGGTGAAGAAATCAAACCCGATACAAGCGGTACAAATGGAAAGGTTGTAAGCGGAATGTCGGCACACGGCTTATGGTTTTCAGCTTCAACAAGTACCGAAAAAATTACAATTTACAAAAAGGACATCATTGACCTTGCCCCAAACGCCCACGAAGTTTTTATGAGCTATATAATTTGAATAAACAACAAAAAGGCAGATAACATCTTTTTGATGCTATCTGCTTTTACTTTTGTCGTTGTTGTGTTGTGATTGATTTTCTTGTTTGTGGGATATGATTTTTGCGTTTTGATTTATCTGCTTTCTTGATAGAGGAGATTTTGTTTTACATACATCATTCCACGACAATGATTTGCAATCCCACATTTTATTTGGAATTACTTCCTGTGCAAATGGGGCTATAAATTCATACAAGTAATTGTAAACAGTATTAAAATCAGGTTTTCCTTCAATACCCTTTAATTTGTTGTATGCGTGTTCAATTTCAGCTTCTTTATTATGGAAAGCATCAAATGATTTTATTTCCCTTCCTGCTCTTTTGCAAATATCAGAAATGTCCTTAGAATACACTTCCACACATTTAGATAACAGGAAAACATCTAATACATCTTTGGCTCTGTTTTTATATATAGCTTCTCCCGACAAGACACAAATCTTATCAGCCAAAATTTCATTTGGAAGTACTCCTCTGATTTTAGTCTGTTCATAATAATAGTTCTTGCTATCAATCAATGGTTTAATGTCTATGTCCATTGTAATAAATTTTCTACCTGTATTCTTGTCTATAATACTTACACCTGCAGATTGTCTTATTCCGTATTGCCGTGATGCAATAGCTTTATAGCTTTTTTGTAAATCACCAAAGCTGTTATTGAGAGAATCAACTAAATAATCCATAGACGGAGGTTGTCCAATCCAATTAGCATCAATATCTTTTGTTGTTCGTTGAACTGAGTTAAGACCGCTCTCGTTTAAAATCAATTTTGTTATTAGACCACCTTTGAATACGATTGGAATATCAGAAGTGGTTATTTGTCCGAGAATTTCATACATCAGTTTTTCCTGTTCAGTCATATTACTCCTCACAATAATATTCTATCGCCATCTGCTTTACTTGATTAAAAACATCTCTGTTTTCAGGTTTAATTTTAAGATTATCAAATGATTCATTGTTGGCGAAATAATAATTGCTCAATGCTTCAAGAAAAGCAAGCTCATCTATGTTGTCATAATCAGAAAGCATATCGTTTATAGTCTGATTAACAGTTGTACATAAAACACCGTCAAAATTGAGATACTCTATATCGTCAAATGAATTGACAATATGATATTCAATGTTATCAAATTGTCCCTCGTTCTGAGCATACACCTGTATCTTAGATTCATTGACATAACCATTGAATAATTCAAGGTACTCAAGTGCCGAAACTCCGCACAGGATTAAATCCGTACCTTGAACCACATCTTGTAACCAATCGACATTAGAAAGATACCGTGTACTTGTAATTGACATCATAAATATCACCACACTTCATTTTCTCTACATATTATTATATGTCAAAGTCGGCAAATTTGCAAGTTTTACAGACAACAAAAAGCAACCGTTCAGAAGGCTCTAAACGGTTGCTTTTAAATTAAGTTAAATTATATTTACCTACTGAAAAATCGGCATACAGAGCCGTTTAAAACCGTTACAAGCTATTATAATCACAACTCTTGTTCACTCCTTTTAGGTTCTGATTTCATAACTGTTTTATTCTGAAGTTGCTTTGAAGATTTGTTCCTGCCGAGGATTTTATCCTTACCAAAGTAATGCGTCTTTTTAGGCTTGTCTGCTGATTTGTGCTGTTCGGACATTTCAATGTTTAAGGCAGTTATCAACTCATCAAGTCTTTTTGTGCTGCTGTTAAGCTCATCCTCAAACTCAAACGGTTTGTTAAGCATATTTTGTGCAGTCTTATAGTCAATATCAAGTTTATTGAGTTCCGATTTTTTATCGTTCAGAACATTTTTAACCTTGAAAAGCAAATTTTCAATTTTTTTAAGATTTACAGGATTTGATACACCTAACTCGACTGAATAAGCGTAATTGCCACGAAGAGTAGCAGTTATCTTATCAAGAAAATATCCGTCATTGATTACTTCAATGCCAAAGTTTGCAAGCTGTCCTATATTAACTCGTTTATTCTTATTAGCATCTCCTTTGACTTGTGCAAAAGCGTTAGTTAATGCTTTCGTAGCAGCTTTTCTTGCCTCTTCATCTCTGAGTGAGTAAGTATCTGCTCCGAGGGTAATTTCTACCTGATAATTTCCGTCTTTCGTGTTATACGGAATAGATTTAACCGTTTCCAAATCTTTACTGACATTACCTATATCCATAAGGAGTTTTTTGCGTGCTTCAGGATAAGCATTAACCTTGTCTTCTAGTTCATATTTTGTGCTACTGTATTCGGATTTGAGTGCCTGAAGTTCTTTAACTCGGTTTTCAAGCGTGAGTTTTTCACGGATACGCTCATCACCCGTACACAAAGCCTTAATTTCCGAGTAAGTTAATGCAGCTTGGTCAACATCTGTACACTTTCTTCCCGGTGCTTTTGAGGTCATTACCTGACTGATAAATTTTTGCTTTTTTTCAAGAATCTGATAGCTGTAAGCATCAAAAGTGCCTTTAGTTACATAACGGTAAAGATGTACTTTTTCATTGATGTTTCCCTGTCTGACCATTCTGCCACGCCTTTGCTCGAGGTCAGAGGGTCGCCACGGAACATCCAAATCGTGTAGTGCAATGATTTTATCCTGTACATTTGTACCTGTACCCATTTTACTTGTTGAGCCGAGCAAAATTCGCACCTCACCGCTTCTGACCTTCGCAAAAAGCTCAGATTTCTGAGTTTCAGTTTTTGCACTGTGTATATATGCTATTTCATCAGCAGGGACACCCTTTGCAATGAGCTTGTCCCTTATATCATCATACACGCAGAATTTTCCGCTTTCTTCAAGGGAATCAAGTTCCGCTACACTCTTTATATCATCATCTTTGCTGTCAGCAGAGGAATTTTTGCCCGGAACACCTAAATCGCAGAATATAATCTGTGTCAGCTTTTTTTCGCTTGTTTTATCATAAATATCAAAAACATTATTGACACAAACATTAAGTTTTGTGCCGGGATCATCATCAAATGACGGATCTATAAGGCGAGGGTCAAGACCAAGTTTTCTGCCATCACCGGTAATTTTGAGCATATTATCCTGTGACGGATCTACAGAGCCGTTGTTGACCCCATCAGCTCTGTCTGATAATTCTTCAACAAGTTCCGTTTGTAATTCTGTCGGCTCAACATCAACAATATGCAATTCGCAGTCAGGGACTTTAAGATTAAGAGTATCTGCTGTGCGGACATCTGCAATCATTTTGAACATTGACATAAGTTCCGGCAAATTTGCGTATTCGGCGATACGGGTTCTTTCTTTAAATTTGTTACCTGCAGGAGCAAGTTCATATTCCTTTTTTTGTGTGCCGAATGTAGATACCCAGTTGTCAAAGTTTTGCATATTGTTATGACTTGCAAGAAAGTCATAGTTAAGGTATCTCATCATCGTGTGAAGTTCGGTAACGCTGTTTGACAATGGTGTACCTGTGGCGAATACAACACCTTTACCGCCTGTTTTTTCGTCAAGATACCGGCATTTTGCAAATAGCTCGGTTGCTCTTTGCGAAGCTCTTGAAGATATGCCAGATACATTCTGCAACTTTGTTGTACAGAATAAGTTCTTAAACTCGTGTGCTTCGTCAATAAAGAGTTTATCAATGCCGAGTTCTTCAAAATACACGGTGTTGTCTTTCTTGCTTGATTGGAGCTTTTCAAGCTGATTTTCAAGGTTTCTTTTTGTTCGCTCCATATCCTTGACCTTAAAACCGTTGCCCTCATTGTGCTTAAGTTCGGCAATACCGGCAACGATATTCTCAATTTGTTCTTTGTAAATTTTCTTCTGCCTTTCAGGGGACAAAGGAAGCATTTTTAACTGAGTATGACCGATTATTACAGCATCATAATTACCTGTTGCAATCTTACTCATAAGCCTTTTGCGATTTTCAGCCTTAAAATCATCCTTTGTTGCAACCAATATATTGGCATTAGGATAGAGCTTTAAAAAATCTGCTCCCACCTGTTCTGTCAAGTGATTCGGAACAGCAAATAGGGATTTATGACACAAACCAAGTCGCTTGCATTCCATCGCAGTTGCAATCATTTCAAAGGTTTTTCCTGCACCGACAGAATGAGCAAACAGTGTGTTGCCACCGTATATTGCGTGAGCAATAGCATTTTTCTGATGTTCGTGCAATTCAATATTGGAATTCATACCCGGAAACCTAAGGTGTGAACCGTCATATTCACGAGGTCTGATACAATTAAATGTGCGATTATAGGTGTCAACAATATCACTTCTTCTTTTAGAATCGCTGAACAGCCAATTCTTAAATTCTCTGCGAATTTTATTAGCTTTTTGTTGTACAACCTGTGTTGCCGGAACATCAATTACTCGAATTGGTGTTCCATTTTTATCAAACATAGTTTGTCCGTTTTCATCAAGCTTGTTCTTATACACCTTTGGTTCTGTCAAATTAAGAGCTGCTTCGAGAATCTGATATGCCGAATAACCGTAAGCTCCGTATGTCTTTGTTACAGTTACAGACTTATCTGCAGCTTTGTTTGAAATAAACCATTTGCCGGAATATTCGGAATACTCAACAGATATTTTGTCGTTCTTAAAAATACCGTCAGAACGATTGAAAAGAGGGGTTTCAAACAACTTGTACATAAACTTCTCATAGTATTCAGGAGCAATCCAAGTAGCTCCGAGATTAACATCAATATCTCCTGCTTTAAGCGGAGTAGGTAATGCTGCTTTAAGAGCAGTAACATTAGCACTATAGATATTGTCAACAGCAGCATAGGATTCTGCTGTATCAAGTTTAGCATATATATCGCCTGATAGATATTCTGATGCGGTCTGATATGTATATTCATTATTTTCCGTATTCATAGGTATAGGATATATTTCACCGTTATTACGCAAACTTTCTTCAAGACTTGCTTTGTCAATATCGGTAAGATTACTCATATAATCAAAGTCAATATATCCTTTTTCGGCGATACAAACGGCAAGAGCTTCCGATGCAGTATCAATATGTTCAATCTGCGGTTTCGGAACATTTACACGCTGAGTGAAAATATCCGATTTTTTAATCAAGGTATTTTTATCATAGTCCTGCTCAAGAGATGCCACAAGCTGATACGCTCCGTCAAATCCGAGAATATTACGGTTGTATCTGCTATGTATAAGACCGTACTTATCATAAAAGTTGTCATAGATTGTGTTAAGCCTATGCTGTAACTGCTCGACTTCTGCGTCATTATTATCGTGCTGTTGTACCTCAAGCAGTTCTCTTAAAGTATCACGGATTTCCATAAACGCAGTAAGTCTGTCAATGTTTTTTGTTGTGTACTTTTTATCAAGTAAATCTTTAGCCGACACAGTAACTAATTCTCCTGCGGAATTGCTGCCGTAAAAATAAATCTCGTAGCCTGATTTATAGTAGCTCTGTGAACGAAGTTCTTCGGGTTTTGATATAACAGCTTCTGCTTTAGAAACAGGCGATATTACCTCTTTTGCCGGTGAATAGGTAAATGTAATATGTTTTACAGCTTCAGGCAACAGTTCTGATAATGGTCTACCGTCAGCAAACGGTACACACATTGTATCATCTGTTCGTCCGTAGAGCTTGTTGCCTTGAACAATATTACCGAGCACCATTTCAGGATGTTCAATAAAATAATTATTGATTGATAAACCGTTTTCGGTTGTTCCCACATTTACCCAAGAGGGTATATTTTCAAGTGGTGCAGAACGCTTTTGGAGAAAGATAATATCGGGAGTAACTTCCGTTCCTGCCGATTTAAAGGCGTTATTCGGCAATCTCACAGCACCTACCAAATCCGCTCTTTCGGCCAAGGTCTTGCGGAAAGAGCTGTCCTTTTTGTCAAGTGTACCTTTGGAAGTTACAAAAGCCACAATGCCGCCGTCACGGACTTTATCAAGTGATTTCATAAAGAAGTAATCGTGAATTTTGAGATTTTGAGAATTGTATTTTTTATCAATTACTCCAAAATCACCGAAAGGAATATTACCGATTGCAACATCGAAGCTGTTATCCTGAAAATGAGTATTTTCAAATCCGTCAATCATTATGTCAGCCTGCGGATACAGCTTTTGAGCTATTCTGCCCGACAGACTGTCTTTTTCAACACCGTATAACTTGCTGTTTTCACGCAATTCCGAGGGCAGTCTGCCGAAGAAATTACCGATGCCCATAGCCGGCTCAAGTATATTTTGCATAACTTTGTAAATGCTGTCAATGATTACGCTATCGGTAAAAAATGCGTCAAGTACAGATGACCTTGCTGCGGTATATTCGTCATCCGTAAGCAAACCCTTGAGTTCAGAATACTCATTTTTCCATTTATCATTATCAGACTCAAAAGCATTGGCAAGACCGCCCCAACCGCTGTAAAGGAACAACTGACCTTGTTCTTCAGGTGTAGCCGCTCTGTTTTCTGCTTCCGTTTGCTTTAAAATCTTAATGGCAGCAATGTTATTTTGAAACTTTGTTTTTGCTCCCGTGACAGCTTCTCTGTCCTCAATTACATAGTTTTTGGCTTTTTCATCATTTACGCTTGTTTCGCTCTGCTCTGAGCTTTCGACCATATCAAACAATGTAGGCGGTTCAGCTTTTTCTGCTCTTGACGGTGCGGCATTTTCAACCTCCACGGTAAGCTCGTCAACGCTCTGTAATTTTTCATCGCTCCTGACTTCTCTTTCTTTGCTTTCCGTTATCGGTAAATCTGCGGCTTTCTCATTTTCACCTTTATCAAGCTTTATATCGGCTTCGAGTATTTTTACAACACCTGAATACTGCGGATATTGATTTAAAAAATCAATAATTCCACCGTTACCGTCCCCGATATCCTGCCTGAATGTATGAATTGTTCCGTTCGGCATATTAACAATAAATTTTGTCTTTTCATAGCCAAGATGAATATTGTCAAGCTCACCGTTTCTGTATGCTTCTGCAACCGCATTTTCACTGCCGTATTCCTCAATTTCAAGCTGTCTTTGCTCAACCCATTCGTCATCGGCATTTTTCATAAGTTTGTCAAATTCAGAAACAGAGTATGTTTTGCCGTTCTCAAATACCGGACTTTCACTCCAATCACAAGTAATTGTCGGACGAATTATTTCCTGTACAGACTCAGTTTGTTCAGGCTCGTTTATCGGGACGATTTCATTTTCTGAATTAAATTGATTAACAATTTCTTCTGAGCTGACATTCAGAGCACCGGCATAGTTCCTTACCTTAATGTCAAAATTGTTCTGATAAAAATTACGCTCGGCATCGGATTTTGCATTATCAATATGGTATAATGCACGCTTTAAATCCTGCTTAACAACAGAGTTATAATAGTCGTTTTCCGCAAGTGGAACAGTCCTTTGCTCTTTCGGCTCTAATTGTGCAAGTTCCTCATATTTGATATTCACAGTAAATCCTTGTGTTTTAAGAAGTTCAGTATTATCATTCAGTTTAAAATCAGGGAATCCGACTGTATCAACTGAAGAACCGTTAATGTTTCTTGTTGTAGAAACAAGGTCGAGAATATCTGCAACGGTTTTTGCGTTCTCACCTCTGACTTCATAAAAATCACCGACCTTTATAAGTTCTATTTTCCGTACTTCAGGTGATTTGATTTCGGGAACTACTGCAAGCTCAACGAGCTTGTGCTGAATATCTGCATTAAGACCTTCAGCAAATTCCGTACCGCTGTAAAACTTTTTAACGGCGGTTCTGAAGCTTTCGCTGCCGACATCAATTAACCTTTGTTCGCCTGTTGTATCAAGAAAATCAAAGAAGTTGGAATAGTCATTTTCGTATTTTCTGTAGGCTTCTGCAATCAGTTCGTAAGATACTTCGGTAATTACAAACTGACCGCCGGAGTATGCGTCAGGATTATAGTACATATATGTAATACTTTCGACTTCGGACTCTTGAAAATAAAGGGTTTTCTCAAGAGTGTTAAAGTCGGGTAAAACAGGGGTATATGTACCGTCAGAAATCATACCTTCCACTTCACTTCGTGTAACACCTTTGACCTTAGCTACAAGATTTATAAGAGAATCATAATCACTGCGACTGTATGCACCTATGAAAGTTTGCATTTCCGTAAGCGAAAATGTATAATCAAGTAAATTGATTGTGTCATAATCTATACCCATATCAACCATATCTCTTATTAGCTCGGACTGAGCATAAGAGTAACCTCTGTTTTCAATCAGCTTATCGGCAATGTTTGCGTTGAAGAACGACTGCTTAATTTCGTTGAAATCGGAAGTATTTGCAAGAATCAATTCAGAATCCGAAAGACCTGAGTATGTCTTGACAAAATTTAGAGATAACATATTTAACTGTTCAGGCTTAAAGTCGGAAGTACCTTCAAACATCGCACTGAATGTGTCAATCAGCTCCGGGCGGGTGTCGAGCAGCTCAACCGCAGAATTCAAAGACTCCAACTGAGGTGCTTTATAGTGCAGTACCGAAAGAGCATTAAACAGATTTTCCGTATTATCTTCTTCGGAAACTGTTACGCTGCTTTGAACCGTTGCGGACTGCTCATTCTTTTCAACTGCTTTTTCTTTATACAAAAGCTCTCTTTGCTCACGAATTTCGTGAGCAATTGCGTTGATGGCGTCTTTGTATGTATTGTCAACCGTAATAGTTGTATTCTTACCGAATATTCTTCCTGAAAACGGAATATCCTGCTCTGTCAGTCTTTGAGCAACCTTGTACGCAAAGTCAGTATTATATTTGCGATACATCTTATCGCTAATATCATTGTATTTGGCTGTTCCGATGATATTGTTTGTTACATATTTCCTGTTGTTGGAATCGACTATTGAATCATAACTGATATTTAACTTATCAAGATTGGAAACAGTAGCTCTGCCAACCGCAACATACGATTTGTTATTGTTCATATAGCCGCAGTAATTAAGTCCTGCGTTTTCGAGAGCATCGGTTATGCTCTCAAACTGACTTTCAGAAGCTATAATAACCTTTTTATACTGATTCGGAGTGTTGCTGTTCCATATCTCATTTCCATATAATTTAATCATTTCATTCACCTCTTAAAGCAAAAGGAGCCGTTACACTAAAGGCAACAGCTCCAATAATATTTATAATTCCTGTTCTTTCGATTTAGTGTTGTTACGCTGTTCTGATTTTGCAATTCTGTCAGCATTTTGCTTTATCTGATTGCGAGAAATCAAGGACTTTTTCTGTTGCTTCGGTTGTTTTTCGGCATTATGTTCCGCCTTATCAAAAATAATTTCACCGTCACCGTTAAATACCTTTTCAGGATTCACTTTAATTGTGTTGAGCTGCTGAAAACCGTTCTTGTAGCCATTTGCATATGTAACAACTAACTGTATTGCATTACTGTTACGAGCTTCTTTTAAAGATTCGGCAACGCTGTTAATGAACTTATCACCGTGCAACCCTGTTGATTTGTACATCAATTCACCGTTTTGATTTTCAAAAAATTCAACATTTTTAATCTTTCCGAATTCAACTGTATATTCTTTGTCAATTGCTCCCGAAAGGCGATTTTCCGTAAAATAACTTCCGAAATCAGTAAAATTCTCATATACCGTGAATCTTGTACTGTCATTATCAGATGACTTATCTTCAGATATTACTTCAGGTTCTTTGTTTTGAGTTTTTGCCACTTTGTCATACTCCTCTTGCTTATTGCCGTTGTTGATGATACCGTCAATGCTGTCATAATCATCTTCAATTGACATTTCGGCATTTTTTAGGTAGTTTTCTTCGAATACAGCTTTTGCGGCAGATGAAACGATTACATCAGCCTGCTTTTTTAAAGCCTGTGGATTGTTTGTAAACTCATCAACAATGTTCTGACAGCTCTTGCTGATAATATTGTCAGCTTCCTTATCGGGCATAGTTTTAACCGATTCAAACTTATCTGACCACTCATTAAGAGCCTTGAGCTTGTTTATCAGCTTTTCTTTCTTGTTGGTGAGCTTGTCGATTTGTTTTCGCAGTTTGAGTTTTTCGGACATATAATGAGTTTGACCGTATGCTTTTAGTGCAACATCAAGTTTGCTCTGAGTATTATCAAATTTTTCAGAGGTTGTCCTCATTGCCATTGTCCCGTATTCCTGCATACCTTTGACAAAATTTTCTTTCCTGCCGTCAGGGGATTTCATATTGTCAAGAAATTTATTGATTTTTTTGCAGTTATCAGCACGGCTTTGCTGCTTCAAAATCTTCTGCTCATTCGATTTGATATTTAGCTTATGAGAATGGATTTTCTCATTGATATTTACTATTTTCTGCCGCCTTTCAGCCGACAGAACAGACAATGCCTTATACACAGGTATTGGTACAACATTTCTCATTGATTCAACCGTTGAAACAAATTCGGCACTGCGAACCTTTTTTATGTTGAGCTTTTCAATTTTTGCGTTGAGCTTATCGTTTTTAAGGTTAAGTTCATCAATCTTAAGATTGCACCTGTCATACAGCTTTGCAAAAATCGGTATTGAAAATTCTTTGCTTTTCGTTTGGTCAAGCAATTCAGGTTCGGATTTTGTCTGTTCGGGTTGGAGATTGTCATTATTGACTTCTTCATCTCGCTGTTTTCTTTCATCGGTATTTGGGTTATTATCAAAATCATTTGTAATATCAGGCATTTTACTTCCTCCTTCGTTTATTTTTTATGGACACAGCAATTACTAAAATTGCCAAAATTGCGGTTATAACAATTACTGCAATAATAAAATCAAAACTTCTGTTATTGTTGTTTTCGCTTTTTGTTGCTGTGTCAAATGCAGTTGTATCCTTTACTCTTTCAGCAGTCACAATAAGTCTGTGACTGTTTACACCGTATGGATAACAAGTTATAAGACTTAATAGGTCTTTTTCTTCGTCAACTGACAGTAACGATATGTTGTCGGGCTTAACAATGTTTTTTGCTGTTACAGCATAGGTAAGCGTTTCATCAAGGACGGACACCTTGATTTCATCACCGATTTCAAGCTCGTTGAGATTGTCAAAAAACACTTGCGTTGGATAACCCGTATGTGCAGACAAGACAGAATGATTGCCCACACCTCCAATCGGAAACGCTGTATTTGGCAGATGAGCAACACCTTTTTCCAACACTTTGTCTGTATCACCGTGGTAAATCGGCAGTTTAACATTGATTTTTGGTATATCAATGTAACCTATAAGTCCATCGCCAAAATTAAGAATATCGTCATATCCGTCAATTACGCTGTCTGTATCGTAAGAAAAGCCATTGACAAGCTCTGACAAATTGTTGTTATATTCAGCAGCAGCCGACAAGTACTGTGACCTGTCGGCTGCTGAAATGCTGTCAAGAGATGCGGCATAATTGTTAATTGTGGATGCGGCGAAAAAACTATTGACAGCATTTGATACAGTAGGGTACAGCACAAAGCAGAGTGATGTAGTCATAAAAATTATTCCTATTATCAAAGAGCATTTGCTTCTGCATTTTTTCAATGTGTGTACTCCTTTCTGTTATCTGTTTAATTGTTTTAATTGAGTAAAATTACTTATTTGTAGCTTTTACTCTTCTGCGAATGAGTAATGTTGCAATACCGCCAAGTGCAAAAGCTGTGCCGAGAATGTAGAACATAACTGTTCCTGCACCACCGGTCTGTGGTACAACAACTTTTGTATCCTTAACATCAACGCTTGCTGTACCGTCTGTCGGGCAGTTTGTGATGTATGAACCGTCAACAAATGTTGCACCGTATGTAACATCAATAGTTACCGGAATAACCTTGCCGTAGATGTTGTAGCCTGTTGGGGCTTTTGTTTCAACGATATAGTATTTACCGCTTGCAAGCTTGATTTCTTCTTTACTTGTGTAGTAAGTAACCTTGCCTGTCTTGTCTGAAACACCGCTTGCAATTGCGTTAGTAAGAGCAGTTGCATCCTCTTCTGTTTTAAAAAGGCTGAATTCTGCACCTTCGAGAGCCTTGCCGGCTGTATCTGTCTTGTTAGTTGTTACTGCAAAAGTGTAAACATAAACTGTATTACCGTTTACTTCTGATTCAACACCGTTCTTGTTAGAATAAACGAGCTTTGTTTCTGTATTTGGGTTGCCTGTCTTTCCTGTTACAGCGTACTTATTGAGCTTTGCTGAATAAGTTACAGATGTATAAGTAACACCCTTTGCATAAAAGTCATTTTTCTGAAGATAAGCATTAGTCAGAGCTACATTAAATGTTGTAGCTTTACCATCAACTTCTGAGGTTACATTGAGAGTGTAATCAGATGGAGCAAGGTCTGTTTCGTTTACTTTCTGTCCCTGTGCGTTTAGAAGTGCAACCTTTACGCTGTCTTTATCAAGAGTAAGTCCTGCTGACATCTCATCATATACTGTATATGATTTAAGCTTCATTTTAGAAGAACCGGCTGTTGATGACTTGATTTCAAAATTCACTGTATCGCCAAGGCTTACATCGGTAAAATTAACATTATCCTTTGTGCTGTTTGTGATAGTCTTGCCTGTAACTACATCACCGTCATTTACCTTTGAAGCAAGGTCGATAGCATTAATGCTGTAAACCCAACCGTTATTGTAATATGGAAGTGATACAACAGAGTTTGTTACGCTCTTAACACCGGCAGGATAGTTAGTAGCCTTAATATAGTACATACCCTGAGCAAGGCTTGAAAAAGTCTTTTTAACCGAAGTTGCCGAGGTTGTAAATGTTCCGACCGTTGAAGCGGTTGACGGAATTGAAGAAAGACCGTCAAGAGCGGAAAGAACACTTGAAGTTTTACCGCTCAAAATCTCATCAGATATTGAAGGAATAAGTGAATCATAGCCTGTCTTGTATGGATTTTCAGTAGTTTTGAGTTCTGCCACCTTGTACACCGTGAATGTATATCCGGGCTTAGAACAATTGAGCGTGAATGAAACCTTCTTTGTTTCATCAAGAGCATTTGCGTTGGTTGCAGCACTTGCAAATGGGATTGCAGTAAATACCATCATAACGGCAAGTACCATAGCTGTCATAATTCGTGTGATTTTCTTTTTCATTTTTGATTGTCCTTTCTGTTTTTGAATTTTTTATTTTTACTACCTTTACGGTAGTCATAGAAGAAGATTATTGCCATTGCTCCGAGTGCCACAGAAGCAAAATAAAAGGGAGCAATGCCACCGTCACCTGTCTGTGATAACACCGATTTGTTATCGGCAACGGTTAAAGATATATTAAGTGTGTTTTCATTGTCGGCAGAAATTGTAAATTCAACCTTTTTACCGTATGGCATATAGCCTGACGGAGTTACAGATTCGACGAAATAGTAATCACCTACCGGCAGTTTACTGATTGATAAAGTACCGTTTGTTGCCATACAGTCAGTTGCAGATTCAGATTCAGAGCGGTACATATAACTGCTTGTGCCGTTTTGAATACAGCTGATAGGAGTGTCATCAGACTTGTAGAGCTGCCAACCTGATCCGGCAAGAGCCTTTGTGCCGTCTGTTTTTGTCAGCTTAACAGAGCCTGTTTTTACAGTATTTTTGATACTTGCAAAGGTTACGGTATCAGTATCAAGCGTGACGGTTACACTTTTGGGCTTGTTGTATTTAAACGGCAGGGAGTAAGTGCCGTCATCGTTAAGCTCACCGAGTTCGGTTACTTTATATTTGAGCAATTCATCATTGCTGTTATAAATCGGTAAGTCTGAAATTTCAGGACTTAAACCTTCAAGGTCGGTGCTTACTTTTTCATTAAACCCTGTTTCAGCACAGCTTATCTCAAAATACAAACCGTCAACAACATCATCTTCAGATGTTTTTTGTACCTGTAACGAACCTGTTTTTACGGTGTTCACACAATCATATGTATAGTTGTATTCATCAGTATCGTAGATTGTAAAGTCGACTGCATCTTGCACTTCATAACGGTTCGGAAATTTGTATGTGCCGTCTGACTGTTTAATGCCGATTTCGGTCAGTCTGTAGGTGATTGGCAAAGCATTTTCGTCAACTACATACGGCAGAATTTCGTCAATTTTATTACCGTTTATGTCATAAAATTGCATATTATCTGTACTTGCTTTACCGTTTTTGTCGGTAGTCAAAACGATACTTGTAATCCCGTTTCCGTTTGCATCGTAAGCCATAGGAGTAGGGATAAGGTCATCACCGTATTCTCGCTCATCGTCAAAAGATTCGAGCTTGAAGCTCAAACCCTCGATAACTCCGTCCTCGGAAGTCTTATTGATGTTAATACTTCCTGTTGCAGGAGCGTTGTACACGGAATAATTAAGAGTAGATGTTGTTCCGTATTTGTTGGCAGTCATACACTCTGATTCAGCCTTTCCAAGGTAATTGTCAGGAAGATAATAACTGTTTCCGCCGAGAAAACCTTTTTCAACAATCTTATATTTTATAGGGATACAAATCGCTGAATTCGGAACGGTCAGACAGCTTTTGAGTTTATAACCGTATCTGTTGTAATAGTTAGCTGTACCGCTTGAATCTGTGACAATATCCCCATAGTATTTACCGTTTTCATTCTGTACCTCGAACCACACACCCGATACATTACCGTTGTATGAGGTCTTTTTAACTGTTAAATCCGTTTCGGGAACTGTGTTTTGAAAACTGAATGTAACGGTTTTGCTCTCGTCAAGTGTAAATGACTTACCGCTCGAATTTGACCTTGCTTCAGATGACTTTCCGTAATAATACCTTGAATAGGCATTATCGCAATCGCTGAACACGGCATTCGACACACCCTCATAGTACGAGCCTTTATAACTTACAGCGTTTTCGGCTTTAATCGTCCAAGTGTAACCGCCATAGCTGTGAGTACCCAAAGTAGTCTTAAAGCCGAGTTCTTTGACGGTATAGGTTATCTTATTGCCTTTATCGTCATAAACCCTCAAACCTTTAACAGTTGCTTCACCGTTTTTGTCGGTTAAAACTGCATTGTACTCATTGCCAAGGTTATCTGATATTGCAAACCACAGATTTGAAACAATACCGTCTGTTGATGACTTCTTGATTTTGAGGTCAGCTTTTATGGCATCTTCATAAATCGTCTGAATAACGGCTGTTTCAACGGTTGAGTTTTCCTCATTTGCAATGACGGGATAAACAGTATCGTCAAGCTCATAACCAGTCGGAGCGGTCTGCTCTTTAATGTAATAGGTTTTGCCGACATCTACCGATTTTGCAAAAGTCCCCTTGCCGTCAGCACTTGTTGTGAGCTTGTCATACAAGCTTGCACAAGCTGAATCAGAGTACAAGCCATATACTGCACCGCCGACACCTATACCTGACCGATTAAGTTTGTGTATGCCGATATATGCCTTTGCAGGCATTTCATCAATTGGCACTTTAATAGGAGTATTTGTGTCCTGTGCAAACTTTGCACCCTCTTGAGTAATTACTCTGTAAAAAGCTATATTACTGAGAGAATAGCCGTCAGGAGCTTTAATTTCCTTGATAACAATTGTTCCTATGGGAATAGTTACAAAATTACCATCGTAATATAATCCATCTGATAAGAAATCATCGGATAAATATTTTTTATCTAAACGAGTAAGTCCGTCAGAGTTGGTCTGAATATACCAAGTCCTTTTAAGGTTTTTGCTGTTAAGAGCAGGAGCTGTATCACCGGGTTTGACATTGTAATCTTTGTCAATCTCTTGTGCGTAGTATTCAATGCTGAAAACTGCACCGCCAAGACCTTGACTTGTTGTTTCGCCCGTTACTGCGTTTTTCTTCTGCAAAACAATACCGACAGGGTCGTTAACCGGATTATCCTGTGGCTCGGTTTTTTTGTCAGACAGCTTAACTGCTTTAAATATTGCATAGCCGTTGCTGTCCTTTTTGCCTGAACTCACAAATGTATAAACAGTTTCGTCAAGCTCATAGCCTTTTGGTGTTTTTGTTTCTTTTGCATAGTAAGAAGCTGATGCGTCAACATATTTACTGTAACTGCCGTAACCGCTTGCATTTGTTGTAATACTGCCGATTTTTCGGGTACAAGCCTTGTCTGTGTATATGCCGTACTCAGCTCCCGACAAGCTGTAACAACCGTTGCCGGCTGTAAGCTCTGTGTTTGATGATGATTTTTGAAGTTGCAGCTTAATCAAAGGAGCATCTTTGCAGGTTATAGTAAATATAGGTCGTTTATCGGTGTTTAGCTTGCCACTGTTCTTAAATGTATATACAGTTTTGTCAAGCTCATAGCCTTTTGGTGCCTTAAGCTCTTTGCCATAGTAATTTTTTGATGCGTCAACATATTTGTTGTAGCTTGCATTTCCTTTGGCATTGGTTGTCATTTCACCTATTTTTTTAGTGCATGCCTTATCGGTGTATATGCCATATACAGCTCCCGATAAGCTATATGCATTGTTGTTATTAGTAATCGCAGTATTGGATGATGTTTTAGTTAATTCAAGCTTGTTTTTTGGGGTTGTCATTTTTAACACCATATAAATCGGACCGCGAGCTTTTGGAGTGATTACGGTTTGTATGTTTCCGCTTTTGTTTCCCACAGCGTCAATGCTGTGCCACACAACATCGGATTTTCCGTCACCCCAATATATGCCGATGTGATGATAGTCACTCAGCACTGTTTCTGAGCCGTCAAACATCCAGATTATATCTCCCTTTTCAAGGTAGCCTGAGTTAAGCATCTCTGACTTTGTAGCAAAGTACTTTCTGGTAATCTTATGAGATGAATAAAATGTGTACCAACCGGAAAGTGCAGGAATGATACTTGTGTTTCCACCGCTTGCTTTGGTCGCTTTGTACAAAACATGCCAAACGAAGCCTGTGCAGTTCATTGCTGCAACTCCTTTAACATCATTTTTACCGTAAGCACCGCCACAATCTCCTTTGGGATTACGGTGGTCATAACCTTTGTACGGAGTTCCAATATAGTAATTGTTCTTTTCGTTTGCTTTGAGCCAATCCATATATTTTTGAAAGTCCATATTAAGAGCAGAACAAAGGGTTGTACCTTTCACCTCTCTCGGAAGAGCTGATACAGATGCAGAAGCTGTCGCTGCTTGTGCTGTTGTAGCCGATATTGTTCCAAACAGTACCGTTAAACAAAGCAAGACTGATATAATGCGTTTAATTTTTCTCAATAGGTTTTTCTCTCCTTTCAATAAAGATAAAAAACAAGTATGGGTTACGGTGACGCTCTGCTGTAATTCATATAATTTCCTCCTTCCTCCTTAAAGGGTTCTATATATATTCCGTAATTTTTGCAATTTCGCACCCCCTAAAATCAAAAAAATTTTAAAATTTTTAAATTTTTTTTGAAATTTCTTTGAAATTCGGCGATATTATTCGTAAAAAGAAAAATGCTCCGTTCAGGAGCATAAAAAAGGGCATAAAAAAAGACAGAACCGAAGCTCTGTCTGAAATTTGTTATGTAGTTTTATCGTCCCTTGCTCTTATCCTAAGAGTGTGGGGAGTGTTTCTTATGACGCACGCTCGCAAATTACATAGTAACGGTCAAATCCGCCGTTACCGTCGCTTATGCAGGTGAACATTGTGAGCAAATCTTTGCCATTTTTAATATAGCAATCTTCCGATTCATTTGGCTTATTCACCTTTGTTTCAACAACTTTGTAATCTATGGTGTCCCAATAGTTTGTTATTGACACCTTATCGCCCATTTTCAGATTACGCAGATTATCAAAGAAAATCCTTCCGACATATCCCGTGTGACCTGCAAGAACAGTGTTCGTATTATTGCCGCCAATCGGCAATGAGGTTGCACTCATATGTGCCGCACCGTAACTCATATTAGCACTGTTAGCACCGAGATAAATCGGCAGTCGCATACCGATTGTTTCGGCAGAAACATATCCGTAAATACCGTCACTTATGCCGTAGTTGCTGAGATTTATCGCAGCCTGAGAGTAAGTATCGTTGCGGAACAGTTCATACTGACTGCTTTCAAGCTTTTTATTGTAGGCAACGCTGTCCTTAAAAAGTCGGTCAAGGTCAACTTTAAACACAACAGGCTGTTTTGAAGTACGCTTGCCGTCCTTGTCAACCTTGTATCCCTCTTTGTCAACCTTTCCGTCCTTGACGGCTTCTTCAAAAGAGCCGTCCTCAACCTCTTCAACACGAATATCAAAGCTATCGGCATCACCGTTTGAAATTTGTGTTCCCACAAAATTTGATATGGGAGAAAATGCCACAAGACCTATTCCGACAACAAGCATAACGATTGCAACAACTGTCAGTATCTTTTTAAGCATCTGCATCACCGCCCGAATCATCTGAATTTTCGTCAGCAGAATCAGCTTTTAACCTCTTTGCTCCGACCGATTTCTTCTTTTTGCGTTTAAGCAGGAAGATAACAACGAACACAACAAGTGCAACAAAGCCGACGATTATTCCGGCTGCAACTGCATACGGAATCTTGTATCCGAGGAAGAATATGTAACCATTATCAAATTTTGCAAGTGAAACACCTGTTTCAACATATTTTGTGTCATCATATGCAACATGCTTGCCACGCACAAGAAGTCTGTGCGTATTCACACCGTAAGGCGTACAGGTCAAAAGCGTTACAAGGTCCTCGCCGTCAACAATTCTAAGTGAGTTAATCTCTGACGGCAGAACAACCTCAATTTGATCAACCTCATATTTCAGCGTTCTGTCGAGAATATGAACATAAAATTCATCGCCTACTTTCATATCGGTGAGGTAATCGAAAAATGTTTCGCCCGGATAACCCGAATGTGCCGAAATTACCGCATGGGTACTTTTTCCGCCTACAGGAAGTGATGTATTTTGCAGATGACCTGCACCTTTTGAAAGAATTTCTTCGCTTGTACCGTGATAAATCGGCAGATAAACATTGATTTTCGGAATATCTATGTAACCGATAAGTCCGTCCTCGTCAACGCTGAGCGTGTGTTCATATCGCTCACCGATTTTCTGAAAAGCCTTTTCGTCAAACGGGTCGGTGATAATCATATTGTTTGACAGGCTGTTATTATACTTTGTCGCCTCTTCAAACATTTTCTGAGTTTTCTCACTCGGCATCTGAGCAACCTTGTCGGTGTACTCCTTAACCATGCTTCGACTGACATAGTTATTGATTGCCGAACTGACAAGAGGGTAACTCATTATGCCGATTCCTGCAACAAATATTAAAACTATAAGTAAAATTGACAGCTTTCGTTTCATAAAATTTTCCTTTTCTGCGTGTTTTTGTTCCGTTATTATCATACTATATTTTACTATTTATCGCAACTGCGTGCCGCCGTTACCTGTTCGTAGTGTTTTATGTGTATTTTATGATATGATGAAAATTATGTATTCCAATGTAGCGGCATGGCAATTGCTTTGTGGGATTTATAAAATTTGATTTAACATATAATTTGCACCGTTGGCGACGGGTGGAGGCGGTTTTAGCATATACAAATGCGGTGTGGAACACCGCCGCCTTAATTATTCATTATTCAATATTCACTATTCATTATTCATTAAATAAAACCAAAATAGAACGGGGATGCGTTGCCGCATCCCCTGAAAATTACATATATCACAGATTTTAAGATAAAAGATATTCGATTAATTATTTAGCTGCTTTCTTTCTCTTAAGAACAAAGAGGAGAACGCCTGCACAAGCGATAAGTGCTGCACCGCCAATATAGAACATCATTGTACCCATACCACCTGTTGAAGGAACAGTTACAGGATAATCAGGAACTTCTACCTGATTTACTTCGCTTGGATTACCGTCAACTGTAACTGTGATAACACCTGTTGTGCTAATATCAACTGTGTACTCAGAAGAGTTGAGGTTGTAACCTGCAGGAGCTTTTGTCTCCTTAACCTTGTATGTACCTGCACCAAGCTTTTCAAATGTAACATGACCGCTTTCGTCTGTTATCTTAGCGCCAATCACTTTGCCCTCTTTATTCTTCAGCTCAAATGTTGCATTGCCAAGACCTTTCTTGTCAGCTGTTGTGCCATCATACTTGAATACAGGAAGGTCGAATGTGTAAACATTTACTGTTCCACCAGACTTTGAAGCCTGACCGTATGTGTTTGTGTATGTAAGACTGTCGCTGTTGCTGTTGTCTGTTGCAGTGTTGCCCGAAACAGCTGTATCCTTAAGAATTGCTGTAAGTGTTACAGTAACATTTGAACTTGCATAGAAGTTATTACTGCCTTCTTCACCTTCAGCTTTTGCAGCATTAGCAAGATAAGCTGATGTAAGAGAAATCTTAATATCTGACTGTGATGAAGCATCTACTGTGTAATCTGAAGTTGAAAGTTTAGTGTTGCCAACCATAACTTCTGTTACAGCAGGAGTGTCAAAGCTATCTGAAAGGTTATCGTGGATTGTGTACTCGGTAAGCGGAACTTCCTTAGAACCTGTAACTGAAGCTGTGAGCTTAAATGTTACTGTGTCGCCTGCAGAAGCAGTTGTGTGCTTAGAATCGATGTCGCCACCAACGATTTCCTTAGAAACTTTAACTTGACCTATGTTAATCTTGAGTTCGATTGGAGCTTCTGCTGAACCCTGAGTTGTCTTTGTGCCCTCAGGAAGAGCAAAGAGAGCACCGCCCTTTTCCCTTACGCTTATTTCAGCAGGCTGGCCTGTAACCTTAACATAGTAAACACCTGCATCATTTGTACCGAAGTTGTAAACATCTTCGTCAGAAGTAAATTCATGGTTACCCTTGCTGTCTGCATCTGTAAATGTTGCACTTTCACAAGCAGCGAGAAGAGCCTCACCGTCATTACCCTTTGCACTATTCCAAGTTGTAAGAGCTGTTTTAACAGCGTCGCCACCCTGGATTTCTGTATATTCGCCTGTTGTTGTGTCAATTTTTGCTACTTTATAAACATCTACTTTAAAGCCGTTCTTGCCCTTGATAAATGCGTTATAAGTATAACCCTCTGCTGCACTTGCTGAGAATGGGATCATGAGAGCAATCATCATTACTGCAAGAACTGCTGCAAAGATTTTCTTTGTAGTTTTCATTTTAACTTTCTCCTTTGTGCTTAATTTAATATATGTAATTATATTCTAACCAAACGGTTAAACAAAGTTGAGGTGGCTGCATGGCGGACACCGGCTAACAACGGTGTCCGTAGCAGTCAAAGAGGTTTTCTATGAAAGAAACAAATGATTTTAAATCATTGTCTTTGATAGTGAGTTTATTTTCTGTATCTTGTTCTGCGTTTTTTACGGCTGATTCTGTCATAGATTGTATAGCTCATAAGCAATGTGCCTGCAATGCCCACAACAGCAATACCGCCGATTACAAAACCGTTCATACCCTCACCGCTTGCCTGTGGCATTGTAAGCGGATAGTTGTTTACTGTGCCTGCCTTGATATGATAAATCATCTTGCCGTCGCTGTCGGGAAGATACTTAAATCCGACACCGCCGATTGCAAATTCAGCCTCTTCGCCTGATTCACACTGCCGTGCATACGGAACAGTAAAGAAGTGCTTTTCCGTACTCAGGTTATAACCCGGTGCTGCCTTTGTTTCAACAAAGCAGTAAAGCTGATGTTCGCTTGTATCATCTGTATCCTGTCCTTTGAAAATACGAAGATTTTCAAACTTCACAATACCGTTGTTGTCAATTGTCTTTGCCTCAACAAGATTATCGGCAGTCAACTCATCTGTCGGTGTGTTGAGCTTGTAGAGTGAGAACTCAACCTGACCTGCCATATTCTTGAATGTTGTACCGTCTGAGCCTGCCTTTGAAATTTCAATAGAACCCTTGTGGTAGTTGACAAATTTTACATTATCCGCAGGATTTGCAATTTCGTTTGTTTCGCTGACTGCATCCTGTGCTGTAGAATAATATTTGACGCTTGCTGTGTTTGGAGCAGTTGTTCTGTCAACTGAAACTACAGCGTAATACTTTGCAGTATCAAAAGTATATGTATCACCGCCGAGATTTTTCTCAGCAATCTGATAGTAGAACTTATCTACTGTTGCACTTGCATTAACACTTGCACCGCCGTTTGCCTCAACAGGCTCGGCAGCCTGTGCCTTTGCCTTTGCCAAAGACCTTGTGGTTGACGGAGCCGCTCCCCATGAGCCGCCTTCCTTATCCCATGCACCGTCGACAATTGTATAGCATCTGTTTGTATCTGTTGCTGAAGGAATATCAAGGTCATTTGTCTGATTCCATTTTGTATCCCAGCCGTTTGTTAAGTTGGTCGGATCCATTCTGCAGAATATAAGACCTTTCCAAGTGCCTGACGGAATTTCAGCCTGATAATAGCCGTCGCCGTCATCATCTGTCATTGATACCCATTGCTCCTGCTTTGGACTTGTAGAATCATTAAAGAAATAAATTGCAAATCTTGCACTATCTGTTATCCAATTTGAGTTTGGTTTCAAGTAAACTGTGTTCTGATTTACAGGGGTTGTAGTCGGAGCTGCTGTTGTCGGCTGAACAGTTGGCTTTGCAGTTGTCGGAGCAACTGTAGGCTGATCTGTTACCGGCTGAGTTGTTGTAGGAGTGTCAACTCCTCTGTACTCATACTCGAGTGCATCAAATGTGATTTTATCGCCGAAGTTGTTCTTTGTCTGCAAGAGTTTTGACTCTGTAAGAGCAGAACCGCTCTTCTTCATTTCTGTAAGTGTAAACTCAAATGTGTTGACATCAGGTATTTCGCCGTCAAGTGTCTTTACCGCACTGAGTGTTACATGAGCATTTGATTTATCAATCTGCTTGTTTGTGAACTGTGCAGTTGCACCGTTATCTGCAACTGTGCCTGTTGAATTAACAGAGCTTACAGTATAGTCTAAGTTTGCTTCCTCAACAATCTTATACATTGTGCCGACAGGGATATTTGGGAACACTGCTGTTTCTCCGCCCTTGAGAGCAAATGTGCCGTTACTTGCAACATACTCTGTTGAACCTATTGTATATTCAAGCGGATATTGCTTATAAGTTTTTCCACCGTCAAATGAAAGGTATACAGTAAAGTTATATTTTTCATTTGTAATAGGATTGCCGTCTTTGTCAAACGCTGCCTTTGTTACATTAAGGTCTGCAAGCTTAGGAGTGTTTACAAAATCCACTTTATAGTCTGTTGCGTGTTTTTCGTTTACTTCATTCTTGAAGAGGAAGTTTGCCGAAGTACCGCTTCCGTTTGCTTTCTGAATTCCGTTCTTAACATCTGTTACCGAATATGTTGATGATGAATACTTTATAAATGAATTAGCCATATTCTCGGAAACTGTCAGCCAGTTGCCTACATTGGTAATGTTTGTGAATGAAGAACTGTCGCCGTCCTTCATTGCATAGGAACCGTTAGCGTCTGAAGTTTTAGAAGATGTTGAACCGGTTTTATCTGTGTAAAGATATTCTTTATAGCTGAGAGCAGAATTACCGCTGTTTGCAGTGCCGTTGTTAACATTAGTAAATGTGAAAGTGTCAGCTGCTGAAACTGCATCTTTGATACCATCGTTCACATTAACTGTGTTTACGGTTTTTGTTGTTGTAAGTTTGTTATCAACAGGAGTGAACGAGAACTCAACCTGAAGGTTTGACTCAATAAGACCACGCTCCATATAGAACATCTGGAGTTTGTGAACAGTATTCTTTGTACTGCCATTCATTACATCTGAAAGTGAGTAAACACTTGATGCACTTGTGACTGATTTTGAGTTAAGACCTGTTGCATATGTTGTTGAATTCTTTGCAAAGTTAAGTGTACATGATGCGTCCTTATGGTCACCGCCAAGGTCAACAACAAGTTTGCCGTCAATATAAATCCACACATCATCGTCACCTGTGAATGTGAATGTTACTTCCTGATCGTCAATCTTACCGCCTTCGGGAACAGTAAAGTCAACTGGCAATGCCATACCAAAGCCGTAGTTAAGGGCATTGCTTACATCTGCACCTGTGTGGTTGATTGTGTTGTTGTTAAAAGGGAAGAAGCCGTAACCGCTTTTGCCTGAGTTAAACCACAGCTTACCGTCATGAATAGCCTTTGAAGTATCACTGCCGCCATACATAAGTGTAAGTGAGTCACTTGTAACACCGTTTAAGTTGTTTGTGCTTGAACCTGTGTTTGCGTTTTTAAGATAAATGCTGTTTACAGGATTTGCATGAGAACTTACTGTACTTGACTGATAGCTGTACTTTTTAGTATTACTGTCATATGTAAACGGAAGAGCCGCATTGACTTTCTTACCATACGAGCTGTTTTGACCTGAACCTGTTTTTGAAAGAAAGCTGTCACTAAAGAACGGTGCAGCCACTGTACCGCTGTTACCGTTCTTCATCATCATCAAGCTGCCGTCACTGCCAAGGTTTCTTGAAACAACACCCTGATACGACCACGACCATGACTTCGGTTCGGCAGACTTTGCCAGTTCGTTTGTATTATTTACATTGACATCGGCTGTATTACTGTCATGCCAAACTGCCTTTGAGTTATTCGGTGCGGCATCATAACCGTACAGACTGCCCTTCTTTGCATCATATGTATCTTTTCTGCCTGTTTCAGATTCAGTACCTGTATTGAAGTTGCCGTAGTAAAGAGGTTTCTTTACATTGTTATCCTCATAATACTGACTGAGATAGCTGTTAAAATTATCAAACGGATACCATGTTGCGGAGTTACCGGCTGTTTCTACATTGCCCCACTGAGTGCTGAGTTCCTGATCATCGAGATAATCATAATACGAACACGAAGCAAGGTACATACTGTCAGGAAAACTGCTGTCAATCTTTGCGTCATATTCAAAGTTATCTTCAACAACGGTTTCGCTGTATTCGCTCCAAGTACCGTTGTTATAAATCATATTCGAAGATGAAGGAATTGTAATATCACCTATTTGGGCACCGTTGCCGTCACTAAAGATAATGTTCTCTGCATTTGCGTCAACTGTTATCTTATAGACATTATGCTTAACATTCTGCACCTTGTCCATAGCGGTACCTGGCCAATTGCCTGAGTACTTAGTGGACGAAGTCCATGTATAAGCATACACACTTCCCCAACCGTTGGTATTCATATAGTACAGGGTTTTGCTTTCGGCAGCAGCAACCTTTCCTAAATTCATACCCGACACTGCACACACTGATAACATCATTGTGAATGCAAGTACAAGGGAAAAGCTTTTTCTAAGGGTTTTGCAAAGCTTTTTACCTAACTTCATAATTTTTTCTTCTCCTTCATTGCCGATTACTTTGTTTTGGCAGTCAAAGTACAATTAAACAGGTCTGCATAGAACAGTCCAATATATCTGCCAACTAATTATGAAACGCAAATTTTTGAATTTGTTCTTCTTTTTGATTTGCATACAATTATATAATATTTTATTGCGCTTTTGTAGAGGCAATATAACCAAACTTCAGGTAATATTTTTGGCTGTTTTGCACATCTACGAACACGGTTTTATATTTTTTGCCATAATGTGATTTTATTACTTATTTATCGCCATTTTTTGTGTTTAAGATAAATTATACCCATCATGCAATCTTAACAGGCAATTAAAAAGTCAATTTCAGCACTGAATTTGTTGATTTTTAATTCTTTTTTCAAAAATACCAAAAATTTTTATGCAAATTTGCGCCAAGCTATATGCGTAGAGATATGTATTTTTTTGCGATTGTTGCTTTTAAGCATAAAAAGCCCCAAAACCTATATTTTACAGAAATTTTCAGATATATTTTTATAATCAATTTCTATATCCGATAAAATTAATCACCGAACGCCTTAAAAATTCTGCATAAATAAAGGGGCAGAGTATTGCTCTCTGCCCCTTAAAATGTAATTCACTTAAATCGCAATTATACAAACCGCTTTATGCAAACATATTAAAGATCTCTGCCACAGCACTTCTTGTACTTTTTACCGCTGCCGCACGGACAGGGATCATTTCTGCCGATTTTCTTGCCCTTACGGATAGTCTTGTTGACAGAATCCGTACCGTCTGCAGAAGTTTCTGTAGGCTGAGCAACCTGCTCACGGTGGAGTGCCTGCTTTACAGCGTCTGACTGTTCAACAGTTCCTTCATCATCGGCTGCAGACTGTGCCGCTGCGGCAGCCCTCTGAGCCGCTCTCTTTGCAGCTGCAATTGCGTCCTGTCTTTTCTGAATCTCATAAACACGCTTTGGCATAATGAGCATCATCTTGACAGTATCCTCACGAATGCTTTCAATCATCTCATCAAACATATCAAAGCCTTCAACTCTGTATTCAACAACAGGATCGTGCTGACCGTATGAACGAAGTCTGATACCGTTTTTGAGCTGATCCATATTGTCGATGTGATCCATCCAATGTGTATCAACATTCTTGAGGAGGTAAACACGCTCCATCTCACGGATTGTTTCCTCGGGAAGAAGCTCTTCGTTTTCCTTGTAGATTTCGAGAGCATCATCAACGAGCATCTTCTGAATCTCTTCGGGTTCCATATCTTCAAGATCCTCAAGGCTGAAATCGTACTTAGAATCATCTCTGATAAGCCAGCCTGCATAGTAATCCTTAAGACTCTGGAAGTTCCAATGCTCTGCAGGACCTTCGGGGAGGTACTGCTTAATTGAAGTTGCGATTGTATCCTCAATCATTTTGAGGATTGTTTCGTGGAGATCCTCACCGTTAAGAACCTGATCACGCTGACCGTAGATGATTTCACGCTGTTTGTTCATAACATCATCGTACTGGAGGACATCCTTACGAATGCCAAAGTTACGAAGCTCAACCTTTTCCTGTGAGCCTTCGATAATACTTGTGAGCATTTTATTCTCAATAGGCATATCCTCGGCAACATTCATACGCTCCATCATCATTTTCATTCTGTCGCCGCCGAACAGACGCATAAGATCGTCCTCGGTTGAGAGGAAGAAACGGCTGACGCCCGGATCGCCCTGACGGCCTGCACGGCCACGGAGCTGGTTATCAATACGGCGTGACTCGTGTCTTTCCGTACCCATAATGTAAAGACCTCCGGCCTCTCTTACCTTTTCAGCCTCGCCTTTAATTTCTTCCTTATACTTGTCATTCAGTTCTCTGAATGTATTTCTTGCATTGATGATTTCTTCATCATCGGTTTCCGCATAACCTGTAGCTTCTTCGATAAGCTCCTCTGTAAAGCCCTGCTTACGCATTGCGGCTTTTGCCATATACTCTGCGTTACCACCGAGGATGATATCGGTACCACGACCTGCCATGTTGGTTGCGATTGTTACCGCACCGAGCTTACCTGCCTGAGCAACAATTTCAGCCTCTTTTTCATGCTGTTTTGCATTGAGGACATTGTGCTTAATGCCTCTCTTTTTGAGCATTTTTGAAAGAAGCTCCGACTTCTCAATTGAAATTGTACCGACAAGGACAGGCTGTCCCTTTTCGTGAGCCTCAACAATTGCGTCAATAACAGCGTGGAACTTGCCGTTTTCTGTCTTATAAACCGAATCGGGGAGGTCTTTTCTTAAAACAGGCTTGTTTGTAGGAATTTCAACAACATCAAGCTTGTAGATTTCCTGGAATTCTTCCGACTCTGTCTGAGCAGTACCTGTCATACCCGAAAGCTTTTTGTAAAGACGGAAGTAGTTCTGGAATGTGATTGTAGCAAGAGTCTTGCTTTCGCTCTGAACCTTTACGCCCTCTTTAGCCTCAATGGCCTGATGAAGACCTTCGTTAAAACGACGGCCGTACATAAGACGACCTGTAAATTCGTCAACGATGATAACTTCGCCGTCCTTAACAACATAGTCAACATCGAGCTTCATTACACCGTTAGCCTTGATAGCCTGATTTACATGGTGCTGAATTGTAAGGTTGTCAGGGTCTGTAAGGTTTTCGATACCGAAAAATTCTTCGGCTTTCTTAACACCGCTCTGTGTGAGGGTTGCTGTTTTCTGCTTTTCGTCAACAACATAGTCAATGTCGTGTTCCTTGTAATATTCCTCCATATCCTCTTTTGCGTCAAGCTCTGCAAAACGCTGAACCTTAAGAGTTTTTGCAAAAGCATCTGCCCTTGAGTAAAGGTCTGTTGACTTGTCGCCCTTACCCGAAATAATAAGAGGAGTTCTCGCCTCATCGATAAGGATTGAGTCAACCTCATCGACAATTGCAAATGCGTGCGGGCGCTGAACCTTGTTTTCCTTGTAAACTACCATGTTGTCACGGAGGTAGTCAAAACCGAGTTCGTTGTTTGTTCCGTATGTAATGTCTGCGGCATAAGCCTTTTTTCTGCCGTCATTGTCAAGGTCATGGCAGATAAGACCGACCGAAAGACCGAGGTATCTGTAAAGCTTGCCCATCCACTCCGAGTCACGGCGGGCAAGGTAATCGTTGACTGTTACAATGTGAACGCCTTCGCCCGTAAGAGCGTTGAGGTATGCAGGAAGGGTAGCAACCAAGGTTTTACCTTCACCGGTTTTCATCTCGGCAATTCTGCCCTGGTGAAGAACGATACCGCCGATAATCTGAACGGGGAAGTGCTTCATGCCAAGCACTCTCCAGCCTGCCTCACGACAGGTTGCAAATGCTTCGGGGAGAATATCGTCTGTTGTTTCGCCGTTGGCAAGTCTTTCTTTAAGGATTGTTGTCTGGTTCTTGAGTTCGCTTTCGCTCATAGCCGCATATTTATCTTCGAGTGCAAGCACCTTGTCACAGATTGGCTGCACACGCTTAACTTCACGCTTGCTGTAGTTGCCGAACATAGCTTTTAAAAAATTCATCAGGGTTCTTCCTTTCAATGTACCGAAAAAATCGGTCAAACTGTATTTTCAATAATATAATTTTAATTTACTGCACCGCAGACGCTCCAAGGCTTTTTGCAGCCTGAATCATTGCGGCCTCAACCACGGGACCTGCATATTGGAAACCGAAACCCGAATCCTGTACAACACTGGCAAATGCAAGAGGGCAGTCCTCATCTTTTGAGTAGCCGACCATCCAGCCGTTAGGGTTCTTATCATCGCCGACTTCACCCGTACCTGTTTTGGCACAGACTGTAAGTCCGCCGAAAAGGTTGTCGCCGTAGTAATCCGAAACGGTGTATCTCATAACATCATCAAGCTTTGTCGCCGTATCGGATGAAAAAAGCTCCTGTCCGCTGCTCTTGTAGTTTATGCCGAGTGCGGAGAGTATGGACTCATCTTTGATAAGGGTAGGGTTTGTAACCTTACCGCCGTTTGCGATTGCGCCGCAGATAATTGCCATCTGCATCGGGTTTACCTTGTCATTATACTGACCTACACCCGACCAGCCAAGCTGGTTTTCATTGGCGTTGCTGACATCATATGAACCTTTTGCGGTTTTAATTCCGTCAACATCAAAGGAGCTGTTAATGCCGATTTTCTCGGCAGTTTTTGTCATTGTGTCACTTCCGAGTTCAACGGCAAGCTTTGCAAAAACAATATTGCAGGAATGTGCCATTGCCTCTTTATATGTCAGCGTTCCGTGAGTTTCCGTACAGGTAACTTCACTTCCGCCTATGTTCTCACTTCCGTTACAAACCCAAGTGCGGTCATAAAGGTCGGGAATATTCTCAATTGCCGCCGCTGATGTAACGATTTTGAAGATTGAACCCGGAGTAAAGGTTGACGAAAGCACATTATCAAGGTAAACGCCCTCGTATTCGCTTTCGTTGTCCTCGGTAATTTCGGGAGGAGCCTGCGGATCGTAAGCCATGGTGCTTACCGAGCAGATAACCTCGCCTGTTTTGTAGTTATATATTACACAGGCACCTTTTTTGTTATAAGATGCAAGCACATCATAAGCCGCCGCACAGGTTGCGGAATCTACTGTCAGCTTTATATCGTGAGAGGCACGCAGTGATTCGGGCATATTAAGTCCGAAAACAAGGTTATAACCTATCAGCTGAGAACGATACATACTTTGAACAGCCGTTGAAATGTTAAGGCTGTCATCACCGACAACATGAAGCAGAGATTTTCTTACGCTCTCGCTTTCGTTATAAACTCTTTTACCGTCAACCGTCTGTGCAAGAGCCGTGCCGTTGCGGTCATAAATCGCTCCTGCCTGTGCAAGGCCGCCGTCACCTGCTATATGCGCATTATATGCCTGATCAACCCAGTCGTCTGCCCCTGTTACAAGCTCAAAGGCGAGATAGCCGAGTCCACCGATAAACGCAAGCGCAACTATATATATAAGTGTACTTCTGCGAAGTATTTTTTTCAAACCTTACACCACCCTGTGTATCAAGTGAACAATCGAAAAATTAAAGAAAATGCGGCTTTGCTTGCAAAGCACTATGAATACGGTCGGGAGATAGAGCATTTTATTTTGCTGTTTTTCCTCTCGACAACAATTTTCCATTTTCAATTTTTCATTTTCAATTTACTAAACTTATCTTTTTACCGAATAAGTTCTCTCGTCTGCGGCTTTAATGAATGCAACAAGTCCCCAACAAGACATAATACTTGAACCGCCGGCAGACACAAACGGAAATGTTACGCCTGTAAGCGGAAGGACATCGGTTGCACCGAAAACATTGAGAGAAAGCTGAACGACAAAAAGTCCTGCCGCACAGCAAGCTGAAATTGAATAAAAGGTACTTCTGCTTCGGGTTGTAATTGCCCTTGCATAAATAAACATTGCACCTACTGCCACGGCAAGTGTGAACGCAACGATAACTCCCATTTCTTCCGAAACAAGTCCGAAAACAAGGTCACTTTCGGATGCGGCAACCTGCTTTAAGAAACCGTTGCCGATACCTACACCGAAAAGTCCGCCGCTTGCCATATATGTGAGAACTCTTGCCTGCTGATAACCGAGGTTGTCCTGAGTATGTTCCCACACATGATGCCAGCCCGAAAAACGGTCGGCAACATACGGTTTAAACTTGAGGACAAAGGTTACGCCGAAAATTGCGGCGGCAACAGCAAGAATAATCGTCTTGAAATCGCCCGAGCGCATAAACGCCGTCACAAGGAACGTGACGAAGAAGATGATGGCGGTGCCGAAGTCGTTGATGAGCGCAAGGCAGCCGCAGATGGCGGCGGAATAGACAATGAACAGGAACAGGTTCCGCTTCGTTACGATGCGGTCCATCGTGGATGCACCGACATAGAGGAAGCAGAGCTTGACCAGCTCGGACGGCTGGAAGGAGATCCCGCCCAGCGAGATCCAGTTGCGTGCACCGTTATTTTCCTGCCCGAACACCAGATTGACGAGCAGCAGAAGCATGCCGCCGACGGCGGCCAGATAGCGAAATTTCTTCGCGCGGGACAGGTCGCGCAGCGACCAGCCGATGATCAGATAGATCACGATGCCGCCGAGCAGGCAGATGAGCTGCTTTGTGAGATTGGCGGGATTATCCGAGGCGATGACGGCAAAGCCGAGCGTACTGAGGAAAAAGGCCAGCGTTTCCACCTCGTAGCCGCTGCGGCGCATCATACGCAGCACGGCAAACAGCAGCCACCCCATGACCAGTAGGCCAAGGAAGCTCAGCACGATCGTTTGGGCCGTTTCGGCCTCCGCGCCCATCCAGAGCTGCAGCGTCGTCAGGAGCTGGAAGACCGTCAGCAGAAACAGGGTCAGCGCAGGAGAGCCCAGATGCGTCGGGCGCGTGCGGCTGGCAAGCTGCTCCTCGAGCTCGGACTGCGTGACGCGTGCAAGCACCATGTCCACGCCGCCGAGCGAGATGGTATCGCCGTAGTTTACGGCAGCCATCTGGACCGGCTCGCCGTTGAGCGTGACTGCGCCGCGTGAGCCGATGTCCGTGACGGACCAGCTGCCGTCATCATAGCGGGTGAGCACGGCATGGTTGCGGGAGACGGTGGACAGGGCGATGGACACATCACAGTTTTTGCTGCGTCCAATCACATTTTCCCAGTGGGTAATGGGAATCTGGGTGCCGTCGGTGAGATTCAGCCAGGCCCA
>OGLM01000719.1_pt1 | contig 38548 bp, 26 predicted proteins | sample 1572531 | NCBI WGS metagenome assembly OGLM01 (sample SAMEA2581909, study PRJEB24529) | metagenome | biome: Human gut stool | place: China | collected 2011
CCAAAGTCTGCCCGATTTTGTTTCTGTTTTCAACGATATTATCGCTTCACAAACTTCAACACATTTTGTCCTGCCTTCACGAAGTAGACTCCTGTAGGCAGACCGCTGACGTCGATGCTTTGGTCTTTGTCGGCTGTCGTGCTGACAACCACTGCTCCTGTAGCCGACATCACTGTCACGCCCGACGTCTCTTCCAATCCAAGGATTCTGAACGACTCTGTCGCCGGATTAGGATATACGCGGAGCGAAACGCCCTTGACTGCCGACACCGACGACTCTCCGACACCGATGCGATAGCCCAGCGGCGAGCCGTTAGGCGCAGTCACATACGTTGTGCCCACCTTCTCGGCTGCTACCGACTGCTGCGAAGTGGCGTTCATCTGCATTGTATAGACACCATTCTCGGGGAATGTGACAGGCACCGCTACCGTCGTGCTCTCGCCTGCCTTTATTGTCACGTCAGGAATCTCCACTTCAATATATTTTCCACTCTTCTCACAGTAGAACGACGCCTTGACAATTCCCTTGAAATCAGCTGCCGCAGTGTTGGTCATCGGCACGTTGAGCGTCTGCTGCTCGCCTTTCGGCAGATATTCCGAATTTGGCAGCTGCGCCACGGTTGCTGCTATTTTGGGTATGTTGGCATATTCCGTCGGCAGAATCGTGATTATCTGTCTCTTCGCATCCGGGTTGAGCAAACCGCGCTCGCCGTCGGGAGTGGCGTAGCGCATCGACAGTTCGTAAGCGCCCTCCAACGGATAGAGGCTGTTGGGCACATAGAAATAATATTTATCGTCAGACGGCACCGGCACATCGGCAAACGTGCAGAGGCGCACCTCCTCGCCTGTCTCGACCGACTTTGCATAGACGCTCATATTGACATTGCCATCCATCTTGTTGACCGAATTTCTTGCTGCATTGTTCCACAGCCACACTTTAGAGCCCCAATAATACGTAGTGCTCTTTTCGGAATACAAATCCTTGGAGCTGTCGAGAATCGGATAATCCACCGCCGGCTTCACATCAATTTGGAACTCCTCGGCGTACGTATATTCACTGCTGTTGTCGTTCTTTACCCCGACTTTATATGTCCCGCCAGGCAACATAAAGCCCTTTTCATTCGTTGCACTTATGCAAAACGTCTTCTGCTCCAGAAGGTCGGAATAATATCCGTCAAACGCATATATGCTGCGACCGGCCTCGTAGACAGCTCCTGTCTCCGTGTCGGTAAATGTGAAACCAAGCGCTCTCTTTACGCCGGGAAGACGATGCGAATCGTCCTGTACGGCTACCGTAAGATAAAGCGGAGCCTTGCCTATGAGTTCTGCCGCCGGCTCTATGGAAAGAATTTTTCCCGACTGCACGGAATACTTTTCAAGCATCGGAGCCGTGCATGTCCATTCGCCGCCATTTAGATTCATTATTGTGCGCATACCCTCGCGGGCAGGCAGCGCCGTCCACGGCTTCTCCGTGTCGCGCTCCTTGTAATAGAGCGTCAGCTCATAGTCGCCGTCGGCAAATGTCGGGTTTTCCTTGCCGGCAGCGTCGGTCCAGTCTCCGTACTCTTTACCGCTGTTCATATAAGGATAGCAACCCAACTTGTCATATTCGTAATCCTTACGGATATATTTTGTCACGCCGTTCTGCATTAGTCCAATCGTGAACGTATAGCTCTTGTCTGACTCATAGTAGTTGGTCGTGACTGTCCCGTAGCTGTTGCCCTGGTTGAAGCCTATCAGCTTTATGCCCTCCGCATACGGAGCGTCGGCTGCCGTGCGCGGACGCAGCCCCACAAGCATCTGTTGCTGACAATAATAGCCTCGTGTCTCGTCGGGAGCCCTGCAGTAGGTCACGTCGTAATAGCCGTCGGCATCGCCGCTCCATCCCCAGTTGATATGCACATTGTTCTCGGCGTCGATGCCGTCAATCACGAAGGCATGGCCCGAAGCGCCGTTGTATCCGGAATAAAGTATCGGACGTCCGGCCGTAAGCTCTTCCTGTATGACAGTCATCCAAAGCTTTGTGGGCACATATTCGCGCACCCAAATCTCACAATTGTAGTCGTAATAGCGGTTGAAGCCCACGTATGGGATAGCGGCGCTCGTCGCACCCGTCCCCGACCATGTCACATCGTATTTCGCCTTGCACGACACTCCTGCCTCATACATCAGCTGCGCCACGGCGTCGGCCTGTGCGTCGGTATAGGAGCCTTCCTCATAAACATCGAGCATATTGGCCCAGTCGTAACTTATTTTTGTGAAATCAACAGAGATTTCCTTGTTGCCAACACCCTCGTTGACATATTCCAACACATCATAGCCCTTAGAGTTCGACTTGTAGTAGTTAAGAATCTGAGCCATCGCGGTGGCGGTGCAGCCCGTGAGCATAGGATTGCCGTTGTATTTCGGACATTTGCGGTTGAACGGAGCGCCCTGTCCCCATTTTGTCTTCAGCAACGGAGCCACCGGAGCCACTGTAGGCGTAGGATAAGAGTTGCTGAAATCAGAAGAGGCTGTGGCTGCCTTGTAAGCCACCATCCATTCCTGCAACGCTTCCGGCATATTGTCGAACGACAGCCTGGCATCGGTGGAGTAGCCCATCACCCGCAAATCGTCGCCGTTGGCCGACATAAGCACGAAACCGCCTTGCGGAGCGTTATAGGCATAGAACTCTGCCTTTTTCAGCGATTTGGTCTTTTTCACAGCCTTGTCGGATGTCGACATGACAGCCGCCGTCAGCGAGCCGCCATCGGCGGTCTTTCCGCCCATTTTCTGGGAGAGAAACTGTTCTGCCATAGCCGCTGCCTCTTCGGGCAGACTCGCAGCCGACGCGCCAGCCCCTATCGCAAGCGACGCCAACAAGATGTATTGAATCTTTTTCATGCAATTATTGTTTTTTACAATTATTTCGTAAAGGTAATGCAAATTTTTTCAACTTTCACAAGATATTATCGTTTTTATCTATAAAAGGACTCTTTTTTTTGCTTTTGAACCACAAACCACACGCAAAGCGGTAAGCCATAGAGCCGTAGCTTGCAGCCAAGGTGCGATTTTTCAATTCGGATGTGAGTTTGCGCAAGCTGCATCTAAGGCTGCCGAAAATCCGCATAACATAGAAAAGCGACCGCTCCGCATACTGTTAGTCAGCACACGGAGCGGTCGTTGTTTTTATCGGCAACCTTCTTGTTACTGCGGAATCTTCAGCGACTGTCCAATCTGGATGTTGTTGCCCTTGATGCCGTTGGCTTTTTTAAGTTTTGAAAGTCCGACACCGTATTTTTCTGCAATCTCTCCGAGCGTCTCGCCTCTCTTCACCTTGTGGGTTTTCTGCTTTTTCTTGCTCGTCTTGTCGGTTTTATCTGTCTTTCTGTCCACTTTCTTGTCGGAGTAGACCTTCAAATTCTGACCTGCGGCAATATTGTTGCCCTTGATGTTGTTCCACTTGCGCAGATCGTCGACCGTCACGCCATATTTCGTAGCAATCTGCCCGAGTGTCTCACCCCTTTTCACCTTGTGGGTCTGCTCTGCCGCTTCATTGTCGCGGCTGCGCGATGATGTAGAGGTTTTGCCGTCGGCTTTGAGTTTCAGCTTGTCGCCCACACGGATATTGTCCGACTTCAAGCCGTTCCATTCACGAAGGTTGGCAACCGAGACACCATATTTATCGGCGATAGCCGACAGATTCTCACCCGACTTCACTGTGTGGACTGCAGGAGCGGCAGGCGTGTCGTTTTTCTTCTTGACAGCCTTCTTGGCATCAACCACAAGCACCTGTCCAGCCATAATGTTGTTCGACTTCAAGTCGTTCCACTCACGGATGTCGGCGATTGTCACGCCATATTGTCCGGCAATCGAAGCCAACGTCTCGCCACGCTGCACCTTGTGACGCTCAGGATTGCGCGGAGCTGTTGTCGTGGTCGCTGTTTCTTTCTTTTTCTTCTCAGGAGCTGCCACTGGAGTTGTTTCAGCCACAACGGTTTCCTCTACGTCAACCGTTTCTTCCTCTTCGGTTTCGGGCTGCTCAACACGCACCTTCGTGTAGGTGTTGATTTTCAGCGTCTGTCCGCGTTTCAGCCTGCTGCTGCGCAGACCGTTCCATTTCTTTATCGACGACACCGACACGCCGTATTTGCGCGCCACCATCGAGATTGTCTCGTTGCGTCTCACCTTGTGATACTTCACCACAAGCTTCGTTGTCGTCTCGCCATCGTCGTTGCTGACTGTCGACGGATCGACAGGCACCACCACATCACGGCGGGCATAGAGCGCAGCATTGTGGGCCACAATGCTGTCCTCGCTGACGATGTAGCTGTAGATTTGCTGCGACGGCAGTGTAAGCGCATACGGACGGATGTCGCCCGGAATCTCATCCTTGCGGTATTGGGGGTTGAGCACGCGGAGCTCCTCCATCGGGATGTTGAGCACCGCCGATATCTGCTCGAAATGCACTCGCTTGTTCACGTGGATTGTGTCGGTAAGAATAGGCCGACGTGCAAGCGATTTTCCGAGGTTGTGGTCCTTGTAATAAGTCATCACATAGTTTGCCGCGATAAACGCAGGCACATATCCGCGCGTTTCCTGCGGCAGATAGAAATATATGTCCCAGAAATCCTTCTTCTTATCTGCTGTTCCTCCGGCGCGGCGCAAAGCCTTGTTCACATTGCCCGGACCGCAGTTGTAGGAAGCGATGGCAAGCGACCAGTCACCATAGATGTTGTAAAGTTGCTTAAGGTATTTTGCAGCCATTTCCGATGAGCGGATAGGGTCGCGGCGCTCGTCGATGATGGAGTTCACCTCCAGCCCCAAGCCCTTGGCGGTGGTCAGCATAAACTGCCACAGACCGGTGGCGCCCACGCGCGACACAGCGTCGGGATTCAGCGCCGACTCAATCACCGGCAGATATTTCAGTTCCAAAGGGACACCCTCTTTCTCGAGTGCCTGCTCGAAAAACGGCATATAATAAAGGCTCAGTCCGAGCATTTCCTCCACCAGTTGGCGACGGCGCTGCGTGTACATATTGATGTAACTGCGCACCACCCCGTTGTATGGCATCTCGATTACTGTGGGCATCTTCTGTAGCCGTGCGATGAAATCTTTGTCAGACGTAGGCACATCGCTGAGGTTGGCACCCGAACGGTCAACCACTGCGTAGTTCTGAAGATACCAGTTTTTCATCAGTTCCTGAGTGTCGGTCTCAAAACTTTGTGGATAGACGATAGTGCTGTCCTGAATGTTCTCCTTCAGCGAAAGCACGGTAGGCCGGGCGAACGACGTCAACGCCGCGCCGGCAATCAGGCACAATGCCAATATTTGTTTATTCATCTGTTTCCTTTCCGTTTTAGCGGTTCAACTTTTAAAAAGTGAAAGCACAGCCCACTCCAAAAGAAGGTTTCGTGTCGTTCTGCTCAATCGACGGGTAAATGCTCATCGAGAGGTCAGGCGAAATGTCGAAATGCGACAACGAAGCGTCGACGTAGGCATCAATGATGCAGACGGCATAAAGTCCGACCATACCGATGATACACAAGTCGCGGTTACGGCGATAGAAGTCTTTTTTCGACTTCAGAGCCTTCGTAAGCCACGTTTTGTCGATGTCCTCCTCCTTTGTGGTGGATGGATAGAAATCCATATAACTTTTTGTGTTCGGATCGCTGTCCATGATGTCTCTATAAGCTTTCGTATAGTCAGAGAGCATCCTGTTGTTCCAAGATGTGGCGTATGCCAGACCGACGTATCCACCCACAACTATCGGCACTTTCCAATAGCGGCGGTTGTAAATCTGCCCCAGACCCGGACAAAGGACAGAAAGCCACAGCGCACGGTTGGGGTCGGGATTGAATATGCGCTTCACGCCTATCGGCGATGGCACGGAGTCGGCGGCTGCCACAAGAGTGGAGTCAGCAGCCATGTCAGTGCGGACAAGAGGCTCGGCTATCGACATCGAGTCGACAGCAACCACAGCGTCGGGAGTATCCGTCCCATCAACGGGCGCCATCCCTTGACCATCCGGCTGACTTTCATCAGCAAAGATAGGAAATGAGAATGAGAAAGCCAAGCATAGCGCCAATGCTATACTTTTTTTTAATATTTCGTTGCCTGTGAACGCGGCTTTTGACAAAAATTTCAATTTTGTTACTAAATTTTCTAATCCAAGTTACCTTTTACGCGGTCAAAGATAGTAATTAATCTGGCAAGTTCTTCCTCATTCTTGAAAGGAAATGCTATTTTTCCCTTGCCTTGCTTGTCGCAGGAGAACTGCACTTTGGTCTGGAACGCCGACGACAGGTGTTTCTTCAGGCTTTCAAACTCCTTTGAGATGCTTGCCGAAGCCGCCTTCTTCGGCGCTTCTGTCGCCGAGGTCTCGTTGTATTCCTTTGCAAGCTCCTCAACCTGGCGCACCGACAATCCTTTCTTCAGGATTTCGTTGTAAAGGCGCAGTTGCAGTTTCGGGTTCTCCACTGCCAGAAGCGCACGTGCATGACCCATGTCAACGCGGCGGTCGCGCAGACCGAGCTGCACCTCTGCCGGCAGTTTGAGCAGACGCAGGAAGTTGGCTATCGTGGCGCGTTTCTTGCCTATACGCGTCGACAGCTGCTCCTGTGTGAGCCGATATTGGTCGATGAGTTTTTTAAACGTCAGCGCCACCTCTATGGCATTCAGGTCCTCGCGCTGAATGTTTTCGATGAGCGCCATCTCTGTCAGCTCGCTGTCGTTTGCCGTACGGATATATGCCGGCACCGTTGTCAGTCCGGCTTTCTTGGCGGCGCGGTAACGGCGTTCGCCCGAAATTATCTGATATTGGTCTGCTCCGAGTTTGCGCAGCGTGAGCGGCTGTATGATTCCAAGCTCGCGTATCGAAGAGGCAAGCTCTTCAAGCGACTCCTCGTCAAACCATGCACGCGGCTGTTCGGGGTTTGGAGAAATCTGCGACAGTTCAATCTCATTGATAGCCGACGAACCGCTGGTCTGGATGTTGTCCATCGAAATCAGCGAGTCGAGTCCACGGCCGAGTCCCATAAGTTTCTTTGACATAGCGGTTACTGTTTGTTGCGTTTGAGTAATTCTTTGGCGAGCTGCATGTGGCTTGTGGCGCCACGGCTTGTCGAATCATAAAGGATGGCTGGAAGCCCGTGGCTCGGAGCCTCTGACAGACGGGTGTTGCGTGGAATCACAGTGTCAAACACCATATCGCCGAAATGCCCTTTCAGCTCGTCGAAAATCTGGTTGGCGAGGCGCAGACGCGCGTCGTACATCGTCAGAAGGAAGCCCTCGATTTCCAATTGCGGATTGAGCTTCGATTTGATGATGCGTATCGTGTTGAGCAGTTTGCTGATACCTTCCAATGCGAAATATTCCGCCTGCACAGGGATTATCACCGAGTCAGACGCAGTGAGCGCGTTGACCGTGATGAGTCCGAGCGACGGAGAGCAGTCGATAATCAGGTAGTCGTAGTTGTCTCTGACCTCCTCAAGCAATCCTTTGAGCACCCGCTCGCGGTTCTGCTTGTTGATGAGTTCAAGCTCCGCGCCCACAAGGTCGATGCGCGAGCCCACAAGGTCGAGTTTGTCCACACACGTGCTGCATTCGGCGCCGCGCAGAGGATAGCCATCGACAAGACACTCATAAATCGATGAAGACATTTGTTTCGGATCAACGCCCAGTCCCGACGTGGCATTGGCCTGCGGGTCGGCATCGATGATGAGCACCCGCTTGCCAAGCGTGGCGAGCGAGGCTGCAAGATTGATGGATGTGGTTGTTTTTCCGACGCCACCTTTCTGGTTGGCGATAGCAATAATTTTACCCATAGTCTATTCGTTTTACGAATGCAAAGGAATTACTTTTCATTTCAACGACAAAACGAAAAACGGAAAAACTGCCGGAATTGTTGATAACTTGGCCTTTTTGTTAATAACTCCATTGTTCCACGCATTATCGGACAAGTTGTTAACAAGTTATGCCATGTGGAACATTTTCTAAACACCGCTAAAAAAGACAATACGTCCCGCAGGCTGCGGGACGTATTGTCTTTTTTTCATTCTGTCAAACCGTGTGCCGACAGTCAGAAAATACAATTATAGATGTAGCGCACGTTGACTCCGTCTTCGCCCGACGGCTCAACGGTGATATACCGTCCACTATTTTCGTCCTGCCCCGCCAGTTTAAAGTTGCGTGTGTCGCCACTGACACCGTCGCTGACGAAGCCAAGACCGGTGATTTTCTTGCACAACTCATCCATAAACTTGTCGCGCTGGTTGGCAAACTGCGATCCTACCGACACAACCGCTTCCGCCATCATTGGTACAGACGACTTGTTGAACTCATAGCCCACGATGTTCTCGTAGTTGTACCAATATCCATACTCAATCTCCTTAATCGGCGATGTGATGCCGTCGGTAAACGTGATTGAAGCCTCCACGCTACCAAGCATTCCAAGCTGGCGCGTCACGCAGAGCACCGACTGGTAACTGTAGTTGGACGCTTCGCCGGTGATGTCGGTCACTCCCGACGCTATCAGGTCGGCGGCAGTAACACCTGCCTTCACTCCGAAAAAGCTGTCGACGGTGATTTCCTTAGCCACAAGCGCTGCATTGCCTTCGGCATCGAAATAATTGCTGCGCACAAACATCCGACTCGGATACTTTCCCGACAACGCATAAGACACGTCGTCGTAGGTGTCCTTGGAAATCTCCTTGCCCTCTTTATTGACAAGCGCCCACGTTTTGCCTTCCTTCACCAGCATGTTGCCTGTGCCCATAAGCGGACGGATATCGTCATAATCAAATGGAAGCACTTCTTCGCCTTTGTCGTCAATTATGCCGTATCTTTCCTTTTCGCCATCTTTAAGGCAAGCCACAATAGTTCCGTCCTGACTTATCCAAAGTTCTTCATATTTCGAGCGCACAAGCACTTCTCCGTCGACGTTCATCAAACCCAATTCGCCATCTTTGCAGAAAGCGAACTTGCCGTCGCAAACTATGTAGCCACCATAGCCTTCCTCCATTTTGGCGTTTTTCACAGCCTCGTTGCCTTCCTTGTCGAGCAGCACGATCTTTTCATTCTTCACCACCGGCAAATAGCCTTCTCTGAAATTTGAGTCGTAAAGCTTATACTTTTCTTTCTTAATGGTGAATTTCACCTTGTTGTCCTTGTCGATGAATTTCACAGTCATGTCATCGCCTTTGCCAACGCCCACGGCAGCCAAGCCGTCGGTGAAAAATTCAACGGCATCATATTTGGGGTTGATAACCACCTTGCCTTTCGTGTCGATATATCCCCACAAGGAATCTCCCTGGCAGAACGGCGCCAGCCCCTCACAGAAGTTGCCCACCTGCGTCACTGAATTCGGCAGCTGCGCCACCTGTTTGCCTTCGCGGTCGATGATACACGGAGCCTTGCCTTCCTTCACAGCCACCGTCACGTCGTTGCCGTTGAAAGGTGCCACATCGACAAGTTTGGAAGCAACCGGCGTTTTCACGTTGTTGATGTTGTAGACTTCCTTGGTGCCGTCTTCAAGCGACAGATAAAGCATCTCGCCGTCGGTCATCACCCCGGATGCCTTGAACTCATCCTTGCACACCACCTCGCCCGACTTGGCGTCGATGATGCTCCACAGCTCAGAGCCGTCGATTTTTACTGCGACATACTCCACCGGGCGTTCCACGCCGCCGCAGCTCCACAACACTGCTGCCGTCGCTACGACAAGCAGCATTTTCCCTAAAAGATTTTTAATCATAGATATTAGTTTTTGAGTTTATATTAGATTCGTTTATTTGTTTTTCATCTAAGTTTCTACAACATAAGAATGAGCAGCTGCGCGATAATCACGCGCACAAACATTCCCAAAGGATAGACTGTGGCATAGCTCACCGCCGGTGCATCGCCCTTGATGTTGTCGGAGGCATAAGTGAGCGCCATCGGGTTCGCCATAGCACCACAAAGCATACCGCACGTCTCTCCGAAGTTGAATTTGAACCACCGCATCGCCATTATGCCTACGATGATTGTCGGCACAACGGTAAGCACGGCTCCGAGCGAAATCCAGGCAAGTCCCTGCGGTCCGACAAGCGTGTCGAAGAAATGCGCGCCGGAGTCGAGTCCGAGGCATGCAAGATACATCGACAAGCCTATGCCGCGAAGCATCAGATTGGCAGAACGCGTGGTGTAGGTGACCATGTGCAGACGCGGTCCGTAGCGGCCCATCAGCAGTCCTGCCACAATAGGTCCGCCGGCAAGACCGAGGCGCACTGGCACGTCGGTAGACGGCAGGCTGATTGGAATCATTCCCAATGCGAGTCCGAGGAATATGCCCACAAAAATCACCGCAAGGTTCGGCTCATTGAGCGAGCCGGCACGGTTGCCTATAAGTTTCTCGGCATTCTCTATGTCGGAAGCGTTGCCCACCATCGTGAGCCGGTCGCCCATCTGCAACACGAGGTCGGGGGTGGCAAGAAGCATCACGCCGCTGCGCAGCACACGCGACACCGTGACGCCGAACGTGTTGCGCAAACGCAACGAGCCAAGACGCTTGCCGTTGATTTCCGGACGCGACACGATGATGTGGCGCGACACGAACTGACGGTCAAGCTTGTTCCAATTCACGTGGTGGTTCCAGTCGCGGTTCTCGCGTTCTCCGAAAAGGATTGTGAGTGCCTCCACGTCTTTCTCCGTAGTGACAACGAGTATGCGGTCGCCTTCCTCAAGGGTGACACGCGACGTGGGCATTATCAGTTCTTTGGAGCGCCACAGACGGGAAATGATGAACTGCGACGTCGACGACCGCTGCACATCACCGATTGCATAGTGGAAGATTGCCGGATTCTTGATTACGAACGTGGCGATAAACGTATGGTCGGAATGATTTGCCTCGCGCTCTTTCAAGTCGCCGGGGCGGGTGAAGAACTTGCGCAGAACGATGATGGCGAAAATCACGCCCACCACACCGAGCGGATAGGTGACGGCACAACCGAGGGCTGCCGTTTCTGCCGGAAGCCCAAGCTGCACAAGCGTCTGCTGGGCAGCGGCAAGCGCGGGGGTATTGGTCGTGGCTCCGCACAGCACGCCTGTCATGTCGCCGATGCCGTATCCAAGTCCGAGGCTCATCGCCACGGCGGTGAGCGTGCCGAGCAGAATCAGCACCAGTCCAGCGAGGTTCATCTTCAGTCCGCCTTGCTGGAACGCGCTGAAGAAACCCGGTCCCACTTGCAGACCGAGGGCGTAGACAAACAACACCAATCCGAAACTTTCTGCATAGTTGAGCATCTGATGGTCGATCGACAAGCCGAGATAACCGGCGAAAATGCCCATAAAAAACACGAATGTGACACCGAGCGAAATACCAGCCACACGAATGCGGCCGAGCGCCAGTCCTGAGAATATGATAAGAGCCATCACGACAACAGCCTGTATTGCCGAATGCTCAAAAAGCACACTGTTTATCCATTCCATGCCACAAAGGTACGACAATTCATCCAATTTGTAATAATTATTTAGACTCGGAGAGTCGCAGACTCCTTAATTATTGTGTGGCGGGCGAACGTTTTGGAGAAAGATTCATCGTTTGGAAGGGCTGCGACCGCGCCAATGAATGCCAGACATATATAAACAAATAATCCGACTAATCTCTCGATCCGTCGGATTCCTTAACCTATGATTCACTTATTTGTTGTTGTTGCTTTTTCTTATAACAATAACGCAAAGATTTAGTTCATATTGTATGCTGATAAAAATTTTTTTTATCGGATAGGATGATATTCTACAAACGCCTCCATTGCCTCATAGGATGCAAGGCCAAGACTGCTGTAAAGTTGAGCAGTGGCACGGTTGCGGTCTTCTGCACGCTGCCAGAACAAGCGGTCGTCGTCGCCAAGGAACGGAGCGTTCTCCATCTGCGACTGGTGCTTGAGGATGGTGTTGCGTTTGAAGCGGAGCTGCTCTGGGCTCATAGGCACTGCCATCTCGATGTGGTCGATTTCCCATTCTGCCCATGCGCCGCGGTACATCCAGATGCGGCATTCTTTCATCCATTCTGCGCCATCGTCAAGAAGTTCGTCAATAGCGGCGAGAACAGCGTCGGTGCAGACACGGTGAGTGCCATGAGGGTCGGCAAGGTCGCCAGCCACGAAAATCTGATGAGGCTTGACTGAAGAAATCAAATCTTTCACGATTTTCACGTCGCGCTCAGAGAGGTCGCCCTTCTTGATTGTACCCGTTTCGTAGAACGGCAGGTCAAGGTGGTGTACGTTCTCTGGCTTAACACCCATCCAGTTGCAGGCTGTTTTTGCCTCAGCACGGCGGATGCGGCCCTTGAGCATACGGAGATCGAGAGAGTCAACGTCGCCAGGATGTTTTGCGGCGAGGAACTTCTTGATTTCCTCTGATTTCTGATTATAAAGTTCGGTGTCGAGACCGAATTCTTTCTTGATTTGATCCATAACGAGGATGTAGCGGAACATATCCTCATCACCCACTGCAATGTTGCCCGAAGTTTCGTAAGCCACATGCACATCGTGCTTCTGGTCAACGAGACGCTTCAGCGTGCCGCCCATAGAGATTACGTCGTCGTCTGGGTGCGGGCTGAACACAATCACACGCTTTGGATATGGTTTGGCGCGCTCCGGACGGTCGGTGTCGTCTGCGTCGGGCTTGCCGCCTGGCCATCCTGTGATGGTGTGCTGAATGTCGTTAAACACCTTGATGTTCACGTTGTATGCCGAGCCAAACTGTGCTGCCAGTTCGTTCAAGCCATACTCGTTATAGTCGTTGCTTGTAAGTTTCAAAATTGGTTTGCCTGTCTTCTCGCAAAGCCATGCGATGGCGCGGCGGATCATCTTGTTGTTCCAATCGCACGAAGTAACAAGCCATGGGTGGCAGATGCGGGTGAGACGCTCTGCTGCCGACAAGTCGACAACAACTTTGGCGTTGCGGTGCATCTGAAGGAATGACGCTGGCACTGTCTCGGATGCTTTGTCTTCAACGGCTGCTTTCACAATCTTGGCCTGGTTTTCGCCCCATGCCATTGCAAGCACTTTCTTTGCTGCAAGGATGTTGCCGATGCCGAGGGTGATTGCTTTGGCAGGGGCCACCTCAAGGTCGTATGCGCTCAACACGCTGCGGCGTATAACGCTGTCGATGAGGGTCATGCGGCATGCTGATGAGAATTGCGAACCCGGAGCGTTGAAAGCCAAGTTGCCGGCAACACCGATTTCGCAAAGCACGAGGTCAAGACCTCCGCATGCGTCGATTTCTGCCTCATAAGCGCGGCAGCCTTCGTAAAGGTCGGCCTTTTCCACTTCCTGGTTGAATGAGTGCACATTCTCTGGCTTGATGTTGACCTTGCTGAGGAGCAAGTTGTTCAGACGATCGAGAGTCGAAGGAGCGCCTGCTTCTGTAGGATAAAACTCAAACAGGTTGAAAACCACGACATCCGCGAAATCAACCTCTTTATTCTCATAACGGCTGATAAGCTCCGTATACACCGGAAGCACGCTGTTGCCTGTGCCTAACGCAATAACACATTTGCCCTTCTTTTCGACATTCTTTTTGATTGTCTCAACAACCTCGTCAGCAAGCGATTTCACGCCACCGTCGGCTGTTTCAGAGATTTGGGTAAACACTTTCTCTTCCCGGCACAAAGATGCATATTCAATCTTGTTTTCCGGTGCATAGTATCTCTTTGGAACGAGATCCAGTTTGATTTGTGAACTTAAATTAGTTTTCATTTTTTAAGACCTGTTTTCGGTTGATGCAAAGGTATATGTTCTATCAAAAACAACAAACGTTTTTCATAATGATTAACGTTTAATATCTTATTTTTTGGTTTATGCCGGTTATTTTACCGCACAAAAGTAGTGATATTCTGCGTAATCTCAAAAATAATGCCTACTTTTGTGCAAAAATTCTAACATAAATTTTAAAGATATGCGTCTAATTATCGAACCTGATTATGCAAAGGTATCTGAATGGGCTGCCAACTATGTTGCTTCACGCATCAACGAGGCCAACCCTACTGCCGAGAAACCTTTTGTTTTGGGATGCCCTACAGGCAGCTCTCCACTCGGAATGTACAAACACTTGATTGAGCTCAACAAGGCTGGAAAAGTGTCGTTTGAGCATGTTGTAACTTTCAACATGGACGAGTACTGCGGTCTGCCGGAAGAACACCCGGAAAGCTACCATTCTTTCATGTGGAACAACTTCTTCAGCCACATCAACATCAAGAAAGAGAACGTAAACATCCTCAACGGCAATGCCGAAGACCTCGACGCTGAATGCCGTCGCTACGAGGAGAAGATTGCCAGCTACGGCGGCATCGACCTGTTCCTCGGCGGCGTTGGTCCTGACGGACACATCGCATTCAACGAACCGGGATCATCCCTCTCTTCTCGCACTCGCCAGAAGACGTTGACTCTCGACACGAAGATTGCAAACTCCCGCTTCTTCGACGGCGACATCAACAAGGTGCCTTCAACTGCTTTGACTGTAGGCGTCGGCACTGTCACTTCTGCCAAGAGCGTGCTCCTCATCGTTAACGGATACAACAAGGCCCGCGCATTGCAGCAGGGCGTTGAAGGTGCGGTTTCACAAATGTGGACAATCACTGCTCTCCAACTCCACCAGAAGGCTATCATCGTTGCCGACGAGTCTGCAACAATGGAATTGAAGGTGGGCACATACCGCTACTTCAAGGATATCGAAGGCAAGAACCTCGATCCTGCATCTTTGTTGAAATAACAAACCACAGCATCACCCCCAAAGCGGACACCATCTCGGCGTCCGCTTTTTTTTGTCTGAAAACTTTCCATTTTATGCAGTTTATTGTGACAAATACTTGATTTTTAGCAACTTAACAAAAACCACACCTCTCCCATCTAAAAAGCCTATACATTTGAGGCTTTTTTCTCCATTACGCAATGCGGCGGAAGCACAGGCTTTTGCATTTTCCATTCCGCAAAAAAAACGGCAGCTTTCTATTGCTATATTGAATGCCAATCATTAAATTTGTAGTCTACTAACGTAAGAACCATAGCTATGGAAGAATTTACATTTCTATCAAATTGGTTGTTGTGGCTAATTGCCGCAGCCATTCTTGTGATTGTCGAACTACTTACAAACACTTTCGCTGCATTCTGCCTTGTGGGCGGATGCGCACTGGCTCTCGCCACGTCGCTTATCGGTTTCGGCATCGAGGCGCAGCTGACTGCCGCAGCCATAGGCTCCGTGCTGTCGTTCATCGCCTTCAAGCCGTTGATAAAACGCCAGGCGGAGGCGCGCAGGCACCGCGACTGTCTCAGCAACATGGATGCCTTGATAGGCAGGACAACGACGGTGACCGAAGCAATCGGCGGCAATACCCCCGGACGTGTGCGCATCGACGGCGACAACTGGCAGGCTGTCAGCGCCGACGCGTCGCCAATCGACGTCGGGACAAAGGTGCGTGTGATTGGCTACGACAGCATCATTCTCACCGTGGAGCGCGAAGAGGAATAACTTCTTAATCTTTATTTATATGGAATCATTGATTTTTCTCGGACTCGCCATTTTAATTGTGGTGATTCTCGTTATGGCTGGCGTAAAAGTCGTGCCTCAATCGGAAACGCGCGTAATCGAACGCCTCGGACGCTTCCACAGCGTGTTGCCTCCAGGACTCAACATCATCTGGCCGTTCATCGACAAGCCTAAGACAATCTACACCCGGCGTGTGGAGACGGGACTCGGCGGACGCACCATAGTGCGCATGACTGCCACTTCTTCTATCGACTTGCGCGAACAGGTCTACGACTTTCCTTCGCAACAGGTGATCACGAAAGACAACGTAACAACCGAAATCAACGCGCTGCTATATTTTCAGGTTGTCGACCCTAAAAAATCAGTATACGAAATCGACAATCTGCCGAACGCTATTGAAAAACTGACGCAGACGTCGCTCCGAAACGTAATCGGCGAACTCGAGCTCGACGAGACCCTGACTTCGCGCGACACCATAAACTCACGACTTCAGGCAATCCTCGACGAGGCTACAAACAAATGGGGCGTGAAGGTGAACCGCGTTGAGCTGCAGGACATCACTCCTCCGGGAAGCGTGCGGGAGGCGATGGAGAAGCAGATGCAGGCTGAACGCAACAGACGTGCGGAAATTCTTAAAGCCGAGGGCGAGAAGAAGTCGCTCATCCTCCGTTCCGAAGGTGAGCGCGAGTCGCGCATCAACCAGGCGGAGGCGGCAAAGCAGTCGGAGATCCTTAAAGCTGAGGGCGAATCGCGCGCCAAGATACTGCAGGCTGAAGGCGAGGCGGAGGCTATACGCCGCGTAGCCGACGCCATCAAGGAAACGAAGACCGACCCTGCGACATATATGCTCGCCGTGAAGTATATCGAGACGCTCGAGAAGATGGTCAACGGTAAGGACGGAAAGACGGTCTACATTCCTTACGAGGCTTCGGGCATCCTGTCGTCTATCGGCTCGATAAGAGATATGTTCCAGAAATAGTGTCCCTACGCGACAAAACAACAGGTTTCCCGCCGCAGGTCGTTGCGGCGGGAAACTTTTTTATCCGCACAGCATCAGCTCAGATGCATATTTTTTTGTAATTTTGTATAAAAACAGACATATAAAATGGAAGATACCAAAACCGCTAAAGAAGAATTTCTGGAATTGCTGCGCTCCACCGGCCGCGAAGGCGTGGAAGGCGTGATTGAAGACCTGGAGGAGCAAGGCTTCTTCACCGCACCGGCGTCGGCTGGTCACCACTTGAACACTGAGGGCGGGCTTGTGGAGCATTCGCTCAACACCGCCAAGGCGGCGCTTGCCGTATGGGAAGGGATGAAGCAATTAGACGCCTCGCTGGAAACCGAGGTGACGCGCGACAGCGTAATCATAGCATCTTTGCTCCACGACGTGTGCAAAAGCGACATTTACTTCCGTAGCATCAAGAAGCGCAAAAACCGCCTCGGACAGTGGGAAGACTGCGAAGGCTACAAGGTGAGCTACAAGAACTTTCCTATGGGACACGGCGAGAAATCGGTGATTCTCGTTCTGCTCAGCGGACTGGAACTTACCGATGCCGAGATGCTCGCCATGCGTTGGCACATGGGCGCATGGGGCGTCAACATGACAAGTTTTGAGGATATGCGCAACTACGACGCCGCAAAGACGCTGTATCCTTTGGTGTCAATCGTGCAAGCCGGCGACAGCCTTGCCGCCTCGATTCTGGAGCGCAAAGGTGCCGACCTCGACGAGCTGTAGGGCATCAAGGGGTTTCCTCGCGTCTATTTCTTGCGGAAACAACGGTCGATGATGAGTGCGAGAGCGCCATCACCGGTCACGTTGCATGCCGTGCCGAAGCTGTCCATAGCGATATACAAGGCAATCATCAGCGCCTGGGCGTTTTGGTCGAAGCCGAGCATCGACGACAGAATGCCCAGCGCCGCCATTATCGCTCCGCCGGGCACTCCCGGAGCGGCCACCATTGTCACGCCAAGCATAAAGATGAAACCTGCAAACATCTGAAAATCGTACGGAATGCCTTGCATTATCATCAACGCCAGCGCGCACGCAACGATTTTCAGCGTGCTGCCCGACAAATGTATCGTGGCGCACAACGGCACCACAAATCCTGCCACTCCCTCATCCACGCCGTTGGCAATAGTCTGGCGCAGCGTCACAGGGATGGTCGCTGCCGACGACGATGTGCCGAGCGCCGTGAAGTATGCCGGCAGCATATTGCGCAGCAGGCGGAAAGGATTCTTCTTCGCCACAAGTCCGGCGACGCTGAATTGAAAGATGAGAAGGAAAATGTGAAGTATGAAAATCACAACTATCACCTTCATAAACGCCGACAACACATGCACCACCTGGCCGGAATGCGTCATATTCATAAAAATGCCGAAAATATACAGCGGCAGCAGCGGCAAGATTACAGCCTGTATGGTTTTAACGATTATATCCTTCAAGTCTACAAACGCGTCGCGCAGCGCTGTGGATTTCAGATGTGCGAGTCCAAGTCCCACGGTGAAGGCCATCACAAGCGCAGTCATAATGTTCAACGGCTCGGGGATGGCGACCGTGAAAAACGGCTCTATGCCATGCGCCTCGCTTATCTGTTCTATCGAGATGTTTTTGGTGATCAGATGCGGAAACACCACATCACCCACCCCGAACGACAGGAATCCAGACAGCACCGTGGCGACATACGCCAGCAGCGTTGTTGCCACAAGCATCTTGCCCGCGCCCTTGCCGATGTCGGCGATGGCTGGCGTGACAAGCCCCACGATAATCAGAGGTATAATAAATCCGAGAAACTGGCTGAACAGCCCGTTGAACGTGACAAACAAACGCACCACCACTTCCGGCATCACAAATCCTGTGCCGATACCAAGCACAATCGCTATGATAATTCGGGGCAACAGCCCAATTCTAAATTTCTTCATCACACAATTTTTATGCAAAGATAGTGCAAGGTGAGCGAAAAACATTCAAGCTTGCTTGACAATGTTTTGCCGAACCGCAGCCTATCTTATCAAAAGACAGTGCAAAATCTGACCGCGTGAGCGGTCACGCCTGATGTTAACCCTCGACAACGTCGAGGGACAGCCGATGGCGCAGCATGCGTCGCGTGAGCGCCGCCGCTGATGTCGTATCGTAACAGCCATCATTCAACAATCCGGTCTCCTTGATGCAGAATTGACACATTTTGCAACTTGCCGTCACGCACCACCCATTTTTGCTTGTACGCATTGGAGAATTTGCCAATGCCTGCTGTGCCAAAAAAGAATTTCAGCCAACGGGCCTCGGCAAGATAGTGCTTGCCGTCGTATTCAACCACGGCTTTTATCTGCCTCACATCAAGCGTGTCACCGGCTTGCTTGAGATGCGAGGCTTCCTGTCCGTCGGTTCCGGCAACTTTGCGTCCCACCACATTCACGAGCGTGCCGTTGCGCAGATAGAGCACGGTGCGGGTGCCGTCAAATTCCGTTGGCTTGTCTGTTGCGACAGCTTTTATTTCAGAGCTCACAAGGCAGTCCACCTCATAGCGTTGAGCCTGTGTCAACGTTATTGTGCATAAGCAAAAAAGTAGTGTCAGGTATCTAAAAAATCCCATATATCGTTAATTGTTTTAGGTTTACAAATTTCGTGCAAATAGTCTGTTTTTAAGAGGTTTTTACAAAGATAACGAATGATGGGTTATTTACAAAGGAAAAAAGGGAATCCCTGATGAATATTATTTCAACCTTGTTTGTTTTGCTCTTGCATAAAACCGGCGGCGCCTCGGAAAAATTGAAGTAAACTTCATTTTCCTCTCGGCTTGCACGGTTTTTCTCTCGGCTTGCACTATCTTTGAATAAGACAGGCGGCGCCTCGGAAGAGCAAAATCAAACAAGTTTGTTTTGCTCTTCTCTCGGCTTGCACTATCTTTGCAAGCAGAAACGGAAAATCAGATGAACAACAGCAAGTCTCTATATTACATATTTATTATTATAGCCGCTGCGGTGATGTATTCGTGCGCCAACATCGGCAATCCGAGCGGAGGCCCTATCGACAAGACTCCGCCAATCTTTATGCGCAGCAATCCCACGCCTAACGCCGTAAACGTGAAGGACCGCAAAATCGAGATTTTCTTCGATGAGATTGTCACTCTCAAAGACCCGTCGACAAAAATCATCGTGTCGCCGGCGCAAACGGAGATGCCGCGCATGTCGGCTCTCGGACGTAAAGTGACAGTGGAGCTGGTCGACTCCTTGCTACCAAACACCACTTATACCATCGACTTCTCAAATTCAATCCAAGACAACAACGAGGGCAACGCTATCGACAACTTCGCATTCGCCTTCTCTACCGGAAGCGTCATCGACTCGATGCGCGTGTCGGGCTACGTGCTCGACTCCCGCACTCTGGAGCCAATGCAGAGCGTCGTGGTGGGGCTGCAAAGCAATCTTGCCGACTCCACCTTCCACAAGGAGAAACTGCAACGCGTGGCGCTGACCAACGACCGCGGACAGTTCACCATACGCAACGTGTCGCCGGGAAGCTACCACATCTTCGCTCTTAAGGACCTCGACCGCGACTACAAGTTCGGCAACCCGACAGAAGACATTGCTTTCCTCGACTCAATAATCGTGCCGAGCATCGGCTCGCGCGAGGCAGCCGACACCGTCTATAACGACCTTAACGAGATTGACACCATCATGCGCGCCACGCGCCCGGCATATTTCCCCAACGACATACTGCTGTCAATGTTCAACGAAGACCGCAAGTCGCAATATCTTGCCAACAACCTGCGCGTCGACTCGACACGCATATCGCTGACCTTCGCCGCCGCAAGCGACACGCTGCCGTCGCTGAGCATAGTGGGACGCAACGACGTGCCCGACCAGTGGTACACTCTCGAACACTCGCAGACCAACGACACGCTGACCTACTGGATACGTCCGCCACATCTTGTGTCGGACGACACGCTGATGGTGGCAACCACATATCTGCGCACCGACACTGCCAGCAATCTGTCGTGGGGCACCGACACACTGAAATTCACATTCCAGCGTCAAAAAGCCAAGAAAAAGAAGAAAAACGAGGAAACAGACTCCTTGGAGCAGATACGGTTTATGGAGCTGCACCCGCTGGCAAACGGCACCCAGGAGGTATACGCGCCGCTGCTGCTGCAGACCGGCACGCCGATTGAACGCTACAGCCGAGAAGCATTCCATCTGCAACGCAAACTGCAAAACGACACGACATTCTACCCTGCGGAAATAAAAAGCATCGCCCTGCGCGACTCCACACTGAGCCGGCGCGACCTTATGCTGAAGGTGGACTGGGAACCGGGAGCTGCCTACACGCTCGCGGTCGACTCGCTTGCGATGACCGACATCTACGGACTCCAGACGAAGCCGCTGAAGGTTGACTTCAACGTGCGCAAAATGGAGGAATACGGCAACATCGTGTTCAACATTCCGGCAGTGCGCGACTCAGCCATTGTAGAGCTTCTCGACGGGACAGACAAGGTTGTCCTGCACACGCCGGTAAAAAACCACCGCGCCGAACTGCTGAACCTGCAGCCGGGCAAATACTACGCCCGCTTGTTTATCGACCGAAACGGAAACGGAAAATACGACACCGGAAACTACGACATGCATCTGCAACCGGAGGAAACGGTCTACTACCCAGGAGCCATCAACTTGAAGAAAAACTGGGACGTGGAACAGACGTGGGACATCTACGCCACCCCTATCGACAAGCAGAAGCCTGAAGCTATAAAGAAGAACAAACCGGAACGAAAGAAATGGGAAAAAGTGAACACCGAAAAGACCGAGACCGACGAGGATGAAGAAAACGGATTCAGCGATTTCTCCAATCCAAACGACCCTAACCTGCGGAATTCCAATAATTTCGGCAACTACCGCAGGTAAGACAGCAAAATTTATTTTCATTTTTTCGCCCAAAAATTTGCACATTCCACAAAGGCGCATTACCTTTGCACTCGCAAAAGCCAACAACGCTTATGCCCAGATGGCGGAATTGGTAGACGCGCTGGTCTCAAACACCAGTGGAGTAAAATCCATCCCGGTTCGATCCCGGGTCTGGGTACAAGGCAAAAAGCTAAGTAGTTTGATTTCAAACACTTAGCTTTTTCTTATTTTGTAAATGTTCCCAAATTGTTCCCAATCGGCATTAATCAGCATTCCATAACTGATCAGGGAAAATTCTTTTTATAGACTCTATTTCCTTTGTCCCTCTCAAATAATCCAAAGCCCTATGTCTATAATCTCCCATATTAAAATATTTCTCTATTACAGAATGCAGCCCTTTATTATTATATAACATGATAGCCTTTTCATATTTTTTGTTGGCTATTACGTCATTTATATAAGATTCCCGTTCATTAAATAACTTGTTAATATCAACTTCTGATATAAACTTTTGAAAATTCCGTTCTACTTCTTCTTTCTTGTTACCAACTGAGATATGGGATGATTTAAAATAAGCATTGATTGCTGATGAAACATACTGAGAAATTTGCGATTGTTTATCTTGTTCGAACTTAATTAAAATACGTGTCTTAATCTCTTCTATATCACACTGTTCTTGTTTATACTTAGCAAATCCAGCAATAACATCAGGCAATAAGAAAAGGTTTTCTATTTCTGCAACATCATAAGAGAACACATTTTGTTGTTTTAATTTCTCAAGTTGTTCTTCTGAACGAAAATCGCGATCAATTATGCCATAAGCCTTTGCTACGGTATTAGGTATTCTATTAAATGCTCTTGTAAAGTTCATAACATCCTTGCATGTTTCTACTGGAGTTATTGTGTAATTTTCAAACAATAGTTCGAAGATTTTTGAGTCCAAACTATTTCTTTTACCTTCACAAAACAATATTTTTTTTCTACTACCTAAAAGCTTAAATAATAATTCTTCGGGGATTTCATTTTCATCTATATCATCTATAGTCCATTTTGATGGATATTCAAAAGAACGAATCCAAGCTTTCTGCCCATTACGGCTTGCCGCAAATTGTAAATCATGCGTTAAATAAAGGAAAACACAATCTTGCCTTTCTAATTCCAACTTATTCCATAGTTTATCAACAATGGTTTTATGCAAATACATCTCCGGTTCATCAATTATTATGAGAGCCTTTTCTGGAGCTAATAAGACCCTACTAACAAGATATAAAATAATACGTTCTCCATCGCTCATTTGAAAAGCAGGATAACTACCATTAACACCTTCTCCTGTTAGGACTAAATTGTTACTATCGTCACATTGCAAGGTTCTGTGTTCTATTAGGAAATTCCATATTTTTATAACCACATCCAAGGCACTTTGTAATTGTTGCCTTTTTAGTTTTTCACCTCTTTCATAGGCATCACAAAACTTATTTCGCTTAGCCATTCTTTCAGAATATAACGTAGCTAAAACTTTTTTAAATTCCGAACCATATTGTATTGTTGCCGAATAAGGAATATCATCTTCTTTAGAAGCATTAAATGTTTGTTTATCATCTAATATTGTTCTTTGATATTGATCATATGCTTCTGCAGTAGCGGCATAATTGGGGGTGCTGCTAAATGTTGGTATGATGAGTAGTTTTTGAGCAGGAATAACGATACCGTCTTTTACATTTAAGGATTTTTGTAACGTATTAGCTAAGGTTGTTTTACCACAACCATTAGCTCCTACAACCACAGTGTTTTTTTGTGCAAATCCTAAACACTTATAGAAGCGATAACTATCTATATTTGCCGCTATTTGAGATAAAAAAAACTTATCAAGGTTTTCAATATTCTCTATCGTGTTATTTCTTATATTGTGTCTTATTGTATCCATCATAGGAGAAAGAAAATCAAAGCTATTCATTAGCATTTTATCATAAGAAGATGGTATTATACCTCCTTCTATATCTTCATTGATTTCTCTTATCCACACAATAGTCTTAAGAATGCTTTGAGCACACTTTACATCTGTATTTTGACACTGCTCTTGTATTGCGATTAACTCACTAACATTATTTTTAAGCATTTGCTCAAACTCGTTTATCTCCATAATGTTTTTATATCTTCGCTCTAATTAATGTTTAATTTGGAACAATATTGAACTATCTTTTACATACAAAAAGTCTTCTGTTGGCAATTCATTGTCATCCATAAATAGGACATCATTAGGGTAGCGCATACCGTCACTTTGCACATGGCGTGGCTTGAAATCTCCATAACTTCCTGTATATTGGTTTTTTCGAATGCCTTTATCATAGCTTTCTCCTTTTGTCATTTGAGGATTATATGTAGGTTGTCGTTTATAAAACACACAAATATCCTCGTGTTTTCTCAAAGGTTGTTTCTTGGCATTTAAGAAATTCGTTGACTTTGATTTTATCCAAACTATTTTATATTTGAACTAATTTTCATTACTTAAAATCAGTTTTGCAGTAAAAAGACCTTGTGCTGTTAGGACTATAGCACCATTATCTTTTATTATACGCATATACTGTTGCCAAAGTTTATCCAAGTCAATGACAGAATCCCACTTATTTTGTGTTGTACCATAAGGTAAGTCGCACAAAATCATATCAACAGATTTGTCTGGAATATTAGGCATAACATTCAGACAGTCTCCTTCAATAACCTTATTAATAAAATCTTGAATGTTATTTTCCATATTCACGTATATTTTCTGCTACCATATTTATTACTCCATCGGCACAATCTTCTTCCGCTAAAACGTCATAGACTTTGTCTGCAAGCCATAATTGCAAAAACTCCTTTTCGTTTGCATCTAGAAACTTTGCCAATAATATTACTTGTTCTCTTTTGGCTTTTCTTTCCCCCCTTTCTATGCGGCTATACATTGGGGTATCTATCTCCAATGCAGAAGCTAACTGTCTTTGAAGCAGCTGCTTCTCCTCTCTTAACTCTTTTAATTTATTAGCGAATAACATATTTGTCAATATTAAACTTGTCTTTATTTGACAAATATAATGTTTCTATTTCAAATATGCTAATTCCTCTAAAAGTTTTTGGATTATTAAGTTCTTATACTTCGAAACCTCGTTTTTATTGGAATAGTGTTAATTGACTTTGGAGTAGTAAACGTTATCAAAACTTATAACAGGCATCCAATTTTTTGGAGATTATTTCTAAATTTGCGCTGAACAAAAATACAATATCGTCTGACACTTAAAATTCTAATACATCGTCATGGAACAGTACATCCTTGCTTTAGACGAAGGCACAAGTAGCTGCCGTGCCATTGTGTTCAACAGAAAGGGAGAGCCATGCGCCACAGCGCAACGTGAATTCCCACAGATTTTTCCAAAACCGGGATGGGTGGAGCACGACCCAAACGAAATTTGGTCGTCGCAGGCATCAGTCATCGCCGAAGTGATAACCACGCTCGACATCAACGGCAAGAACATTGCCGGAATCGGAATCACCAACCAGCGCGAGACAACGGTGGTGTGGGACGCCGAGACGGGCGAGCCGCTCTACAACGCAATCGTATGGCAGGACCGACGGACTGCCGAACTGTGCGACAAATTGAAAATCGAGCTCAAGTCTGGGATTATACACAAGAAGACCGGTTTGCTAATCGACGCAAAAACCACCATTCAGCACAATGTTTTTTTTCAAAAACACATCATTTTAAAGGAAATAGTTTGTTAGTCAGCAAACGTTTATTATCTTTGTGGGAATTTTTGAAGATAAAGAATTAAATATGAATCCGATTAAAAAGACCATCACGCTTGCCGACGGCCGCGAGATTACTCTCGAAACAGGCAAACTGGCAAAACAGGCTGATGGCGCAGTAGAGTTGCGAATGGGGAACACCATGCTCCTGGCAACTGTAGTGTCAGCGAAAGAAGCCGGAGAGGGTGTTGATTTTATGCCTCTCCAAGTTGAGTACAAAGAGAAATTCTCGGCAGCAGGCCGCTACCCTGGAGGTTTCCAGAAACGCGAGGGACGCTCGTCAGACTACGAAATTCTGACTTCCCGCCTCGTAGACCGCGTGCTTCGTCCGCTGTTCCCTGAAAACTATCATGCAGACACATTCGTCAACATCATAATGTTCTCGTCAGACGGCGTAGACATGCCAGATGCATTGGCAGGATTGGCAGCATCAGCTGCAATCGCTGTCAGCGACGTGCCTTTCCACGGACCAATCTCCGAAGTGCGCGTGGCCCGCGTCGACGGAGAATTCGTAATCAACCCTACCTTCGAGCAGGTTGAGCGTGCCGACATCGAGCTGATGGTTGGCGCAACCTACGACAACATCATGATGGTGGAAGGCGAGATGAACGAAGTTTCAGAGCTCGAACTTCTTGAGGCTCTCAAAGCCGCTCACGAAGCGATCAAGGCTCAATGCCTCGTACAGATGGAGCTCGCCAAGGAAGTAGGCGCCGTGAAACGCGAATACTGCCATGAGGTCAACGACGAAGACCTCCGCAAAGACGTACACGACAAATGCTACGAAAAAGCATACGCCGTGGCTAAGGCCGGCAGCGCCGACAAGCAATGGCGCAACGAGTCGTTCAAGAAAATCGAGGAAGACTATCTTGAGACAATACCAGAAGAAGAACGCGACGAGAAAGCACCGCTCGTGGCCCGCTACTACCACGATGTGGAGAAAGAAGCCGTGCGCCGCTGCATCCTCGACGAAGGCATCCGTCTCGACGGCCGTAAGACCGACGAAATCCGTCCTATCTGGTGTGAGGTTGACTACGTCCCAGGCCCTCACGGATCTGCAGTGTTCACCCGTGGAGAGACTCAGGCTCTCGCCACTTGTACCCTCGGCACAAAACTCGACGAGAAGATTCTCGACGACGTGCTCAACCAGGGCAAAGAGCGCTTCCTGCTGCACTACAACTTCCCTCCATTCTCAACAGGAGAAGCAAAAGCACAACGCGGCGTAGGACGTCGTGAAATCGGTCACGGCAACCTTGCCCACCGCGCACTCAAACGCATGTTCCCTGACAATTTCCCATACACTTGCCGCATCGTTTCCGACATCCTTGAGTCGAACGGCTCATCGTCGATGGCAACAGTATGCGCCGGCACATTGTCGCTGCTCGACGCCGGTGTGAAGATGAAAAAGCCGGTTGCGGGTATTGCAATGGGTCTTATCACAGACTACGACAGTCCTAAATATGCCATTCTTTCCGACATTCTCGGCGACGAGGACCACCTCGGCGACATGGACTTCAAGGTGACCGGTACAACTGACGGTATCACCGCAACACAGATGGATATCAAGTGCGACGGACTTTCCTACGAAATCCTTGAGAAAGCCCTCAACCAGGCTCGCGAAGGCCGTCTGCACATCCTCGGAATCATCAACGAAACAATCCCTGCGCCCCGCGAAGATTATAAGCCTCACGTGCCACGCATCGAGACATTGGTTATTCCGAAGGAATTCATCGGTGCTGTCATCGGCCCGGGTGGAAAAATCATCCAAGGCATCCAGGAACAGTCGGGTGCAATCGTCACTATCGAGGAAGAAGGCGACCATGGCAACATCGAGGTTGCCGCTCCAAACAAGGACGCAATCGACAAAGCTATGGCTCTTATCAAGGGCATCGTAGCGCAGCCTGAAGAAGGTGAGACCTACACAGGTAAAGTGGTTTCAATCATGGACTTCGGTGCATTCGTTCAATTCATGCCTAACCGCGACGGTCTGCTCCACATCTCTGAAATCGCATGGGAGCGTTTCGAAAAGATGGAAGATACCGGTTTGCACGAGGGCGACGAGGTGACAGTGAAACTCATCGAAATCGACAAGAAAACAGGCAAGTTCCGCTTGTCAATGCGCGCTCTGCTTCCGAAGCCGGAAGGCTACGTAGAGCCTGAGCGTCCGGCTCGCCCACCACGTCGCGACGGCGACCGCCGTGGAGGCGGACATCGCGATGACCGCCGTGGAGGAAACCGCGGTGGAAACCGTGGCGGAAACCGCAACTAAACAACGAAGTTTTATTAGCGTTTCATAAAAAGGAAGCGTGCTGTCTTCGAGATGGAGACAGCACGCTTTTATTTTCCTCCGCAGCAAGTTTTCATTCCACAAAAACGGCATTTATGCCAGAAACTGGAATCGGACATTCAATGCTGTGCAAGATTGTAACAGATATGAAAAGTTTCTATCCCAACCTGTGCAGCGGACACATCAGCATCGAGCCGTCGGAATCACGCAGATGCATCGCTCCGCCACGGCAATAGCGGAAAAATTTGCATTCGGAGCATTCCTCCCTGCGCATCCATTCGCGGTCGCGGTAAGGATGGTAACGATGCTCCCACACGTCCATAAAATCGTCCTCATAGATGTTTCCTTGATGGTAATCGCTGCGGATGCTCGCACAAGCTGAAACAGAGCCGTCGGCAAGCACCGACCCTGTAGTTATTCCTGCCTGGCAGCCAAAGAAGTAGTCACGGATATCGCCCTCATAATCGCCCATGAATCCCTCACAGCCGTAATTGGTGTGGATTGCACCTTCCTTGCGGGTCTGTTTTATGAAATCGAGGATGCCGCGATATTCGGCGGGCATCAGGCGCATCATCGGGTCGGCTGCGGCACGACCCACAGGGAACACCACCACCACACGCCATTGCTTCACTCCTTTTTTTACAAGAAACCGCTTTATGTCGTCAAGGTTGCCATAGTTGCGTCGGTTCACGCATGTCAACACATCGAACTTCACCTCCGGATGAGCCACAAGCATATCAATAGCTCGTTCCACCATGCGGAAACTGTCGGGATTGCCGCGCATCCAATTGTGGTCGTCTCCGATTCCGTCCAGGCTGACGGTCATTGAGTGGATGCCGGCATCGAGCAACGACTGAAACTTCAACGGCGTAAGCGCCAACGCATTGGTGACCATTCCCCACGGAAAGCCCCTTTCGTAAATTGCCGCGCCACACTCCGCTATGTCATGGCGCATCAACGGCTCGCCGCCGGTGACAACGACAAACACCCGATTGGGATCGGTGCGGAGGGCAACACTGTCGAGCACACGCGTAAAGTCGGCAAGCGGCATGTCTGCCACGCCCACCTCCGCCCTGCAGTCGCTGCCGCAATGGCGGCAATGCAGATTGCAACGCTGAGTGCACTCCCAGAAAAGTTGCCTTAGAGGATGCTCTTTCACGGCAATGTCCATACGCTTGCGCCATAGTTCAAGAGCCACACGGCGGCGCAGCGACAATGAGTTGGGTTGCTTCATCGGCGCTTCAATTTTTTATCGGGCACGGTCACCTCAAAGCTGCCACTGTCCCATGCGCCGTCGCCCTTTTGCAACTGCTTCACGGCCATGTCCGCGCTACGCACGGTGTCGTTGGCAAAAATGCCGTTTTTCGTATCCTCAAACGTAAGTATGCGCATATTGCCTTTCACCTGCCACTCAATCGACGTGGATGATTTCCTGTTGGTGACGAAGAGTCCGTCGGCATCCGTAGCCACCGAGTCTTCATGAAACACCCTGTCGCCCTCAACAATGCCCGACACCACTTTTATGCCCTCTACAGGTTTTCCGTCGGCATCTGTGACACGTCCCTTGAATTGATAGTCGCTCGTCGGCGAGCCATACAGGTCGGGGCTATCGCCGGGATTACCGCATCCTGCAAAACCGAGCACCGGCAACAACGTCGCCGACAACCATTTCCAACCACTTTTTGAATTAAATATCATCGTTCCTTTTGTTTTTACGTATTGTAAACGCCACCTGACTGTCTTCACTGCACCGAAACTGCCAAAAAAACAAGAATCGCAACAAATGATGACCGACAAAGCTCCAAAAATCTGCATATTACCTACTTTTTGCGATTGAAATAGCCCGCATCACAAATTAATTTTGCACCGTACACAATTGAAGTTAAACGTATGCATAAACTACTACGGCTAAACATATTGTCTGCATTGACACTATTGGTCGCCGGATGGCTGCCCGCCCAATCGCAGAAGCCTGGGCAAAAAAGCGGAGAGGAGGCGCGCATCGATTCCATCGTCATGGCTGCAGAGCTGCACGAAGTGGTGGTTACTGCCAAGGAGTCGCAAGGTGCTGTCACGGCCTCGCGCATAGACCGTTCGGCAATGGAATTTCTGCAGCCCACAAGCCTCAGCGACCTTATGCAACTGCTGCCCGGAGGACAGCAGAAAGACCCCGACCTGTCGGCTGCCAACACAATAGGATTGCGCGAAACCGGCACAATGGACGCGCAGGGCAACTCTTCGGTCAACAACAACTATGCAATCTCCTCGCTCGGAACGTTGTTTGTGGTCGACGGCAACCCCCTGTCGACCGATGCCAATATGCAATACACACCTTTGTCGTCAACACAATCAACCACCACGACATCGTCGACCGAAAACAACCTCAACACCACCAACCGCGGTGTTGACATGCGCTCCATCTCGACCGACGACGTGGAAAGCGTGGAAGTGGTGCGCGGAATCCCGTCGGTGGAATATGGAAACCTCACAAGCGGAATGGTGAAAATCAACAAGATACGCCGCTCCACGCCATTCACCGCACGTTTCAAGGCCGACGGCTACAGCAAACTATTGTCGTTGGGAAAAGGACTCAAGCTGAGCCACACCACACTCCTCAACATTGACGCAGGCATGCTCGACGCAAAGCCCGACCCGACAAACAACCTGCAGAAATACCGACGCGGCAACGGCTCGCTGCGACTTACGCTCAACACCGACGCACTGCGCTACTCCGCCGCCGTCGACTATACCGGCTCGTTTGACAACAGCAAGTCCGACCCCGACATAAACTACGGACGCATTGACGAATACAAGTCGACATACAACAAAATAGCCATAACCAACAACATCTCCTGGCGTCCGACAGCGAAAGGATTGTTTAAAAGCTTCGACATCAACACGCTGATAACGCAGCAGTTCGACCGCCTCACACAGCGCCGGCTCGTGGCGCCACAACGCTACGGCATTGTGCCCACGACCAGCGAGGAAGGCGTGCACGACGCGGCACTGATATTCTCCGAGTATGAGGCTTCGTTTCTCAGCGACGGAAAGCCTTTCACCGCCTACGCAAAAGCGAAAGCCAACTTTGCGCTGACAACGGGCGCGCTGACCAGCAACCTGCTCGCCGGTGCCGACTGGAACTATGCCAAGAATTTCGGACGCGGTCAGGTCTACGACCTAAGCCGTCCGCTGTCTGTGTCGGGATGGGGCTCGCGTCCGCGCAAGTTCAGCGACATTCCTGCCCTGTCGCAAGTGTCGGCGTTCATCGAGTACAACGGCAAGGCAGAACTTGCATCCCACAGACTCGAGCTGCAGGCCGGTCTGCGCACAAACAGCCTTACCGGGCTCGACAGCCGGTATGCGATGAAGGGTCACATCTACCTCGACCCGCGCGCCAACCTGAAGTGGTCGCTGCCCGCATGGGAATGGGCTGGACACCGCATTGCGCTGAGTTTTGCCGGCGGTGTGGGCAAGACGTCGAAAATACCAACTCTCAACTATCTCTATCCCGACAAGCACTACAACGACATCACCGAATTGGGATACTACGACCCTAACCATCCGCAGGACTACAGCAGGTTTGTGGTGCGCAGCTACATTCAGGACCCGACAAACTACAACATACGCCCTGCCTCAAACATTAAGAAAGAGCTGCGCATGGACTTTTCGTTTGGCGACAACACAATCTCTGTCGACTATTTTCGCGAGAATATGTCGTCGGGATTCAGGTATATGGCTGTATACGGAGTCTACGACTACAACGATTATGATGAGACAGCCATCGACAGCCGTTCGCTGACAGGAAAACCGTCGCTCGAAGGGCTGCCATACACCGCCAAGCGCAAACTTGACGGATACACACGCGCCGACAACGGCACGAGGATAGACAAAGAGGGAATTGAGTTCCAATTCACGTCGGCACGCATCCGCCCGCTACGCACACGCGTAAACATCAACGGTGCGTGGTTCAAGACGCGCTACAGCAACAGTCTGCCGATGTTTGTGTCGGTTGCCGACGTGGTCGACGGTTCAGCCGTCAGCGACCGATACGTTGGACTGTACGACTGGAACGACGGCGACTGGAACGAGACGCTGTCGACCAACCTGATGTTTGACACTCAAATTCCTGAATGGGGACTGATTTTCGCCACATCAGTGCAATGTTCTTGGTTTGTCAAGACACAGGACATGCCGAAAAACGGACGCCCTACAGCATATCTCGACGCCGCCGACGGTGCTCTGCACGAATACACCGATGCCTCGGCGGCCGACCCCGTGCTGAGCCGACTCATAAAGACATACAACGACGATGCTTTCCGACAGTTCACCGTGCCGTTTGCCATGAGCGTCAACCTGAAAGCGACAAAAACCATAGGCAAATTCCTGCGTCTGTCAATGTTTGCAAACAAAATAATCGACTACACCCCCGACTACTACTCCAACGGCTATAAAATCCGCCGCAACGTGAGTCCGTATTTCGGAGTGGAGGCCAACTTAACTTTTTAGCACTATGCGACGATTTCTCTACATATTAATCTCAATAACGGCTGCGCTGCTGCAGGCCTGCGCCGACGATGCCAGTGTGCCTCGCGTCAATGCTACGGTGGAAATAGTGCCGCAGACCGACGTTGCCGACCTGACAATCGACAACGAGCAGCTCTCGTTCCGCAACCTGACCACCGGCGAGACAACAACATTCAACACCACAGGTGCAATCTCGCTGCCGGTGGGCTTCTACGAATGCTCATATCAAGCCGATGTGACCTACACCAACGGCTCTGGTGACGATGCCGCCACCGTAAAGGGCAGACTGTCGGGCAATGCCGAGGCGGTGCGCGCCACTGCCGACGGCATCAGGCTGTCGCTTCCAGTGTATCTTGTCGCCGACAACGATGATTTCATCTTCGAGGAAATCTTCTTCACTGGCACTCGGCGCACATCCGGCTCAAGCTACATCGGCGACACTTATTTCAAAATCTACAACAACACCGACCATGTGCTGTATGCCGACGGACTGGCGTTTGTGGAGTCGAAGTTCCGCTCCACCCAGTCGTACAAGTTCTCGCCCGACCTCAAGAATCGGGCGATGACTTTGCACGCCGTTTATGTGATTCCGGGCAGCGGCACCGACCATCCCGTGCTGCCGGGGCAGTCGCTCACCATCTGCGACACAGCCATCGACCATCGCGTGTCGAACGAAAACTCATTCAACCTGTCAGACGCCGACTTCGAATGGTATGACGAATCAACCGTGCCGAGCCAAACAGACATCGACAATCCCGAGGTGCCAAACATGGACAAATGGTATTGCGACACGAAGAGCATTTTCATTCTCCACAACCAGGGATTCACGTCGTTTGCTCTTGCACGCATCCCTGTCAGCAAACAGGAGTTTCTGACCGACTATTACTACACCTACAATTATACGCTGTACCTCCCGTCGGGCACTTTCCCCATGAGCGGCGATGGATTCAAGATTCCGAATCAATGGATTGTTGACGGCGTGAACTGCAGCGTGGAGTCAGACCGCAAATGGAACGTGCTGCCGGCGGCAATCGACGCCGGTTGGACTTGGTGCGGACGGATGAGCTCCGACAGCGACCGATTCTTCAAAAGCGTGCGCCGGAAAATGCTGTATCTGACAGCCGACGGGCGCAGAGTGCTGAAAGACTCCAACAATTCTTCGCTCGACTTCAACCCCGCCTGCACGCCTTCAATAATCGAGGTGCAGCAGTCGGCAGTAAATGCCAACGGTGAGAAGGCTTCGACAATAACCTACGACGGTGTGCAGATAATAAAATGACATTGCGAATGAAACGACTTATATACATATCAATCATTCTGGCTTCGGCATCAGTCGCGGCGCAACAAAAAACCGACGTGCTGACGCGACGCCTCTGCCATTCAAGTCTTGAAACCAACGTGGCGACTTGGCGTTACGGCAATCCGGCGCTGATGAAAGACCGGTTTGCTTCTTCTCTAACTACGATTGATGCTTTTTGGAGATACGACAGTCAGCAGGAGGCGAGACTGATTGAGGAGGGCGACGGATCGAACCGCGCGGGAATAGAAGCGAAAGCTTATGTGAAGAAAGGAAGCAACGACATCTGGGGCGAGGCTGGATACGATTTCGGTCAGCGGCGCAACGTGATGTTGAACGAGTCGTCTGACTATCAGACGGTATATCCTTATGTCACTGCCGACCTTGTCGGCGGCGACCTCCACGAGGAGAACTACCGATTCAGCGGTGGCTTTGCGCACACATTGAAAGGCGGTGTGACGCTCGGAGCCTATGCCGGCTACAACGCTCTTCTCGCCTACCGCACCGTCGACCCTCGTCCGCGAAACCTGACAAGCGATCTCGATTTTGCCGCCGGAATGCGGTGGCGCTGGCTCGGAGTGGCGCTTAAAGCGGGAAAATACAAACAGACAAACGTGGTGAAATTCTACAACGAGACGTTTCAGCCTACGGTTTACCATGCCACTGGCCTCGGAACCGACTATTTCCGTTTCCGCGGCTCGAACACCAACACATACTACAACGGCAGAAATTTCGGCATCCAAGCCGACGCGGCTTCGGCTTTAGGAAAAATCACCGATGCCGGCATACACGTGGCTTATGATTATTTCGGATTCGACAAAATCATATCGTCGCTCAACGAACTCCCGATGGCGTCGGTTGCCGAGCACCGCTTCAATGCCGCTGCCCACATCCTGACACGTTTTGCCGCGACAAATACGTTTGCTGTGGAGGCTGAAATCACCCGCACACAACGCGACGGAAATGAAAATATCTTTGGCGAGGCGGAAAACAACATATATCCGGAAATCGCATCGCTAACGATGTTCCGCAGGTCGACCACCGAGGGCTCGTTGTGCCTTGCCTACGAGCATACTCTCGACAATGTGCGCATACAAGCACGTGCCACTGGAGGATATGCCTCCGACAGATGGCGGTATACCGAGCCGGAACGCCTGATGGAAGGCAATGCCGCCATCGCCGGCGCCGATGCGGCGGTGGCTTGGCACGTCAATCGGTGTGTGCTGTCGGCCAAAGCCGGAGCATCCGCACGCATCCGCACGTCTTCAAAACTGACAATGCCGGAAACCGAAACGTCGGCGCTCAACGTATCTGCCGAACGGCAATACCTACTGATGGCAAACAACGACTGCACATACCACGCCGCCGCACAAGCCGACTTCGCGGCAAACCATCGATTCGGCATTTTCTGCCGCCTGACATGGTCCGGATTCCGATATGCCGGCTCGGTCAACGCCTCAAATTACGCGGCGACTATTGGACTCGTTTTCTAACATTAAAAAATTATTTATATGAACAAAAACTTACTTTTTTCAATGATTCTCGCAGCCTCGGCTATGCCTGCAGGCGCACAGGGAGTCGCTGCAACTGCAAACTGGGTGACTCCAATCAACGCAAACAACGGAATCAGCACGCCTGAAACCGTGGCGGCAAGTGACAACAACACTTTCCTCGTGTCGAAATTCGTGTCGAAAGGCAACGACAACTCGCTGAATTTCGTCAACTTCGGCAGCCAGGAGAAGGTGGCGTTCGGCGCGCCCAACAAAGCTACTTCGGGCAACGACAACCTACTTCTCACCAAAGTGAACGCCGACGGAACAGCCGCTTGGCACGTTTATTCAAAACAGGGTCGCGTGGCAAACGCTTCTGCCGCCACCACTTCTGACGGCGGTGTGGTCGTGGCTGCCGTGACAAGTTTCACTGCATTCAACGCAAAAGATGCCACCGACATTCCTGCCAACTCAATTCTTGACATCGTTGACGCCGACAACCACACAACGACCATAGAAAAGGCTTTTGCCGGAAGCGCGGTCTACGACATTGTCGTGCTTAAAATTTCTGCCAACGGCCACCTCGACTGGTTCAAGCATTTCGCTGCCGACGATGCAAGCTCTTTGACTGCGAAAATCGCTGTCGACAACGCCGACAACATCTATATCGGCGGACAGCACGCAAAAACGCTCTCTTTTGGAGAAAACGCCGTGGCTGCACGCTCTGCCAAGTCGCTATATCTCGTGAAACTTGACAATGCCGGAAACTTCGTGAAGAGTTTCGACATCTCCGGCACCGACGCTGAGGACTATATCGACGCTGTGACTTTTGCCGACGGTAAAATCTTTGTTGCCGGACGCGTGAAAGCGAAAGCGGAAGGCAACACTATCGCTTTTGCCGACATCACGCTTGCCCCGACCACATTCGACGATGTGTTTGCCGCCGCGTTCTCAACCGACCTTGTCCCTGTCTGGGCAAGCATCGCAAACTCTGTAGCCGCTTCCGACGGCAAGCACACTTCGCAAGTAAAGGGCATCGACGTGAGCGAGGGTTTTGTATTGGTTTCCGGACTTGTGAAAGGCGGATACAAGGCTGCCGGTGCGACAGATGCTGTCACAATGTCGTCGGGCACAAAGCTTGAGGGTATGGTGATTGGCTTCAGCATTGCCGACGGTGCGCTGTCAAAAGGTGTGTGCGTAAGCGAGGGCATCTCTGGCCTCTACAGCGCAACCATCAAAGACAACAAAATCTATGCTTTCGGATACAACATCGCCAACGCCGACAAGCAGGCTTCTTCGTTGTTTGAATTCGACGGTGAGATTGCCAACGAAAACGTAATCGCAACAACCAACGAGCCTGCAAGCGCGGGATATCCGACCACTTTCTACGCCAAGTTTGTCAACAGCTCTCTACTCGTCGGTGTACGCGCCAAAGGAAAGGGCATCAACGTGCTCGGAAACGTGTATGACTACACAAACCAGAAGGATTTCACCGCAACGGTGATGTCAATCAACCTCAAAGACGTTTTTGGTGGCATTTCTACAACCGAAACTGCCGACGATGCACGCATTTGGGCTGTCAGCGGAGCCGTAAAGATAAGCGTTGCATCTCCAACCTCTGTTGCCGTCTACAACGTTGCCGGACAAATCGTGGCGAAACGAATTGTGACTGATGAAACGACTATCGCACTCCCTGCCGGTTTTTATATCGTTAATGGGAAAAAAGTTGTTGTGAAATGATAATATACTAAAATGTTTAACATTTAGTCTATATCTTCGTTTTTTGGCACAGACTTTATTTTTACACCATTACCATCTATCAATCAACAATCTAACACCCACATACAAATGTGTGTATTTGTGAATTAAATCTAAAAGCTCTTTTTTTACAACTGAATACTAAATAAAAGTATTATCTTTGTCCCAGAAAATACATCGAAAATATATTTGTTTGGGAAGCTATGGAAGCATAGCTTATACGCAGCCGGGTCTCTGGGAAGAAATCCGGTTGTGTTATTTTTATGCCAGCACTTACGACAAGGCATAAAAAAATGGCCGTTGTTTCACAACAGTGGCCATCTATAAATCTACAATCTATAAAAACATATATATTTCGAAAAAAGCGGTTTTTCTTCAGGTAATAAATTCTTATTTCCACGGCACCTGATCCAAAGAATCAAGATTGGGAGAACTGAAAAGTCGCCTTGACTTTTCCTTTCACACCTCAAATATAACACTTGATTTTGATACGTGCAAGACTTTTTAAATAAAAAGATGTAAACTTTTTATTTCATTTTCTATAATAGTGTTTAAAAACATATTTTTCTCCATTTTTTATTGTATTTTTGAGTAATGAAGAAAATTGGCATACTTTCTGACACCCACGGATATTGGGACGACCGCTACGCTACGCATTTCGCAGGATGCGACGAAATTTGGCATGCCGGCGACATAGGAACCGACGAGGTGCTCGAGCGTCTGAACGCCATCGCTCCGGTGAGGGCTGTGGCTGGAAACATCGACGGGCAACCGATGCAACGCACTCTCGGCACTTGGCGCGACTGGGAAACCGACGGAGTGCGCGTGGCGATGACCCACATCGGCGGATATCCCGGAAAATACGCGCCTGGGGTGAAATTCAAACTCGAGGTGAAGCGTCCGCAAATCTTCGTTGACGGACACAGCCATATTCTGAAAGTGATCTACGACCGCCAACTCGGTCTGCTGCACATCAACCCAGGAGCGGCGGGAGTCTACGGCTGGCAGGCGGTGCGCACACTGATTCGCCTGTATGTGGACTGCGGAACGATAAAGGATCTCGAAGTGATTGAACTTGCCAAACCGACAAAATTAAAATAGACTGTTATGAAGAAATTTGTAATCATTGCCGCCATAGCATTGGCGGGCGCGGGAATAATCGCCGCGCAACAGAAATGCGGAAAACAGAAATCTTGCTGCAAGCAGAAAACAGAATTGTGCTGCCAACGCTCACAAAAAACTTGCTGCAAAGCGAGAGAGCTGACCGACACTGCCTGCAAAAAAACATGTGTGCAAGCCGACACCACCTGCCGCAAGACGCGCATGCAAGCCGACACTACATGCCGCAACGTGAGAAAGCACTGCTGCAAACAGAAGAAATAACAACCTGATGGCAGAGAGGCTCACCATACTCGGCACGGGAAGCGCCTTCGTGACGCGATGCTACAACACGTGCTTCATCATCGACTGCGGCGAGTCGCGGCTGATGGTCGACGCCGGTGGAGGCAACGGCATCCTGGCACAACTTGAAAAGGCGGGCGTGGCGATTGCCGACGTCGGCCACCTGTTTCTGACTCATGCGCACACCGACCACGTCATTGGTGCCGTATGGGTGGCACGCGCTGTGGTCAATGCGGTAAAGAAACAGGCTTACGACGGCGCGCTGCACATCTACGGGCACAAACGCGTAATCAACGTGCTGACGGAGATATGCCGGCTGACGTTCTCAAAAAAAGACTTCGGCATATTTCAGGAACGCACCGAAATCGACGTGCTGACCGATGGTTGCCAGCGGAAAATTGCCGGTATGGACATAACGTTTTTCAGCCTCCACTCCACTAAAGAGGAGCAATACGGATTCAGTGCGGTGACGCCGGAAGGGAAAACCGTGGTGTGTCTCGGTGACGAGCCGCTGAACGATGCAAACCGCGACGTGGCACAAAACGCCGACTGGCTGCTTACAGAGGCGTTCTGCCTGCACAGCGAGGCGGAAAGGTATAAACCCTACGAAAAGCAC
>OGLM01000728.1_pt1 | contig 38349 bp, 43 predicted proteins | sample 1572531 | NCBI WGS metagenome assembly OGLM01 (sample SAMEA2581909, study PRJEB24529) | metagenome | biome: Human gut stool | place: China | collected 2011
AGCGCAATTTAGTAAAAGAAAGCCATTTGATGATAAAGCACCTTATGATGCTTTCGACCGGTAATCATGAAAAGATTGGAGACCATTATGAAAAACAATGCTGGCTGGGATGGGGCATTTCCCTGGGACTGTTGTTCTCCGTAATGTTTGCATCCCTGCAAAAAGGCTTGCTGTCAGATATTGCCGGAGTTTTGCTTTTTTGAAAGAAAAGTGCGGAATGTAAAGGAAACTTATGGGGTGATCTTTACCTTTTTAGTCTGATGCAGACTGAAATCTTTACTTTTTAGATAAAATAATGATATAATAAGTAAAGATATAAAAGGAGGTTACGGAAGTGATTTCATATGCCGGACTTGAAAAAATTTTAAAAGAAAAAGGAATTGGAAAAACAGAACTCAGTACGGAAGCGGGTTTATCCACGCGTACCGTTGCCAAAATTGCAAAAGGTGAGAAATTATCCACGCGCAGCTTAAACAGAATTGCCGGGTATTTAAATGTTGCGCCCGAGCTTCTTTGCCGCCAGGAATCCGACAACAAAATTCTTCAGATATTAAGGGACGAAAAAGAAATACAGCTTTCCGGAGGTCTGTATCATGAACTTCAAGTTAGAATGACCTACAATTCCAATCATATGGAAGGCAGTAAACTTTCGGAGGACCAGACCAGACTTATTTTTGAAACGAACACGATTAACATGGGAGACGGTATCCCCGTGGATGATATTCTGGAAACGGTTCATCATTTCAGAGCGATTGATTATTGCATTGATATTGCAGAGAAGAAACTGACAGAAGAAATCATAAAAAAACTGCATTTCATGCTTAAGCATGATACAAAGGACGCAGCACTTCCCTGGTTTGCAGTAGGAGATTATAAAAAACGTGCGAATGTAGTTGGGGGAAGAGAAACCTCAAAACCTTCAGAAGTTGCCAGAGATATGCGGGCACTTCTGGAAAGATATAATGCCAAGGATAATGTTACGATAGACGATATTATTGAATTTCACGCAGAATTTGAATACATTCATCCTTTTCAAGACGGGAACGGAAGAGTCGGGAGGCTGATAGCCCTAAAGGAATGCCTCAAAAATAACGTCATTCCTTTTATTATTGAGGATAGCAAAAAAAGTTTTTATTACAGAGGACTTTCCGAGTGGAGAAGGGAAAATGGCTGGCTTGTGGATACGTGTCTGGATGGGCAGGACACTTTTGTGAAATTACTTGATATGCTGGAAATTCCGCATGAATGAAATGGGTGCGGGACAAATTGGAATTTCATGAAATGTTAAGAGGAAGCTAATGAGAATGATGGTAGAAAAAAAGAAATAAAAATGAGGCAATTGAAAAAGGAGATTATATATATCTTAATGGAGTAAGATATTCTCAAACATCGAAACTGGGAAATTATAAAATATCAAATGCGGTAATTTGTACATCTGACAGTGGGAGAAAATTATATGAGATAGAAGAATATCCTGATTATGAATATATCGCGGGATATTATGCATGGGACGGCGTAATATATAAAAAAGATGAAACAGACTGATAACTTCTATTTGTCGGGATGATGTGTTTTATGGAGAAGAAAAATGAATTTTAATACTCTCGAGAAAGAAATAGAACAACTGAACAGGATAGATATACGCGCGAATTATACTAGCCGCGACAGATATTGTAGATTGTATAATTCTATATATGAGAACTTACTTGAAATGGAAAAAGATGACCTAATCTCCGTAGAATCAGGAAGCAAGGGGCTTGGCTATCTTCGAGAGTTGCTCACAAATGATGGTCCGGAGTTTAGCTATACAGTTATTTTCTGGGAAAAGAATAGAAGATTAAGAAAGTATAAGATCGGCGTATGCATACGGGGATTACCAATCTGTAAGCCAGTGGAGGATTGAATTTAACAGCACGGAAAGGAAGTCGGAATGAGAAAAGTACCAGAAAACAATAGTTTAAAAAAGGAAATTAGGAAACTATTAGAATTATGTAAAAAAGATGAAAAAGATAATGGAGAGAAAAGAAATTATTTCAATGCCCCTATTACTGAAGAAGAGATGATAAATTGGGAGGAGAGAAACAGAGCGAAAATACCAGAATCATATAAGGAGTGGCTTAGATTTTCGGGAAAATGTTGTATAGCAGGTAATACAGCAACATTTTGGGGACCCAATGAATTCCATTCTGACTATGTACCAAAAGGCTTGGTCGTAATTGGAGAAATTATTGGCGATGGAGAAGTGGTATGCTTTTCAAAGAATGAAGGCATTTTTGTACGGGTATTTGAAGGAAAAACAACAGAGCTTAATGATTTTGCGTGTGTTCTTAAGGAAATAATAAAATTAATGGATGATAAACCTATCTTATCTCAAGAAAGATATTTAGAAATATTGCAGAAAATCAAAGAAAAAAAGGATAGGGAGATAAATAAATAAGCGAGCAGGGACGAAGCGAGTAGGGACGTAGCATCTGTCATGAGGAGCGTCCCTGTGTACTGTATAATAATGGAAATCTCTTGACAAAACAGTAAAGAAGAGTAAAAATAAATAAAAACAGTAAAGAACAGTAAAAATAATAAAAAGAGTAAAGAACAGTAAAAGAGGTGCGCAATGCAAAATCCATTTACATTAGTTTTTGGTAAAAGTCCGTTGGAATCAATCTCCAGATTGGCACAGACGAATGAGATTATTGGTTCGTTTTCGTCAGAATGGATGAACCAGCAGATTTATATGATTACGGGAGTCCGGGGCAGCGGAAAGACTGTAATGCTGACAGATATATCGAAGCATTTTCGTAAAGACAAGGATTGGATTGTAATAGAACTGAATCCAGATCGTGACTTGCTACATAGTTTTGCTGCAAAGTTATACGATCAAAAAAATCTGAAGGATTTGTTTATAAAAGCAAAGCTGGATTTATCAGTATTAGGGATTGGAGTGTCTATTGAAAAATCGAATCCTTTTTTTGATATAGAAAATGCAATTCAGGCGATGCTGGAGGTTGTAAAGGATAAGAAGAAACGTGTACTTATCACAATTGATGAAGCAACAAGTAATGAAGAGATGAAAATATTTGCAAGTGCATTTCAGATTTTTGTTCGAAATGAATTGCCGGTATTTTTGCTCATGACAGGACTTTTTGAAAATATAGATGCCTTACAGAATGAAAAAAATCTGACGTTTTTATATCGGGCACCGAAGGTTAAGCTGCAACCATTAGATAAAGGTGCGGTAAAACAGAAATATCAGGAAATCTTTGGTTTTTCAAGTGATGATGCGTTAGCGATGGCGGATATGACAAAAGGCTATCCATTCGCATTTCAGGTATTAGGATACCTGACGTGGCAGAAGGATGGAGATTATAAGTCTGTGGTTGGTATGTACAGACAGTATCTGAGCGAATATGTATATGATAAGATCTGGTCAGAGTTATCGAATAAGGATAAGAAAATATGCTATGGAATTGCAGAGACAGCTTCCGGGAAAATAAAGGAAATCCGGGAGAAATTATCACTTAAAACAAATGAGTTCAATCCTTATCGTGACAGATTGAAAAAAAGAGGAATTATAAATTGTGAAGAACATGGATATGTACATTTTGTATTACCGGAATTTGACGAATATGTATTGACACATGTATAAAGGATGAATTGGAAATGGTATATTTAATCGGAGCAGGTCCCGGTGATCCGGGATTAATTACATACAAAGGCTTGCAGATCTTAAAATCGTGCGATGCGGTAATCTACGACCGGCTTGGGACGGGGGAGCTTCTCGATCTTGTGCGACCGGATTGTGCGAAGATCTATGTTGGCAAGCAGGCAGGTGCGCATTATAAGAAGCAGGAGGAAATCAACCGGATTCTGGTAGAGACCGCAGGAAAATACGAGAATGTTGTCCGCTTAAAGGGCGGCGATTCATTTGTATTCGGACGTGGCGGTGAGGAAATCCTTACATTGCAGGAATCAGATATTCCGTTTCAGGTGATTCCGGGTGTGACTTCTGCGATTGCGGTGCCGGAGGTGCTTGGAATTCCTGTGACGCATCGGGAGATGAGCCGGAGTTTCCATGTGATTACCGGACATACGAAGAAGGGCGAGGCAGATGCACTTGCGAATATTCATAAACAGGAGGGAACCAGTGTGTTCCTGATGGGACTTTCGAATCTGGAACCGATTATGCAGAGACTGCGCGAAGAGGGGGAATCGGAGGAGACACCGGTCAGTGTGATTTCAAATGGTATGCTGCCCGGAGAGACAATTGTGCGCGGTACGGTAGGGACAATCGGCAAGCTTGTTTCGAAGAACGAGCTTGTTTCACCGGCAATCATAGTCGTCGGGCAGACAGCTGCCTGCACGATGAAGGATAAGAAGCGCAGTGCGATTGATGGCTGCAAGATCGGCGTGGTTGGCACGGCAGTATTCCGGGAGAAACTGCGCGGACTGCTGGAAGAAAAAGGCGCATCGCTGTTTTCAATCTGTGATATGCATGTCAGAACGTGTCCGGATATGGAGAAGTTGGATGTGGCAATTCAGAATTTGAAGGATTACCAGTGGATCGTATTCACAAGCCAGAACGGAATCAGGTTATTCTTTGACCGGGTGCGCGCGTGTGCAGTCGATCTTCGGAAGTTTACAGATATCCGATTTGCAGTGGTTGGAAGTGGCTGTGCGCAGGCGCTGGAGCAGTATGGATTTTATGCAGATTATATACCGGAGCAATATACGACAGAAAGTCTTGCAAATGGAATTTGTGCCGTTGTAAAATCAGGAGAAAAGGTTTTGATTCCGCGGGCGAAGGAAGGAAGTCCGGTCTTAGAACAGATTCTATCTGCGAACCAGATTGACGCAGAGATTCTATCCATCTACGATGTGCGTGGCGCGCGGACAGAAAACTGGAAATACTTAAATAATTACGATGCAATTTTATTTGCAAGCGCTTCCGGGGTGCATGCATTTGCAGATTGCCTTGCCGAGACCGGACAGCCAGACTGGAATCCAGCACAAGGAAAGAAGCGCATTGTACTTGGCACAATCGGACAGGTGACAGCAGACGCCCTTATAAAATGTGGTCTGCCCGCCGATGTCGTCCCGGAACAGTGCGATGCGGAAGGTTTAGTAAGGGCATTGGATATTGCCTTTGACATGAAAAAGACAGATAATAATAAAGAGTAAAAATGTAGATGGAGGTGGACATACTTACCAATTCTTAAGCAGACCGTTGAAGCACGCTGGCACTTAATGAGCGACGGATTCATCGTCGCGAATTTAGTACCATTGCGTGCTGAACCGAGCGAAAGCGCGTCTGAGCATGAATTGAATATCATAGACATCTCTTTACCACTTTATTCCCTATGCGAATCACATTTATTGCAATTCATTCAAACTTGCAAACCGATACCCCTCTGCCTTCAGGTTTGCAATCACCTTTTCCAGCGCCCCAGCATTCGATGACGATACGTTGTGCATCAGAATGATTGCCCCGCTGTGATGATATTTATTGAAATGGTCGATCACGAAATCAACACCCGGCTGGTTATTCACATCGAAATCCATATATGCCATGCTCCAAAAAATAGTTTTGAAACCAAGGTCCTGGGTGATTGCCAGTGTCCGTGCGCTATACTCACCGCATGGCGGTCTTAAGTACGGGTCCATCGCATATCCCGTTGCCTCTTTCATATAATCCGCGCATCCATTGACCTCCTGCACAATCTCCTCATAGGACTTATCCGGCATGCATATATGGTAGATGGTATGATTCCCCACCTGATGCCCTTCCTCCTTCATTCGTTTCGCTATGGCAACATTATCCCGGATGTACGTCTGTGTCACGAAAAAGCACGCCGGAACATCTTCCTTCTTCAGGATATCCAGCATCTGCTCGGTATATCCATTCTCATACCCGCAGTCAAATGTCAGATAGACGACTTTTTCATTCTTCTTTGAAGCATTCTGATCCAAATAGTACGCGTCGTATTCGGAGATATCGATCGTGTCATCGCACCCGCTCGGTCCGTGGTTCATATCCCGCCGGAACCACCATGAAAGCTTGGTGTTATCAAGGCTTTGGTACGCCTCTTTTTCTTTCAAATGATTTTCAATCGGGTATGTCTGATACCGGCAGAAAACCTTCCTGCATTGGTCAAACATACTATGAATCGGCAAATCTCCATCCTCCTGCTCCGCATATCCTCCGGTTGTACCAGTCAACCCATCTTCCACATCACTCGTCGGATTCCCGGATGTATCCACTTGCTCTGATTCACTTCCATCCGCCTCCCCCGCGGATGCTCCATATGTAACAACACAAAAACTACCAACTACCAGAGAGATCAGAATCCCTGCAAGGCAAACCACTCCTTTCCATTTACAAACACAACGCGAACCATTTTTTATTTCATTTCCTACATTATAGTTTCCCATCAAGAAAAGAACTCTGCCAAAAAGCGATTGAGCGTCTCCTCACTGGCGGCACTCTCTTTCTCCTGCATTGTCCCGCCTTCGGACTCTTCCCCGGATGCATCTGTCTGCGGTGATCCATCGTTGTCGGCATGTTTCCCTTTCTCCGCCGACATCTCCTGCTTCACTACAAAGGGACGTACCGCAGCCGCTGTCTGCTCTCGCGGTTTCGGAATCCGTTCCAGGTACCCGCGGATATTCGCTTTCAGGATTTCCACTTTATTATTTATAACCAATATATGATCAAGCACGAGCAAACATGCACATACTAAAATACTATTCGCTAAGAAAAACTGCATGTCCGGACTGCCTCTCCAGCTTGGATCGTAATACAGATACGCTCCTGCCATCGTGCCACAGACGACGAGCGACAACACGGTTCCGCTCCGGTTCCAGAATTCCATCGGGCGCGTCAGGAATTTTAACCCCCGCACAAAGCTTTCTGCATACGCCTCCTCATCGCCTCCGCACAGTCCAAAGCCTTTTTTGTTTTCATATTGCCGGCACATATTGCGAAGCTTCTTTCGTTTTGTCTCTCCCAGATTTGTCGATGCTCGCACCATTTTACTCATGTAAGCATTTGCCAGTATCTTCATAAGCACTCCTAACACGCCTAACCCCCATAGTATGTAGACCCCGGTTGAAACTTCCATGATTTTTTGCAGCATACAAAATCCCTCCATTAAGATTTTTTGGACCGACAGCCTTTTTTTCTCCTCACTGTCTGATGGCGATTATAGAGAAGGTGAACTTCAGAATGCAACCCCTGTTCGGTCGTAAAAATCCTTGTAAATATGACAGAAAATATGGGTTTAAGGAACTTTATATTTATGCTATAATAGGAACGCGAAACGTATAATATAATTGTTACACACGAGAAAGGATGATACACAATGACATATAAGACAAAGGGAACCTGTTCCCAGATGATCGAGTTTGAGATTACAGATGGCAAGGTGCATAATGTGAAATTCACGGGCGGCTGTAATGGTAACTTAAAGGGCATCGGACAGCTTGTGGAGGGCATGGATGCAGAGGAAGTTATCAAGCGGCTGGAAGGCACAACGTGCGGATTCAAGAGCACATCCTGCCCGGATCAGCTTGCACAGGCATTAAAGCAGGCACTTCACGCATAGGTTAAAGGTATAAGTAGGAGGATCAACCATTCATGAAGCGTATTATATTAACCGGTGGCGGAACCGCTGGTCATGTAACACCCAATATGGCTCTCGTTCCAACCTTAAAGGAGCGCGGATATGATATTCAATATATCGGCTCTTATGATGGAATGGAGAAAAAACTGATTGAAGATATGGGCATTCCATATCACGGAATTGCAACCGGAAAGCTGCGCCGCTATTTCGATCTGCGCAACTTCTCTGATCCATTTCGCGTGATCAAAGGCTTCAACGAAGCGAAAAAACTGATGAAGGAGTTAAAGCCGGATGTTGTATTTTCCAAAGGCGGCTTTGTCTCTGTCCCTGTTGTTCTCGCCGCAAGTGCGAAGAAGATTCCATGTATTATCCATGAATCTGATATGACGCCGGGACTTGCAAACAAGATCAGTATTCCAAAGGCATCCAAGGTGTGCTGCAACTTCGCAGAGACAATGGAGAATCTTCCTGCAGGAAAAGCAGTTGTAACTGGTACACCGATCCGTCAGGAATTATTTGCCGGTGACGCTGTAAAAGCGATGACCTTCTGTGGCTTTACAGAGGTTCGTCCAACTCTTCTGGTAATCGGCGGAAGCTCTGGCAGCGTACGTGTCAATGAAGCGATCCGTTCATGTCTCCCGGAACTGACGAAGAAATATAACGTCATTCACCTCTGCGGAAAAGGAAATATCGACGAAAGCTATAACGGAACTGCGCATTATGTCCAGTTCGACTACATCAAGCAGGAGCTTGCTGACTTGCTCGCATTAGCAGATATCGTTGTCTCCCGTGCCGGTGCCAATGCAATATGCGAACTTCTGGCACTCCGCAAACCAAGTGTTCTGATTCCATTATCGCTTGCAGCGAGCCGGGGCGACCAGATCTTAAATGCACAGTCCTTCGACAAGCGCGGCTACGCCAAGCTGTTGTTAGAGGAAGACCTGACAAACGAGTCACTGCTTGCCGCAGTCAATGAAGTGTACGAAAATCACGATCATTACATCAAGGCAATGGAACTTTCCACGAAGTCCGACGCCATCACGATGATCTGTGATATGATTGATGAGTTAGCAAAAGGAAATTCTTATGATAAATAATAAACAATTTTTAATTTCAGACGATCCAATTACCGATAATGCATTTCTTTCCTACCCTTTATGCACTGATCAGTATTTATCTGTTCACAAAAATCTAAATGTGCAAATGGAGATAACTGAAAATAATAAAGTAAAATTTGCTCTTATGGGGTTTGCTTTTGAATGCAATCCCCTTAAAAGCAGTCCTTTTACACAACTTAAAGAAGTAATAGATGCGTCTACTATTCCAGAATTAACAGAAAGTTGGAGTGGTCGTTGGATTCTGTTATACCAAGACACAATCTATTTAGATGCATGTGGTTTATTTGGATGTTATTATACTGATTCCATGTTATCTAGTAGCATTGCTCTCCTCACAAAACAGTTACATCTAACTACCAAGAAGCCTAAAATGAAAAAGCAGTTTGGATTAGACTTTTATCCTGGTCCATCTACTCCTTACAAAGAGATCTCGCACCTGTTTCCGGGACAGACGATACGTGTAACCGATCATCTCATACAACAACTTCCTCTTCTGAGTGCACGCGCCACATATGAGAATGACGAAACTCGTACAGAGGCATTTATACGTTTCTTTAGCACTATGCTTAAAAATTTTGCTACCGAATACGATGGAGAAATTAAGCTTCCTTTGACCGGCGGATACGATTCCAGAACTCTGATGGCACTGCTCGAATACAGTCACATCCCATATACGACGTTTACTTTAGAACATAGTGACATCTCAGAGGAAGATATCTCTCTTCCTCCTCGTATTGCCGCTGACTATAACAAGAAATATGACTATATCAAACGTATCGGAAAGCCGGATAAGAAAAAATATCAGGAATATGATCTACACTGCGGCTATATGGTTATCGACGAAGACCGCAATTTTTATGCATATGATCAATATCCTGCACACACAAAAAACACGGCTGTTTTACGTGCAGGAATCTGGGAGTGCTCCCGCGAATATTTCCGAAATATCGGAGACGGAACTTCTCTTGAGGACTATAAAAAGGCATTTGTGAATATTCGGCACAGAACCGATTTACAGGACTCACTGTCAAAATGGATTACATATGTAAAAAAGAACCCTTCTTCCATTAATTGGATCAATCGTTTTTATATTGATCAGCGTGTGGGAAACTGGCTTTCAAATGTGGAACAGTCTTTAGCTGTCATTCCAAATATGGACTCTCTGCAACTGTGCAACTCTAAACTGCTGATTTCTATTCTTTTGGATTATGACTATGATACCCGGTTCTCCAAAGAACACCAGATTATGATTATTCGGAAGGCTTGTCCTTCTCTGTTATCCTATGGATTTCCAGGAGACAATCCAAAACCGGCACCACCAATAAGCTTCGCAAAAAAGATAACTAAGAAATTTAAAACTCTGCAAATCTGTCTGTCCTGCCTTGGGCTCCGGGAAACTATCCAGATTCTGCTACATGGCGAATAAAAAACAAAGGGTATATCATTACGATACGCCCTTTATTTTTTGTCTTATCTTTTGTATCCCCATAATCAGAATATCATTTTTCATCAACAGCATAATGAACAGATATGCTATTGCCCCTCCTATGATTGTGACACAAATTGTTATCACATCATGACAATGCCTATACTTGCATGCAAAATATATCGCACAAATAGATATCGTTCCCATCAAGCCCTGCAAACACTGAAACACCATCTTTTTTATTGAAATCAAATCTTTGCATTTCACACTTGTATATATCAAGATCGCTACCTCTGAACAAACAGTAGCAATCGCAGCTCCCTCTTTTCCTAGCTTATAAATAAACAATGTATTCAATACAACATTTACAACCGCGCCTATAATGACTGCATGCGATGCCGTTTTATCCCGCCGATTAACAATACATACCAGATTGACCAAAAATCCATTAAATGTTGCGAAAATAACATTAATTAACAATATTTTTAATGTCAGAGATACCTCCCCATACTCCGATCCCGAAATAAGAAGTAGCACTTCCCGACTAAGCATACATAAACCTATAGAAGAAGGTATATTGAACATCAAAATTATTCGGCCAGTTATCTCGGTCAACGCGTTAGCCTGCTCGCGATCCCGTTCCAGCGTATATGCAATTCGCGGTCGCATAATGGACCAAATAGCCGTAAAAAAAGACGTTAATACAGAGGCAATCTTGATTGCCGCAGCGTATAAGCCAACCTCACCGTCATCCCCGGTAATATATCCAAGCATAGAACGATCCATAACCAGATATACGGACGATGCAACATCCATCAAAAAAATATACGTTAATGGCTTTATATGCTGTATCAGATCTCTGCTTACATGAAAATGAAACGTTACATATTTTCTTGCCCGGATAAAATTCATAATATTGGAGCCGACGCTGGAGATTACCATCGTCAACGCATATATCATGTAATCATCCTCTGATTTGACACATGTAAACAACATAACCACAGATATAATCTGAAAGATAAATGAACGAATCGTGATATACTGATATTCTTCGTATATATTATACAGCCACTCGACTCCGATGGTAGAAAGTATAATCGTCGTCGAAAAAAGCAGCATCAACGTCCGATATCCCGCAAGTTTGGGAATCGCAAGTGCAGCAAAAAAAAGCACATATGCAAGTGCAGAAGTCATCAGATTGATGGACAGCATATCACTTGCAAATTCATCCATTTTCTTTCGGTCATCCCGAATACGGGCACCCTCCCGGATTGCATAGCCGCCAATGCCAAACGCCTGCAACAACGTGAAGTATGTCATGTTCGCCTGCGCATAATCGACCTTACCGAGTGCCTCCGGTCCTAAAACTCTGGAAGAATACGGGAATGTAATGAGCGGTATAATCACACCCATCATCGTCCGCATCATATTAAATATGAAATTAACACCTAAGGATCGCTTCTTTTCCAACTTAATATTTCCCCTATCATCAATCTCTATAAAAAAGAAAAGCTGTCACATAAAACGTAACAGCTTTTTTTAAAATAATTCCTTTTCCAACTGGAAGATGAAACTGTCAAGCAGTTGCATACGCTTCGTATATTCTGCTCTGGCTGCATCTGTCTTGCATCTTCGAATCTTTGGTTTGTTATTTCTATAATAATTCTTGATCCTGTAATAGGCTTTCTTGTAACTTGCCTCATCCTCACATGCTGTCGCCATCGAATCCCACAGCACACTGATTGCTCCAACTTCATCGAGCAGATCGGCATCCATCACAATCTTACATTCCAGCGACAGATCAACATCCGAATCCTTGTCCTCGTGAATCATAATAATCTCTCCCACGCGTCGGATCGTCTCCGGATCAATTCCAATGCTATCCATGTATTCTACAGCAAGCTCTGCACCAACTTCTCCATGTGGACGTTCATCATCCCATCCAATATCATGAAGCAAAGCTGCAAGTACGATCACATCCAGATCTCCGCCAAGCTTTGACTGCAGCTTGATCGCCCATCGATACACACGCATCGTGTGCTCAAACCGGCTACGGAATGGATAGTTCGAAGGCCTGCCGTTCTCAGAAGTCATCTTCTTCACATATTCAATTACTTCTGCATAATTTACACTCATGCCGTTGTTTTTGCCACCCGATTCTTTTGTTCTTCCCAAAGTTAGGTATCATTTACCTATCTCTAAAATGATACCATTTTTTTACCAAAAATACCACATGTATTTTATATTTTTTTAACCGTGCGGCTGGTGTTGTGAAGCTCTCATGAGCGTTACCACGGCAGTTAACTCAGTCCCGGCTGCCTCGCGGCGCACAGAAGGTTCTACTTAGTGCTGCTTCGTTCCCGACCTGACACGGTTCATAGATTCCTGTCGCGCAAGACCAAAACATCAACGCCACTTACCATGGGCAGCCTCACAAGAAGACAACCCGAAACCAGCCATCACCCCCTCTGTAGCGGATTGAGGGTACAGGGCACCGCTATCTCCCCGGCTGCACGGAAATTTTATAACAAGTCCACGCATATCCATCGAAAAGTCTGTTTCTTATAAACCCCATATCGACAGATACCTCTTTAGTATATAAAAATAATTATGTAAAGTCAAGACATCCCATTATTTTCTTTTAACGCGGCTGCCTTCTTTTTTGCACGCAGCTCCGCGAAAAAACCGGACATCATCGCTGAACATTCTGTTTCCATGATTTCCCGTGTTACTTCCACCTGATGATTAAACTGCTTCATATCAAGCAGATTTAAAACGGAACCGGCACATCCTGCCTTCGGATTCATACATCCGATCACGACCTTCGGAATCCGCGCCTGCACGATCGCCCCGGCACACATCTGGCAAGGCTCCAACGTCACATACATTGTGCAATCCTCCAGCCGCCAGTCACCCAGCACCTTGGACGCTTTTTTGATTGCCATGATTTCTGCATGCGCAAGTGTCGTCTTGTCCACGTTCCGCCGGTTGTAACCACGCGCGATCACCTTTCCTTCATAGACGATCACACATCCGATCGGCACATCACCGTTTGCTGCCGCCTTCTTCGCAAGCGTGATTGCCTGCCGCATATATCGTTCATCCTCACTCAATTTCCTCATATTGTACCTCATTTCCGTATCATTTTATTGTCTGTTCCCATAAAATGTACTATACTGACCTCATGGCTACATGATACAAGAATCGTTCCTGTATTCCACAGTCACAAACGTCAGAAAGGAGACGCTCATGGGACCACTGATAAAATATACAAATCGCTTAATCCTGCGCGTAGAAAATGAATCAAAAGCCAAACAAGTCTTAGATCTCTATCTGCGCAATCGTCTCCCATTCGAGCAGTACGAGCCAACGCGTCCGGCATCCTTTTACACGCAGGACTACCACTGGTCTTCCCTGCACCGCGAATACATCGCTTACACGATGGGAACCTTCCTGCGTTATTACATCTATTTAAAAGACCGCCCGGATAAGATCATCGGCGCTATCAATTTCAATATTTTTCGCACCTCCCGCGAACCATACGCTGAGATCGGCTACAAAATTGACGCCCTCTATCAGAACCGCGGCATCGCATATGAAGCCTGCGAAGCGGCGCTCTATGTACTTGAACATGACTACCAGATTCACCGCGTCGATGCCCGCATCCACCCGGAAAATATTGCGTCCATCACACTCGCGACGAAGCTTGGCTTCCGTCCATTACAGTTTGAGCCGCAAAGTGCAAACATCTTAGGACACTACGTTGACCTGATGCGGTACACGAAGCTTCTCTGATTCTACAATTTCAGATACCCAATAACCAAAATTCCCGGTCAGAATCTTCGTTTTCCGCACCGGAATAAACACACGGAATCCAAACATATTCGCCAGATACCGTTCTTTGTTCGTGAAGATTCCAGGAACTCCGATCACATGCAATTCTGCCTTATTCATCTTCACCTTTCCAAGCATCAGATACTGATATTTGTAATACCCATGTGCAAGAAAACTGTTCACGCCCAGCTTCCAGTTCGCCATATCCAGCTTCCCGATATCCTGCGGCGCGATCTTCACGCCATCGACAATCTGACTTCCTGCAAAAAGCGGTAACTTTGGATATGTCGTAAGCATTTCCTCATACCCATTTGCTATGTCCGAAGGAAGTGGAATCTGTGGGATTTCCTCGACAGGTTCCTCCTGCGGCTTTGTCCCGGCACCTGCATATTCCAGCACCGGTTCTTCCTCTTCCACAAGCTCGTCCTGCCTGTCCGTCACCTGCACCTGCCGCAGATCATACCGCTCCGTCGACCAGATACCGGCTAAAATCTCACCGTCGTCACACACGAAATACACACCATCGTATTCAGGAAATGCTACACCATCTCCTAGCGGGTTGCTCCACGGAAGCTCCACACTTGTCAGGATCGTATCGCGTTCTCCCGCCGCGAACTGCACCGCTGTAAATGGCTTCGCCTGTCCATGCCATAGCAGATACGCATAACACGTACACGCATATTCCTTGTACATTTTCATCCCCATTCGTATTCTCGTCACATCCGTATCTTTGTTGCTGATTCTCTGTACCTTGATGAATCCGGCAATCTCGCATCGCACGAACTCGCGATACCGGTAAATATAAGACACCCATCTCCTCTGCTGCATCACAGACCACGCTCCCCCTTCATGCATTAATACGTACTATATATGTATGCAGAGGGTTGTCTGTTTATCACAAATTTTTTACGACATTATATACATTTATACGACGCCACACACCCACAGTATCCCCTGCGCGAATACCGCTATAACTGTGATCTACGCTACTCACACAACAGATCAGAAAGCTCTGCGAACTGCGCAAGTGTCAGTGCCTCGCCGCGGATGCTCTCAGAAAGTCCCATCTTCCGAAGTGCTTCTACAACCGCATCCTTGCTGATTGATAATTCGGCGGAGTTATTGATCCCGTTTTGCAATGTTTTCCGGCGCTGATTGAACGACGCACGGATCAGCTTGAACATGAATTTCTCATCCTTCACGACGATTTTCGGCTCTGTATGTCTTGTCAACCGGATTACCGCAGAACCGACATTCGGACGCGGCATAAAACAGTTCGGTGGTACATTTGCCACGATATACGGCTCCGCATAATACTGCACCGCAAGCGACAATGCACCATAGTCCTTGCCGCCCGGACCTGCCTGCATCCGCTCGGCAACCTCCTTTTGCACCATGACCGTGATTGATGTTGCAGGGATATGATTCTCGAACAGTCCCATGATGATCGGCGTCGTAATATAATACGGAAGATTCGCCACGACCTTTACCGGTCTGCCGCCGGTTAATGCCGCGATATCCACCTTCAGGATATCTTCATTTACGACCGTCACGTTATCATACTCCGCAAGTGTCTCGGCAAGGATCGGGAGCAGATTCTTGTCGATTTCGACCGCGAATACTTCCCCTGCCGCCTCGGCTAAATACTGTGTCATCGTGCCGATACCCGGACCGATCTCCAGCACGACATCGTCCTTTGTGATCTCTGCTGCCCGGATGATCTTCTCGATCACATGCCCGTCGATCAGGAAATTCTGGCCAAACCGCTTCTGGAACGCGAAATTATATTTCTGTATGATCTCTATTGTAACCTTGGGATTACTAAGCTTTTCCATTCTATCTCCATTTCTCTACTTCTGAATTTTATACATCTGGTGCGCATTTTTCCATGTCTCTGCATACACCTCATCCACCGGAATATGCTTGATATCAGCGATCGCCTGTGCCACATAGGTAAGCTTCGATGAATCATTGCGCTTGCCGCGGAATGGCTCCGGTGTCAGGTATGGTGCATCCGTCTCAAGTACGATATTTGACAGCGGAATATATGCTACTGCTTCCTTTAATTTCTTCGCATTCTTAAATGTCACCACGCCACCAATGCCAAAATAAAATCCCATATTCAGGAAGTCTCGTGCACTCTCCTTCGAATACGAATAACAATGGATCACACCGCCAATCTCCTCTGCGTGGGAAGCCCGCATGATCTGAATTGTGTCCTGCGCCGCATCCCGGCTGTGGATCGCGATTGGCAACTTTAACTCGCGTGCAATATCCATCTGTCCGGCGAACCATTTGTGCTGCAATGCCTTGTCCGTTTCTTCATAATGATAATCGAGTCCGATTTCACCGATCGCCACGATCTTGTCATGCTTTGCAAGCTCCTTCAGACGCTTGACATTATCAGGATTCTCCAGTTCCGCAACTTCCGATGGGAATATACCAACCACACCGTACAGATTCTCGTATTTTTCTGTCATCCGAACCGTCTCTTCACTCGCCCTGATATTCGTTCCGATGTTCGTCACCGCGTGTACGCCCTGTGCCGGAAATCCAGCCAGAAGCCGCTCGCGATCGTCATCAAAACTCTCATCATCATAATGTGCATGTGTATCAAATATCTGAATCATTTCATTTATCCTTGCCTTACCATAATAATTGCGTTTATTTTACCCTACACCAGATGTTCGTGCAACCCCAGTCGTAAATATCTGTGCATCTATCCTCCGTCCTGCATAAATTCGCCACAATATTCGAGAATTTATTTGGTTCCGCTATTGAAATCCCTCTGTAAATTCGGTAAAATGAACGTTAGGTATATGTTACGCACAAGGAGGAGCATTTTATGACTATAAATGATTATTTAGATATGGAAGCACTTGATAACATCCTGGAGCAGTGGGCGGCTGCAACACACATGATCGCCGTTGTTCTCGATGATGAAGGTAACTTCCTTTCCAACAAGCTCGGATTTTCCAGAAATAATGTAGAAGCATTTGGCGAGAGCATCGAAGTCGATGACGTCGAGGTTGCAACGGTTGTTGGCGGTCCTTTGGATGAGGATACAGACGAAGAAGTTGTCGAAGCTGCTGCTGCCATTCTGGTTGCCGCTATCCAGAATCTCTTAGAGGCTGGCTACCGCAAGAAGAAATACGAGGAAGCAATCGCTTCTTTCAATGAAGAGATTGCTGGTGCTGCTGCCCTGATCAAGGAGCTTGCCGGAAAATCGCAGGGATTAAAGAAGATTGAGAATAAGCAGAATATCCTTGCACTGAACGCTTCGATTGAGGCTGCACGTGCAGGCGAAGCCGGACGCGGATTCACCGTTGTTGCGCATGAGTTTGGTAAGATGGCACATGAATCAGGTGTTATCAACGACTCCATTCAGAAGACATTACAGAAGCTTGATGCATCCATCAAGAGCTATGACGCTGAATAAACAGCAGGGATTTGAGGATGTGAAAACTTTTTCACAATTAGAACATATTTTAGACACAATTTATTGTTATAGTATGCATTGTAAGAGCTTTTCATATATTTGAATCCTCTCTCCCCTCAAACAAGTGGCGAATTAATTCCCTCCCCGGTTTTTCTCGCCACTTGTTTTCTGTTTATCAAGATTCATTCACACTTAGACTTAATAATTGCGAAATGCATTTGAATTTGTATATATATTACCTGCATCCACTTCTGCAAATATATGATGTATTGAAACTAAGAAGTACTAGATGTTCTGACACACATATTGACTATCCACGCAATCGCCGCCAATTCGCCGTCCATGGCTCAGTGGCGGCTTGGTTGAACATCGTGTTCAACCATTGCTACATACTTACAGAACATCAAGAACTTCTAAGTTCCAAACATATTTATATTTCCAGAAGTGGATGCAGGCATATATTCAAATTCAAGCACATTTCGCAAATTAACAAAAAGAAAGGAAAATAAATCCATGATTAACGAATTCTACAAGGATATGACAGGAAAAGGTTCCGTTATCCGCCAGTTCTTTGACTATGCAAATAAAAAGGGCGCAGAGATTGGAATGGAGAATATCTACAACTTCTCCATCGGGAACCCTTCCGTTCCTGTACCACAGACATTTACCGATCGTATGATCGATCTGTTGCAGACCGAAGATCCGGTGAAGCTGCATAGTTACAGCCCATCGCTTGGACTTCCATCTACAAGACAGGCGGTTGCCGATTCTTTGAATAAGCGTTTTGGCATGAACTACACGATGGATCACATATTCATGACGAGTGCAGCAGCCAGTGCGCTGGCACATGCGCTTCGGTGCGTGACAAAGGATGGCGATGAGGTTATCACCTTTGCACCTTATTTCCCGGAATATGTTCCTTATGTGACAGGAACCGGTGCAAAGCTTACCGTGATTCCTGCCGACATCACCACATTCCAGATCAATTTTGAGGAATTCGAGAAATCCCTGAACCCGAATGTACAGGCAATCCTCATCAACTCTCCGAATAACCCATCTGGTATCGTTTATTCAACTGCCACGATCACAAAGCTGGCGGATATCCTGCGTGCAAAAGAGAAGGAATACGGACATCCGATCTACCTGATCTCCGATGAACCTTACCGTGAGATTGTATTTGCTGGTGTGGATGCACCATTTATTTCCAAGTTATACGAGAACACGATCTGCTGTTACTCATTCAGTAAGTCCGTGTCTCTGCCAGGTGAACGTATCGGTTACATGGCAGTGAACCCAGCCTGCGAAGACGCAAAGCTTCTCGTACTTATGGCTGGTCAGATCTCCAGATTTACCGGACATAACTGCCCGCCTTCCATCATCCAGATGGCTGTGGAGTCTGTGCTTGACCAGACAAGTGACCTGTCAATCTATGAGACGAACAAGAATATTTTATATAAAGAATTGACACGCATCGGCTACGAGATGGTTGAGCCGGGCGGAACCTTCTACATGTTCCCACGCGCCTTGACGGAAGATGCAAATGAATTCTGCTGGCGCGCAGCCAAAGAGCTGAACCTGATCATCGTACCGGGTGACAGCTTCTTATGTCCGGGACATTTCCGAATCTCTTACTGCGTGACAACGGATATGGTCGAAAAAGCCATTCCTTTGTTTGAAAAACTTTACAAATTATATAGATAATTTCCATGTTTTTCTGTATAATGAAGTTTGGTTTAATAGGAGATACATAATTAGGAGGACAAGAATATTATGGCAGAAGAAGCTGGCGCAAGTAAAAAGCCAAAGAAATACACGGGGATCCTGCTTCATCCAACCTCACTTCCGGGGCCTTACGGCATCGGTGAGCTGGGTGCAAGCGCTTATAGATTTGTTGATTTTCTGGAACGTTCGGGATTGAACACATGGCAAGTACTGCCACTCGGACATACCGGATTTGGAGATTCTCCATATCAGCCTTTCTCCGCATTTGCGGGACAGCCGCTTATCATCAGTCTGGATCATCTGAAGGAGTTACATCTTCTTTACGACGAAGACTTCCGGGATATGCCGGCATGGAACGCAGAGCAGATCAATTATGGTGAGTTGATTGAGTTTAAGACAGGGCTTTTGAAGCTTGCTTATTCCCGTTTTCACGACGAATCTTTATCTGATGGTATCCATGACGATCCGGAGATGAAGCAGGCGTACGATAATTTCTGCGAGACATCTGTCTGGCTGAAGGATTACGCATTGTTCATGGCAGGCAAGGACTATCATCAGGGCATGCCTTGGTACATGTGGGAAGATAACCTGAAGAAACCAACCAAGAAGCAGAAGGAAACATGGGCGAAGAAGCTCGATACCGAGATGGGCTACTACAAGTTCATCCAGTTCTTATTCTATTATGAATGGACGACCTTGAAGAAATACGCAAACGATAAGGGCATTTCCATCGTGGGCGATATCCCGATCTTCATGGCTTGGGACAGTGTGGATGTATGGGCAAACCAGAGCCTGTTCCAGCTCGATTCCAAGGGGTACCCAACCGTCGTTGCCGGAGTTCCACCGGATTATTTCTCAGCGACCGGACAGTTGTGGGGCAACCCGCTATACAACTGGAAGAAGCATACCGAGACCGGTTATGAGTGGTGGCTGAACCGTATTCGTTACCAGCTGACACTCTGTGATTTCCTGCGAATCGACCATTTCCGTGGTTTCGATAAATACTGGGCGATCCCTTATGGCGAAGAAACCGCCATCAACGGTAAATGGGTAGAAGCACCGGGTGTAAACTTCTTTACACAGCTTGAAGCAACCCTCGGTTATCATCTTCCGATTATCGCCGAAGATCTTGGTGAGATCGATGATTCGGTTATCGAGCTGCGCGACAAATTCGGTCTGCCTGGCATGAAGGTATTGCAGTTTGCATTTGAGAATCCGGAGGAAAATGATTTCCTTCCACACAACTTTGTTCGTAACTGTGTCTGCTATACAGGTACACACGATAACGATACAACCCTCGGCTGGTACAAGCACGCATATGAAGCTTCCAAAGACAAGTTGCGCCGCTACTTCTCAACCGATGGTTATGACATCTGCTGGATTATGATCCGTGCATGCTTTGGCTCTGTTGCTAACATGGCGATCGTACCAATGCAGGATGTATTATGCTTAGATTCCTGGGCACGTATGAACACACCGGGTGTCGGCGAAGGAAACTGGGCATGGAGATACAAAGAAGACGCACTGACACGTGAACTTGAAGCAAGATTATATGAAACCTGTAAAATGTTTGGACGATAAGAGGTGTATCTATGAAGACATTGGGAGTTGGAATCGTATTGATGGTGGCACTGTTCTTCTGTCTGCCATACCATCTCTACATGAAACAATTATGGAAGAAAAATCCTGAGAAATCATGGGAAAAAGCACGCAAGTTTGTATCCGGCTTCTTCCGGTTTGAACTGAAACTGTCCGGATGCAAGGTGAACGTCATCGGAAAAGAAAATATACCGCAGGACGGACCGGTGTTATTCGTCGGCAACCACCGCAGTTATTTCGACATTCTGATCTATCATGAAGCAATCGGCAAGCCGCTTGGCTTCCTTGCGAAAAAAGAAATGGAAAAGATTCCGCTTCTCCCACTGTATATGCGGGATATCGGATGTCTGTTCTTAGACAGAGAAGATATCAAGCAGGGCTTATCCGTGATCAAGCAGGGGACGGAATACATGAAGCAGGGACATGCGATGGGCGTATTCCCAGAGGGAACCAGAAACCAGACCGACACACTTCTGCCATTTCGCGAGGGCGGATATAAGATGGCAGAGAAATCGAAATCCCCGATCGTTCCGGTATCGATCTGCCGTTCCGATCTGATGCTTGAATCTGCACCAAAGAAACGGATTCACAGCCATAGCGTAACGATTGAATTCGGAAAGCCGATCTATCCTTGTGAACTTCCTCCAAAGGAACGCAAGGAGCGATATGCAGAGTTTCCACAGCTTATACAGGATATGTATGATAAAAATAACATTTAGAGGAGGATTTGAACCATGCCTTGGTGGTTAATCATGATTATTGTCATCGTGGTAGCACTTGCGATCATGTTCGTGTTATACAGAGTCGGTGACAAATTACAGAAGAAACAGAGTGCACAGAGAGAACAGATGGCGGAAGCCGCCCAACCGATGAATATGTTGATCATCGACAAGAAAATGCTGCCAATGAAAGACGCCGGACTTCCAAAAATGGTGATGGAACAGACACCAAAGCGTTACCAGAAAGCAAAGCTTCCAATCGCAAAGGTCAAGGTTGGTCCACAGATTATGAACATGATCTGTGATGATGCAATCTTCGACGAGCTTCCAACCAGAGGCGAAGTAAAAGCGATGGTCAGCGGCATTTACATCATCAGTGTAAAGAGCGTCCGTGGCAAGAAGGTAGCTCAGGAAGAAGAAACTGGCAAGAAGAAAAAGGGCAACTGGCGTACACGTATGCGGAAACGTCAGGTTGAAATGCAGAAGCAATTGAACGCAGAAATGCTCGAGAAAGCAAAATCCAAGGGCAAGGCAAAAGACAAGCCTGTTGAGAAGTCCAAGGAAGAGCTTCGTCGGGAGAAAGAAAGAGCGAAAAAGATCAGTGACAAGATGTAAAAATCAACCGGCAAAATTGAAAGATATTATCGGTTCCTTTACACCGTTTCTGATTGCAGTATTGGCGCAGTATGTATTGAATTTCATCGATGTTGCAATTCTGTTCTTCAAGAATATGCGTTCCGATGAGAAATCAAACAGCGAAAATACGATTGGCAAGATCTTACAAATGGATTATAACCAGCCTATGAATCAGGCGTACCTCGTGCTTGCACAGCATATCGTATTTCTGATTTGTTTCGGGGTCTGGTATTACCGCATATTTTATCGGGGAAATATCGTTTCCACAGACGAATCTTTCGAGGATAATACAAAAGGACGCATGAAAAATATTTTTTCATGCGTCTGTTCTATACGGACTCCATTTTTATTGCTTGCTGGTGTTGCAATTCAGATCATGGTAGACGGAATCCTGAATCTGATAAGTCCCCTGTTCCCGGATACCTTTGCAGCCTACTATGAGCTTGTATCCAAGGCGGTCGGTGTGAACCGTGCAGTCCCGATGATGATCGCGACCTTTGTAATCGCCCCGTTCGGCGAAGAATTGTTCTTTCGCGGAGTGATCATGGGCTATGCGAAGCGCTACATGCCACCGGCTTTCGCAATCCTGTTTCAGGGTGTGCTTTTCGGACTGTATCACGGCAACATCGTACAGGGCATCTATGCATGCATCTTAGGATGTCTGCTTGGATTTGTGGCTTACAAAGCGAACTCACTCCTCGCAAGCATGATCCTGCATTTCAGTATCAACCTGAGTGTACTATTCATTCCATCCGTATGGTTTGAGGAAACGGTACGATGCGGTATTATCACGGCTGGCGCGTTAGTGCTTACGGTGCTGTTCGTATGGCTGGCGATGAGAAAAAAGGAAGAAAAGGAAATTACAGAAAAATAAAAGAACCGGGGGGATTTACAGGATTGTCGTAAGTCCATCCGGTTTTCTATGCTTGCTTAATCATCTGTATGTCATACTTATTCCGCTAAATTATGTACATGCACCTTCATCTTCCGTTCCATCGGCAGTTCATTTCCCATCTCCATGGTATATTGCAGTGCAAGGCGCAGGGAAAATTCCTCTGCCAGAACGGCTGCCTCATAATCGATACCCTCTGCCGTATGCAGGAAATGCTTCGTCTGCAAGGTCACCGGAATCGAACCATAGCCGGTCGCATATTTCGTATGATGCGTTAACCCATGCTCATATACGAAGTCCGAATTCAATTCGCCACTCCGCGTCACACGGAGCTGATTATTCGAGAAAATCATCGTACAGCGTGTCTTGTGTCCATCCCCGGACACATCCTCCACATAGGTAAGCTTCATCCCCTGTTCGGTCATGCTTGCCAGCGCAGTTGCCTGCGAGCGCATCACTTCACCAGTCTCCACATCTACATTTTCAAACTCAATTACTGCTTTCATTATGGACGTTCCTTTGCCATCTCGATCAGAGTCTCTACCAGACTCTCAATCGAATATCCCTTATCCTTCCAAAGCATTGGATACATACTGATGGAAGTAAAGCCCGGCAATGTGTTGATCTCGTTAAATACAACCTCGTTCGTATCCTTCTCCAAGAAGAAGTCTACACGTGAAAGACCGAATCCATCCAGCGCATTGAAGATTGCAACCGCATCCTTCTGCACTTCTTCCTCTTTTCCGTCCGGAAGATCAGCACCGATTACAGTCTTAGACTCTGCATTGTTGTACTTTGCATCGAAATCGTAGAATTCTGCTGCCGCAAGAATCTCGCCCACGCGGGATGCCTTTGTATTTTTACCATAACCAAGGACAGCGCACTCAATCTCTCGACCGACGATCGTCTCCTCAACCAGAATCTTATAATCATGCTTTGCAGCTTCCTTCAGGGCAACAACCAATGCTGCACGGTCATCTGCCTTGGAAACACCCTTGGAAGAACCTGCCTTGGAAGGCTTTACAAATACCGGATAAGAAATCTTTGCTTCGACGCGGGCTGTCACCTCGTCGATATCATCCAATTGTTCTGCCAGCACCGGCACATAAACAGCCTGACGGATTCCAAGTGTATCAACGCCCAGCTTAGTATAGAACTTATCCATAGATGCAGCAGAAGCGAACACACCACATCCGACATATGGGATATCCGCCATCTCAAACAATCCCTGAATCGTTCCATCCTCACCATACATGCCATGCAGTACCGGGAAGATCACATCAATCGGCTGCACCTTCATCATATCGTCCTGCGAAATGATAAGTCCGCCCTTTGTATCCGGGGAAATAATTGCAGAAACAGGACTTTCCTTCCAGCTTCCGTCCTCAATGCCTGCGATATCTTCTACAAGCTTCCACTCACCGTCTTTTGTAATTCCGATCAGGAACATATTGTATTTCTCAAGATCTACTGCTTTGGCAATTGTAACAACTGACACGCAGGATACTTCATGCTCGGATGAGCGGCCGCCAAATATAACTGCTAGATTCTTTTTCATGGTTTTTGCCTTTCTTTATGTAATGGTTTTATTCCGCAATTTACGAGGTTCTAATTTATTCTCCGAGTTGGACGATAATACAAAATTCTACGCAGACGCGCTCTCGCTCAGAGAAACACATAACGGTACTAAATTCGCTGCACCAGCCAGATAGCTGGCACAGCTTATTAAGTACCGATGTGTTTATATGGTCTGCTTAAGAATTTGTATTATCTTTCAACTCGATATACATTTCTTCTCGTAAATTGCTATAAACAAACTAACTTTATATAGTATTCAAAATATGAATACATTATGTTTTATTATAACAACTTAGAAGGTATCCTGCAACCATTCAAGAATCTTTAACTTTACTTTGATATCACCGGGCTTTATGTCCCGCTTCACAAATAATTTCTCGTAACTTTCTTCGTCGAGTGCCTGCGCAAGCTTCTCTGCATCTGCCGAATCGACAACTGCCCCCGCGTCCATCGTGTAGCACATCATCGGATACAGCATGCACCAGAAGTTCTCGCCTTTTGCCTCACCGATATCTATACGCAGTGCCCGGTAGGTTCCTGCAGGAAGCACCAGTTCCCCATATTCCCGAATCGGGAATTCCTCTCTCGTAATATATGCTTTTACATCGTAATGATAGCCTGCCTCCTCGACAACTGCACGCGCGGTATCGCGGATCTCCGATAAATTCTGCGCCAGATACAAGATTGCTTCACTGTCATTTTCTGCTTTCTGCAGATCTTCCGCAAGCAAAGCAAGCACTGCATCCCGCACCTCATATTTCAAAGCAAGATCTGTCTCACTGTCACTGTTTGCGCGCACATGGAACCGCACCACGACATCTTCCGGGCTTTTTAGCGCATCCTCATAGACATCCGCGCAAATACCGCTCTTTCCTACAACATCCTTCGCATCCCCTGACAGAAGCCCGGTTTCACCGATATCTCCAAACACAGCTTCAAGATCTGTCTGATCTTCATCGCTAATTTTCTGACCTGCAAATAGCATTTTCATATTACCCTCACGGAACAGACTGACAACATCGCGGACACTCCCACCTCCGGCAATGTGCAGCACACTTGTAAGTAAAATCCCGCCGCACACACCAAGCAGGATTCCGACCATCGCTCCTTTTAGAATCTTATACCCCATAACAAACTCCTCCATCGAAAGTTGATTTCGTTACAAGTTTTCCCTTCCGTAAGCAGCTTTAATCATTTCCCGCAAAATATATTTCGCGCCATCCGTTTCCATCATGACCGGAACCGATTTTGGGATCCCCGGTCGGTGTCCAAGCTCCAGCAAGAGCGGATGTATCTCCTGCCCCGTCATATCTGCCGCGATCTGCTTCATATGCCCGAAATCCAACTGCCGCTCGTTCTCTCTCTGGTACAGCGCTGCCGCCATCTCCAGATTCTCTGCCTGCACATGGTAGAGCGTCTGATTGATGCTGTTTTCCCCTTCGTACCCGGCGATATCTGCAATCACAAATGTAAACTGATATCCGTCCTTCGCAGTTTCCACCTGCATTTCCTGCACATAATCCCGGTGCTCCAACGTTTCCTTTTTCTGTTCTATCGCAGTAAAATCATTTTGCACAAATTGTCTGCCAAGCTTTTCATCTCCGATCAATACACTGCCGATTGCAGCTAACACAGTCAGACAGACAAAACCGATTCCCCATTTCACGCGTTTTTTCGTCTTTACCCACATGACGATCAACGGAAATACAATGCCGATCGCAAGGTCTGCATACAGGAAATACCGCATGCCATATTTTACGGCCGATTCAAACTGCATTCCATACGCAAACAGACACGCACCCGCGAACATCACCACAAATGTCACAACACGTCCACTTTTCTGCTTCACTTCACACAGCGAATACAGGAAGTCCCGCGTCTGATGCAGATAGCCGCTCACAACTGCAAACACACCGATAATCCAAAATGCCATCACCGGATAGTCAAGCCGCGCCACCGCCCCGCCAGGAAAAGAAGCCGCTTCCATTACATTGAACGATGCCGTCGTGTCGCTTGCCGTCCAGCCATAGCCAAGGATTGCCACGATGAACAGATACGAAAATACAATGGTAAATAAAATCCAGACAAGCAGCCAGATTCCCCCCATTCGGTCTTTCTCCTTCACGCATGGGCAACTGTAGAGCTGCAATTCCAGTGGCGACAATGCCAGAAGGATTGCGTATGCACCCTTGAACACGCCCGATACCTCCGACTGTGATGTGATTCCCTGCATGATGGCGCCGATATCAATATTCGATACCGAGAACACAACGATCAATATGAGTGGTACGACCATCCACCCAAACAAAAATTCAAACATCCGTCCGCGTCCTTCCATCGACTTGGACGCACCATACAATGTGATTCCAAGAAATGGCAGGAAGATCCACCATACGGAGAAGCTTTGCAACAAATAGCGTTGCAAAATCATGGAGAAAAAGACCGCGATAAGCGTCGCACGCAGCAGATACCGTAAGGCATACAGCACGTCCAATATACCGGCAGTCCATCCCATATGATTCCGAATCGCATTGATATAACCGCATGGAACATAGTCCGCAAGATACAGCATCAACGCGCCATAGAGCACGACAAATGCGAGCCCGACCACCAGTGCCAGCACATGATATTTGCCCGCAAGTGACAATGTGATATACGGAATCATCATCATACTGATCGTGACACATTCAAGATAGCTCATGCGGAACCATTGCCGTTTGGAGATTTTACCGTCCGCCAGATTCATGATTTTCTTCCTCCTCTCCCGCTGACTTCGTCACATGGGGTTTCAGCCCGGGTATCGCCCCCTCACTCTGTTCGGCGGCAGGTCGGCTGAAACCATTCGTAGCATGTGACTTCGTCACATGGGGTTTCAGCCTCATACGTTCCTCCTCGCGCGCAAAGATTGGGCGTTTCCGCATCCACGAGATCGGTGCCCGCAGCACAAAATCCTGATTTGCATAGGCGCGCTTGCCACTTCCGGCGATAATCGGATACATATATGGGATGCCGAAGCTCATCAGCCCCGACAGATGCACCGCGATTACCAGAAGCGCCAGAATATATCCATACAAGCCCCAGATGGCAGACGGAATGATCACGAAGAATTTGAGCAGACGGAATACCGATACGAACTCTTCATTCGGAATCGCAAAGCTTGCAATCGCGGTCAATGCTACAACGATCACGACCATCGTGCTCACGATGCCCGCCTCCACTGCCGACTGTCCAACGATCAATCCGCCGACGATACCGATCGTGTTGCCAAGCGGTCCCGGCAGACGTATCCCCGCTTCGCGCAAAAGCTCAAACAAAAACTCCATCAGTAGCACTTCCACAATCACAGGAAAGGTGACCATACTCCGTGCTGACGCGATCGCATACAGAAGCTTCGTCGGGAGAATATCACTATGATACACGGTAATCGCAATATAAAGTCCGGGCAGGGACACCGCCAGAAATGCCGCGACATACCGGATAATCCGCGCAAATGTCCCGACCGCCCAGCGATTGTAATAATCATCGGACGTCTGCAACAGCATGTTCAAATTACACGGTGCCAGAATCACCTCCGGCGAATTATCAAATACGATTGCCACTCTGCCTTCCGTGATACCGGCTGCCACCTTATCCGGTCTGGTCGTCGACTGAAACGTTGGAAACGGAGAATACCAATTTTCCATCAAATGCTGCGCCATCCCACTATCATAGATGGCATCAATATCATAGTGATGCATGTCCTCCCGCACGCGCTTAACCAGCTCCTCCGACGCTACATCTGCCAGATACACAAGCGCATAGTCCGTCCGTGTGCGCTCCCCAATCGTATCCTGCTCCACGCGCAATTTTGCATCCTTGATCCGCCGCCGGATCAACGCGGTACTCTGCCGGAATCCCTCATTAAAGCTGTCCTTCGGTCCGCGCATGCCCGCTTCCGTATCATTTTCAGAGATTCCTCTAAGTGGTAATTTCTTCGACGATACGATCATTGACCTCGCATAACCATCAATGAAGATCGCCGTATCACCCTTCAGAATCGAACCGACGGTTTTATCAAAGGAGGTTTCCTCCTTGATATCCGCCGTCTGAACCTCCTGATATAAGATGCTGTCCCAGACATCTTTCGCCGAATTTCCGCGCCATTCATACGAAAGCGGCTTCAGGATTGTCTCCTCGATCATGCCGTTATTCGTCAGACCATCGATATATACAACATGCATATACACCATGCCCTCCGCCCGCTCCATCGCGAAAGACTTCTGCACTACATCCCCACAGTTTTCAAACAGGATGCCGAGCACCTTTTTATTCTCAGCTAAGCTCCGCCGCAGAGGCACCTTGAGCTTATTGTTATCATCATACAGATCTTCTAAGTCCATAAAAAAACCTCCAAACTATACATAAGCTAGTATGTATGGTTTAGAGGTTTTTATGCAGAACCGCATGTGCCGTTGCTGTGTCAAAATAAACATGTTCCCGTAATTAACAGAATATCCAATATTGACATACTTAAGATTTCATTTTTAGGTCCTAGTACGACGGCTAAAGGTAGACCGTTTGTTAACCCTTTAGATAGACATAAAAATCAGGAGTTACTACATAAGATACAGTAAAAGAATCATCTGCAAGTGTTATTACATCTCCCTCATGCAATTCATACACCATGCCGGTCTGAATTGAATATCCATTAATTTTCGTTCCATTTGCACTTTGAAGATCTTCTACACCATAATTTTCATTTTCCATATGATGAAATTTACCAAGTATATACGCATCTTTACTAATGCAAAAATACTCCTTTTCATTTAAAAGTATTATATTTTTGGTATACATAATTCCTATCCTATCTACAGACACTTTACTTTAATCATTTGATTTATTGATCATTTCATTCCGCAATTATTACATGTCCACGTTCTTCAGTTGCATACACAGGTTCTGTTTATAAACGTTCGCGTATCGGTTTTGCAGTTCCGCAAGAACAGATTGTCTCATATCTGTCGTTAATCTTACCACACTGCGGACACACCCATACCTTTCCCGTAGATATGTCGCGTTTCATAGCTTGTACCTTATCCTCTGCAATCCTGCGCTGTATCTCTATCTCATCAAATTCAGGCTCTCTGGGTTTTATAAACAGTGTAATAATATATGCATATACTCCAAACAAAAATCCGAGCACATACCATGCCGATGATTCTCTTCGCTTTTTTTCCATTGCGGCGCCACATATATACGCCCACACGCATGACCATATCAGTACAAAGACCAATCGCATATTTCTTCCTCTTTTCCCTTTTTATCAAACTATTGAGATATACATTTTTCATTTTCTGATTTTTTCATGCCACAATTGCATATGAATACATGTCCGGAATTTTCCATACCGCAGTTATTGCATATCCACGTTTCAACAACCGGTTTTGCTACCGCGTGCGAAATAACCCTCGGAGGTTTCCGTTCCCCACACGGACATGCATATACTTTTGAATCATTCACGTTTCTACACACCGGACATATCCAGACACGACCGGCCTCAATATCCCCCTTCATTGCACGTGCTTTATCTGCCTGTACAATTCTTTCAATATCTACTTTGTCCACTTCTTTTATCTTAGGTTTTATAAACCACCACGCAACCAAATATGCCAATCCACCAAATATAAAACCAAGCACATACCATGCTGTTGGATCATAGTTCTTTTTTCTCACTTCTTCCCCACATACAAAGGCCCAAAAAATTCCTGCAATAACATCTAAAATTACAACTATCATTGACTTCCACTCTCCTCTAGTTCCCTTATTTTTTCATATGTTGTACCCTCTTTTATAGCTTTGGAATAACTTGATTTCTCAACTATACTTGATTATCTGCTCTGCCACTCCGTTTATCAACCCTGTCGTCGGTTTTTGCATGATAAGATGCCGTTTTTGCAAAGAAAAGTCGTGACTATTTCCGTATCTTCCAGCTAACCTACGCCTGCTCCTTGCTCCGCTCCTTAAAATAAGCAAGTTGTTTTTGTTTACAGTTTAAATAATTTCTGGGGATTTTTCGATTATACTTCCGCCAAACGAAAGTTTTTTCCGCCAAGCAAAGATTTTGTACAAAAAAAATCCCCAAACCATACATACGTCATGTATGATTTAGAGATTTTTATGCAGAGCGGCATGTGCAGACGCTGTATTTTTCTCCATGGAAAGTTCAAACTCTCCATCATATTTCTGTACAATTTTACGAATATTATGAATTCCAAATCCATGCCACTCCGAATCCTTATCTGTCTCCGCAGACAATTCCTCCTCGGGCAAAATCGTATTTATGCAATCAAGAAAGACCAGATTCTTATAGGTTCCAATCGTAAGATGAATCTTCCGTTCTCCCATATCCAGAGGGATTTTCTCAACGGCTTCCTTTGCATTTTCCAGTATGTTCGACAAAAGGAAACACAGATCTAAATCCTCAACACCAAGCTCCTGCGGCAGTCGTCCCTGATAAGTAAATTGAATCCGCTCCTTCAAGATCACAGCTCCAAGCACGCCCGAAATCACAGCATCCACAATCCGATTCTGGGAATATATGCATGTCGATGGCTCTGCTTCCATATGATTCCAACTATCAACCATCGCAGTCGCTCGTGTGATTTCTCCCTTTTTGAGCAGGTCCTGCACCGTCTGCATCATGTGCCGAAATTCATGCTGTCGCGCCCGCGTTTTCTCATTTTTCTCATACAACTGTACATAATAATCTCTGGTCAGCTTCTGTTCCCGCTCAAATATTCGTATTTGCTCTGCCTGTCGGTCGCTCCTTTTTTTCAGCTTTCCTATGTAGATCAAATACGCACATACAATAACAGCTGAGCCAAATAACATCATAAGTACAACATAGGTCTCGCCTGCCACGTTTCTGATCTCCCCATCCCCTACAATATAGGTCAGAAATGAAACCTGAACTGCCGCAAGTATGCCCCCCGCGAACAACACCCAAAAATTGCGGTTTACAAGCGTCCACACATCCGACTTTTTCTTTTGCAGCTTATAGATCAACGCCCACAAAAAAAGTCCCGGCAATGAACAGATTCCATCCATGATCGGATCGGAAAACCCGAGGTCATTGACACTTACATTTGCTAAAAGTGCAATGCATACATATAGAATTGAATCCACGACCTCTACGATCATATAAGACAACACATATGCCTTTATGGATTCTCGTATAGATCGCCGCTTCCAGATATAAAATGCAACTCCATTTATAATCGGAATCAGCACAATCGCATTCTCATGCAGAAACTCCGTTTCTATAAATGTTCCTATAATCAGCAATCCTCCTGTAAGAACTGCATCTCTCAGGCACAAATTCCGTGCCTGTTTCTTTCTATGATAGCCAAACACACACGCAGAAACCGCGGTTTCCTTAATCAGCTTTATGCAATTAATAAAAAAACACAACAAAAACATCCCTATAAAACTCTTTCATGCTCCCGCGCATATGCGATATATTCCTGTCGCAGCCTCCTCACCTTTCCGTTTGGTATGTTAAAACGCATACTATCTTCCATAATTAGAGATGTCTTCTGGATGTCCTCGACATACGCATAGTTCACGATCACAAATCTTGATATCCTGCAAAATCCCTGTTCCTGCAGAATCTGCTCCCACTCTTTCATTGTATACGTTTGCAGTGCCTGCACGACTTCCCCGCGCAGGTAAAAGGTTATCTGACTATAATTATCCGCAGACTGTATATATAGTATCTGCGATACATCAATCTGCCATACTTTTTTCTTCCATGTTACGTCGATCAGGCGTTGATGCTCTCTCTGAAAGTTCTGCAACACCTCTGTCAGCTTGTCCCAATTTCCTGTTTTTCTGACAAATGCGATCACATTTCGCCCAAATGCCGCTTCCATCATTTCTTCATGCGACGTTACATAGATAATATCTGTCATACGCAGCTTCGAAGCCATTTGCTCACGCAGCTCCAACCCGGAAAGCTCCGGCATCTCAATATCCAAAAGCATAAGTGCCGGCTGCACCGTATGTGCCTGCAGGGATTCCGCTAACACCCTTGCATCGGAAAATCCCCGTACCTCAGTTCCTTTTACCATCACATTACGACAGACATTTATCATCCCATTTAAATTCTCAATATCATCATCACAGACTATGACCTGCATCGTACCATACCCTTTTATCCATAATTTTCTCTAGCTATTATATATCACTTTCCTTATTTCTGCTATGTGCTTAATAATCTTTTCCATTCTTCAAATGTTCTTACCGTTTCGACACTAAGTAACTCTACGTTTTTTCTAATTGCATGAATGAATTTCTTAACGCTATGCTTTTTTCTACTATATCATCAGTCATGCCTTCATCCAAAAATATATTAAGCCCCAGATTTTTATAGTCTGGAGCTTAAAGCTTTTCAAATCTTTATTAATTCCTACAAAATATTATTCTTCTTTACTTTTTTCAAACTCAAACCATTCCTCCAAAATGTCATCTGCCATCTTATTTTTATGATTGCTATATATTATATCATAGCTATAATCCACATTTAATGAATTCGCTGAAACATCATATATTAATTTAATCTGCGTTGGCATTTCTCTTTGATGTTCTTCACACAACTTCCTAAGAGCCACCATATCTTCATTAAGAATCTCCATAACGTCACATTGTCTGGGTATTGAAACATCATATTCTTCCTGCCCATCTACAATAACGTCATTTAGTCTGCTTTTTTTCACAACTTTGCCATTTACCTTATAAAAGAAATTACAGGATTGCACCCCTCCTTCAAAAGAGCTGTAAATATAAATCTTCTCCGCTCTGTCTTCCACATATTCCAGGCAAATTTCCACCATATCCGTTTGCAATTCTGAAAAATAATCTTCAAACACTTTTCCCATTTCGTTTCCTCGCTTCTACTCCTGATAGTGTCAAAAGACACTCCATTTTTTCTTTATAAATCTTTTATTTTAATCTGCATTGGAAATGAATTTCTGATCTAATAATTTAAAAACAATATTTTATAGTAAACATTTCGAATTCTTAATTTCTATCATTTCTTCTTGATTCAAATTTTTAAATTCTATCCCTACGAAATCATCTCCTAGAAACAATAAATTATTTAAATCATTAATCCTATATGCATTTAGCACAAGTTCCTCAATATCATTTTTCAATATCAAAATTGTATTTTCTAATTTCCAAAATTTGAATCTCCCATCTACGGTAACATTCATATTATCCTCATTGAAATCTTTATTACATATACTAATTCCCATATCCTCATTTATAATTTCGGGAATATCACTAATATTATTAATCATTTCATCTTGAGCAAAATAACTAATATACTCTATCATTCCATCTTCTGGATTAATTGCTATGTCCAACGGAGGCTTGCGCTTATCCTCATAAAACAAATGGTAATTTTGTCCTATTCTTTTATCAACAATTGATATTTCAAATAAAACAAGTCCCTCACCCATACCTTCTATTTTTCGAATATATTTTTTGTTATTAAATACTTTTTCAAACTTCACTTTTTTGCCTCTCTAATTAATCATTCTTCTGCTCCCCCAAAAATGTCGTAGCTGTACTCGGATACTATTTTTCATTATGTATCAGAAAATATACTTCATCCTTAAGCCAATGTTTGTTCTTTTCATAAAGATAGTTATAATTCGCATCTGTATAATATTCCATTGGAGATATGCTGTTATCTTTACCCTGAATAATATGTGGAGAATCAGCAGTGTATCCTAATTCAAGCCATAGTTCCGTTAGTCCCATTAAGCCATCAATACAATTTGTATTTTTATCTTTTAGGAATTTATTAACTCGAGCAGCTCTTAACTTTCTATCCTCTAAATCATCTGGATTTTTTTCTTCTTTAGCCAGCTCATAAAGAGTATCCATAACATCCTCTAGATCATAGTCACTAGAACCTGCCAACTCACATATTTCAATTCTATCATCTCCTTTTTCCAGTTGTTCTTTCGCATATTGTATTATTTCATTTATAGAAATTTGCTTTTCTAATAATCCTCTATATAACAATTTCCAGGTTATATTTAACTTAAGTTCTTTAATATCTGCTATTTTTATCATGGTTTTATTGGCACTCCATTCATCGCTCCATTTTGAATAAACATTCTTTTCCATCTTGAATAATCCACTCAAATCTTCCTTCTACTCCATTTAATGAACCCTCTAGCTGATACAATGTTGCATCATTCAATGTAGTTTTTGTTGCGTATCCAGCATAATTATCAACTAAATCATTAAAGCCGTGCGCTTGAGCTGTCGCAGGAAATTCTTTTATAATTTGAGGTTTACCCGTTTTTTCATTTATCTCGTAAATTGGTTTTACATCATCTACTTTCAAAGCACTTCCTGTTCTTGGACTATCTAAAATATCATTATGTATAGTCTTACTACCACTCTCCCCGCCCATTTCCGGCGCTGTACCCGGTCTCCCTGAAGGTAAATTATCCAATGAACCGGGAACCGCATTAAGTTCAGAAACAAGCCCAGCTAAACATACTAAATCCGATGCAATCGTACTTCCATACAAATATTTTTTACTGAACAGCTATTTCCGTAAGTGTTATTCCTGTTATACTTTCTTCTTCCATTAGGATCTTAAATTTTTCGGAAACAAACAATGGTACCTGTTGTCTGTTTCCTAATTTGAATACATCCGAATTCTCCGTTTTGTCAGAATATATACCATACTTACTTACTGTATACACTGTTCCAATACCCGAAATTTCGGTCTCAAAATACTTTGATTTTTCTAAACAGAGTGCATCTACGACCCGTAATACATTTGCGAAGTAATATTTTCGGGATAATCGTAAACCATTATATTCTTCAACAGTAACTTTCAAGAACTGAATATCTGTATCTACGGATTCAAGGATTTTTTTCAATTTCTCGGACACCAAAAACCATCCTTTTTCATTTGCCAAATAATCGGTCCAAACACTTCCTTCTCCGATTGAAAAACGAATAACCGTTTTATCATCCCATTGATTAAAGTACTTACCCATAATCAATGCGTTCTGCGGAATTGTAAACTTGTCATCAAAATGACAGATTATATCATTTTCCCCATTCATATCCATTGACAATTTATAATATTTCTTTTTCCTATCCTCTCCAATAATCCTTATACAGCATCTATAATTGTCTCCTGATTTGATTGTATGTTCTGCATTGAATTGTACCGGTTGCAAGTTCTCTCCATCATATTTTAGATTTACTTTTATATCTTTTTATTTAGATAAATTTATTATCCGTTAACATTTTCTCAATCAACTGAATTCTCTTCTCCTCGCACATATCCTTCCATGCTTCATGTGTCACATTTGGCACATCAATATAAAGAAGTTTTTCTGGTTCAGCCATTAAATCTTCAAAATTATCTGTAGCACAATATATGCATTTTTTGTGACTCATTTCAAAATCAACATCACTTCCTTGTATCTTATCACATGCTACCACAAACACATGATTAATTATATTTTGTAACTCACTATCCGAAATCTTTTTTTTAGACGAATCCAAAAAGGCTTTCACTTTATCTATGAATTCTCTGTAAATACCATCTTGCAATAGGTTAATATATGCATACTTCATGCCGTTATCATACAATACCAATCTTTCGCCATACGAAAAATCTGATAAATAAAAGAATTCATTTTTTCTCTTGCAATTGGTACATTTAACCACTTCTCTTCTTACTTTTATTTTCACACTGACCGCCTCCTAGTCTATTGGCATAACATTTCTCGGTAATAGAATATTTTCAAAGTCATTGTAAATAACATAATTTATCCCACCGCCTCGATATGATTGAAACTTAATGACATTGTAGCCCTCAGTTCGTGCAATTTCCCCAATGTTTTGACACGCCCTTGTAGATGTTAAATTCTGAACATATCCCCATTCTGAAGCTATTTGTGGATTAGTTAAGTCTAATACTTTCTGCCCACTCAAATTCATATCATAACTAATTGCATATTTTGCAATATTACCATGTTCAGATAACTCCGCAACAATTGTATCAGCATCTGTTGCATCTCTTATTGTTGCATCAATGCCCACTCAAAAAAAGTTTTTCCTTCATTTTCGAAATTATTTACATCTCCATCCCTAAGTGCTTCTTCAGCTATACGACGAGCTTCACTTTTCTTATTCATGTGAACATATGCCAAATACTTTAGAACATTTATATACATTTCTCCCTGACAATTTATGGCATATTCATCAATATCATACTGCTCCATGAATCTATTACTGCTTTCCTCTACTAATTCTACAAGGACCTTTGCCTGCTCCTCATATTGATCTGTGAGTTCCATCTGTCCTGTTTTTACTGTGATAGTTGGAGCCTGAAAAGCGCCAACTGCCCTTAATGAATCAGGTTCTTTGCTATTACTAGGCATCTGCATTATCTTCCAAAAAATATCATCATAATCATAATTTTTTATGTTGACTCTATAAATCAATTTCTTCGAATCTACAACAAGGAAATCACAATAAACCATCGCCGCATCCTTTACACGAAAAATCGTATTTTGTCTGGCTTTATATCCCAACTTTTTCGCATATGCAACTATTAAATTCCTTAATTCTTTTTTCTGCTCCTTGTCTAATTTCATCTCACTCCTCCGCCGAAACATAGTATTGTATTCTAATCTAAACCATGATTTAAGCCTGCCGGTGGGAAGGCTTCGTTGTAATTCGCATTTTGTCTTCTATATTATATTCACGTCTTCCTTCTAAACACTCTAAGAAATACATCCACTCATCTTTGCTAACCTCTTCTTCGCCACTGGCATAATGTTTTAATGTAAAAAAAGCATCTGTTATCAGTTCCTCATCTGAGTCATATATTTTTTCACAATCAAAATCGTCAATTAAATATTCCATTAATACATTTTTATCTATATCACCTTTTACTACTTTTTCTATTATTTTTTCCATTTCATTATGATACATATTAACCTCCTAACTAATGTCCCTTGTTTATCAATTGTCCCGATGAAATTCTTACAGCATCAAAGTCTCTGTGAATAATATATCCCTTGGCATCTGTAACTTCATGAATCAAATATTTTGTTCCTAATTCATCACTATATTTATATACAACAGAAGTTCCTCCTTCAGTAGATGCACGGGAACTCATTATCCTTTTATTCAACGGTGAAAAATCTTCTCCTCTAGCTTCAACCTGTCCAATTTTATCTATTGTGGCTTTATCTGTATAAAATTTTCCATTTCGATTTTCAATATTAGTCAGAAAATCTGCTGTAGTATCATATTTTCCACTTGACTTCCCATAGCTGGTCTTACTATTTTCTTTTATCAAAAGTCAGTAGACATTTTACATCTACTGACTTTTACATAACATAAATAATCTACACCTAATCCGAGTCACAAATTACCAAATATCAATTCTAGATACTTCAAACTGAATACACATCCCATTTGACATATCTTTTGGGATTTTATCTTCATCAATATGTAAATTAAAACCCTTTACCTCAACAATCCCATTCTGCATATCTTTTAATTCACCTCTTAACTTATACTTAAATTCGCCTTCCATTTTTTCAATAATATTGTCCTTTGTTTCACACAATATAATATTATCTGTATCGAGACATTCTAACGGTTCTCCTAATACATCTCCAACATCACATGAACATGGGCATGAAAAACAAACTAAACAAGCTGGATCACTTACAA
>OGLM01000735.1_pt1 | contig 38258 bp, 28 predicted proteins | sample 1572531 | NCBI WGS metagenome assembly OGLM01 (sample SAMEA2581909, study PRJEB24529) | metagenome | biome: Human gut stool | place: China | collected 2011
GGGCTGAGCCCCTGCCCGCCAAAGGCGGGCGCCCCTCTCTTGCTTTCGAGAATACAGCGTCCTCGCCAGCGCAGCTATACTACATAACTCCCTCTGAACCAGCCCGCTCTGCGGGCAGAACCGGAGGCGCCCAGGGGTGAAGCCCCGGCGGCGGCTTGAACTCGGGCGCCGAAGGCGCCTCTCCCCTTGCATTCGGGAATAATGTATGTATGTCTGATGTCTGCCGTCTGACAGTCTGATGTCTTCCCGCCGACCGGTATTTACCAGCGAAAGAGACACTAACGCCTTGTACCGAGATCTTTCGCTGCGCTCAGGATGACAGATGGGAGGCGGGAAGTCTGATGTCTGAATGTCTCCCTGTTTTCGGGAATACAGTCCAACGGACAGCGGTAAGCGGTAAGCGGATAGCAGACAATCTCAATTCTCAAATCTCAAACCGGTGGCAGTCCTTGCTTATAAATTGATATAATAGAATAAAACCATTTCTTTGCGATTCTCTATGGGAGGATAGTATGGAGGAAATCAGGACAGGTTCGGCGGAGAGAGTGCTGGAACGGATTCTGGAATGTGCGGTGCCAGAGGGAGCCAGTGATATTCATATGGAGCCCCAGGCGTCCATGGTGCGGGTGCGGTTCCGTGAGGACGGCGTGCTTTATGAGCGGTTCCACCTTCCCTTGCCCATGCTCTCCGGTCTTTCGGTGCGGTCCAAGGTCATCGGCCACATGAATGTGGGCGAGAGCCGGCTGCCCCAGGACGGGAGCTGCAGCACTTCATTCGACGGTGTGCCCTATGATCTCCGTATTTCTATCCTCCCCTCTTTATATGGAGAAACCATAGTCATCCGCCTCCTGTCGGGGCAGGTGGATTTCATAGAGAAGAACGAGCTGGGCATGCTTCCCATGCAGGAGGCGGTTTTCCGGAAATGCCTTGCCGGAAAAAGCGGCATGATTCTCACTGCCGGCCCCACGGGCAGCGGAAAGACGTCCACCCTTTATGCAGCCCTTAAAATGCTGAACAAAGAGGGGGTAAGCATTATTTCCGTGGAGGATCCGGTGGAGTACCGCCTACCGGGGGTAACCCAGGTGCAGGTGAATGAAAAGGCGGGGCTTACCTTTGAGAAGGGCCTCCGTTCCATTGTGCGGCAGGATCCGGATATTGTGATGATCGGGGAAATCCGTGACCGGGAGACGGCGGAAATCGCGGTGCACGCCGCCTTGACCGGGCACCTGGTGCTTTCCACCATCCATACAAACCATGCCTCCGACGCGCCGCTTCGTCTCATGGACATGGGCATTGCCCCCTACCTTCTTTCCGCTTCTCTGTCCCTGGTCATGGCCCAGCGGCTGGCAGGCCGGCTCTGTCCCCGCTGCCGCGAGTCCCACATCCTTACGGCAGAGGAGCAGCAGGCCCTGGGACTGCCGGAGACATATAAAGGGGCCGCGGTGTATCGAAGGAAAGGATGTAAAGCCTGCCATGAAGGTCTCAGGGGACGCACCGGCGTTTTTGAAATGATTTCCATAGGGCGTAAGGAACGGGACATCATCCACCACGGCTTTTCCGCCCACCGGTTCCGGGAATGCATGAAACGCCAGGGCCAGCCCTCCATGGGAGAAGCGGCCCTCACCCTCATGACGGAAGGCGTGATAACGCCGCAGGAAGCGTCCATGATTGCTGCAGGGGAGGATTGATTTCTATGGATATAGAAAAAATAATGACCGCCTATCCCGCCATGACGGATATCCACGTGACTGAAGGAGAAACGGTATCCATCCGCGTCTATGGCGGTTTGAAGAAATTAAAGGAAACGGCGGATAACGATTTCTTTGCTTCCCTCTTCCGCGATTTTCTGGGAGAGGAAAAGGAGGAGGAATGGGAGCGCCGCGGCTCCTGCGACGGCGGAGGCACCATAGGATCCTGCCGCCTCCGTATCCACCTATACCACTCCTTCGGGCGGAAGGCGGCGGCCCTCCGCATCCTGCCCTCCCTGGCGGACCTGTCTCCGGATCCCGACAGGGAATGGATAGAAAAAACCGCCGCCCTGGAGCACGGCCTGGTGCTGGTTACCGGTCCCTCCGGCAGCGGCAAGAGCACCACCCTGGCCCGCATCCTGTCCACCATAAACAGCCGCCGGCCCTGCCACATGGTGACCCTGGAGGACCCGGTGGAGTACGTGATTCCGTCGGACAAGGCACTGGTGCACCAGCGGGAAGTGGGCGCCGATGTGCCGGACTTCGCCTCCGGCGTGCGGGACGCCCTCCGGGAGGACCCGGACGTCATCGCCCTGGGCGAGATGCGGGACAGCGAAACCATTTCCGCCGCCCTCACCGCTGCCGAGACCGGCCATCTGGTACTGGGCACCCTCCACACCACCCGGGCCGCCGACTCCATCGGCCGCATCATCCACGCCTTCCCTGCCGACAGGCAGGAGGAAATCCGGAGCCTCCTCTCCGCCACCCTCCGCTCCGTCTCCTCCCAGCGCCTCTACCGCACCGGAAAAGACACCTTCCTCCTCCGTGAAATCCTCACCAATATCCCCGCCACCGCCCACCTCATCCGGGAAGGCAAGGAAGCCCAGATTCCTTCCTACATGGAAATGGGACTTCACCAGATGAGAACCATGAAACAGGCCGCCTACGGGCTGAAGGGCCTGTCGGCGCGGGAACGGGACAAGATGATGAGGATACTGGAGCTTTAAAGGGCCGCTGCGCGGCCCGGGTTCAGAAGGTTCAAAAGGTTCTGAGGGTTCAGAGGGGAGTGGATTGCCAATGGACACGCCTGCGGCGTGAGGGTTGACGGCCCTTTGGGCCGAAGGTTCTTAAGGTTCTTAAGTTTGACGGGCCTTTGGCCCGAGGGTTGTGGATAGCCGCCTTTGGCGGCTATGATTATAAAATCAGCGTTACGTGCTTACCTTCCCGCTCTACGCGTCATTCTGATCCCGGGCGAAGAATCCTGGTACATGTAGATAGTGACACTTACTAGTCCACTAGTTCACTAGCTCACTAGTCCACTAAAGAATCCCGGTCACTCTAAGCGGTGCGAAGAATCTCGGTACACAGAGCATTTGAGACAATCAGCATTACATAGCGGATATCGGATGGCAGGCAGCAAAAGGACAAGGAGCAAGCCATGAAGGAATTTATCTTTAAAGCCTACAGCGACGACGGCTCTGTCATAGAGGACAGTGTGCAGGCGGAGTCGCAGCGGGAGGCGGCGGCGGAAATTTTTGCACGGGAGCTCCATCTCATTCATCTGGAGGAAAAGAAGGAGCCCGCCTCCCTTTTTTCATGGAGCCGTCCCTTCAGCTCCCGGCAGAAGCTCGCTCTTTTTGCGGAAGAGTGGGCATCCCTCCTTGATGCGGGGCTCACTATGACCGATTCCATTTCCCTTCTGGAAAAGCAGATGGATAAAAAAGAAAGGGCCCTCCTTTCTTCCATCAGAAAAACCATTTCCACCGGCCACGGCGTAGGTGAGAGTTTTGAAAGGGCCCGCTGCTTTCCGCCCTTCTTCCTCTCCCTCCTGTCGGTGGGAGAGCTGTCGGGCACCCTGCCGGAGGAGCTGCACCGCCTCTCCCGGTACTACCTGAAGGAAGACCATTTCATCAAATCCATTGAAGGCGCCCTGGCCTATCCCCTCTTCGTTACCTTCTTTGCCCTCTGTCTCTTCATCGTTATCCTGACCTTCATCCTCCCCTCCTTCGCCCTCCTCTTTGACTCCCTTTCCATCCCCTTCCCGCCGGCCGCGTCCCTGGCCCTGGCCCTGGGGCTCTGGCTGAAGGACTATGGGCTCTATCTGGCAGGGGCTCTCCTTTTTTCCATCACAGGGGCCATCCTTTTCTTTTATTCAAAACAGGGCAGGGAAATGGGCCACGGCCTGCTGTACCGTTCCCGTTTCTACCGGCGCCTCCTTCTGGTCCGTTTCTGCGCCGCCCTCTCCGCCCTCCTGGAAAGCGGACGCACCCTCTCCGAATCCCTCCGGGACTCCCGGGATGTGCTGGGAAATCAGAATGCCCAAAGGGCCCTCTCCTTTGTGGCGGACCATCTGGAAAGGGGAGAGGATTTCCCTGATGTCCTGGAGAGAAGCGGCTTCTCCCTCCCCCTGGTGCACCACCTCTGCCGGGTGGGCATGGAAAGCGGCGAACTCCCCCGCTTCCTCAGGCAGGCAGAGGAAATCCTCACCCACGAGGCGGAACGTAAAATCCGCCGCTTCCGGGCCATCCTGGAACCCTCCCTCCTCCTCTTCACCGGCGCCGTCACCGCCCTCATGGTCTTCTCCGTCATGCTCCCCGTCTTCCAGGCAGCAGGGGCCCATATGGGATGAGACCTTTGACACGCCCTGAAGGGCGTGAGGGTTGACGGCCCTCCGGGCCGAAGGTTCTTAAGGTTCTTAGGTTTGACGGGCCTTTGGCCCGAGGGTTGTGGTATCGCCTTTGGGGCCACTGCGTGGCCCGGGTTCAAAGGGTTCAGAAGGTTCAGAGGTGAAGGTGGCCAGCCCCTGCGGGGCTGGAGGTTATGGCCGCCTGCGGCGGCAGGTTGTGTAGAAAGGGGCGACGGGCCTTTGGGCCGAGGGTGGTGGTATCGCCATTGGACACGCCTGCGGCGTGAGGGTTCAGAGGGTTCAGAAGGTTCAAAGGGTTCAGAGGGGAAGGTATCGCCTTTGGGACCACTGCGTGGCCCGGGTTCAAAGGGTTCAGAAGGTTCAAAAGGTTCAAAGGGTGGTGGTATCGCCCTTCGGGCGATGAGTTTTATAATTCCGCTCCGCGGAATGCAGGCAGCATTCATAACTTCCTTTGAACCAGCCCGCTCTGTGGGCGGAACCCGAGCCGCCAAGGGCGTGAGCCCAATGGTGGCTTGAACCCGGGCGCCAAAGGCGCCTGAACCTTCCTGCTTTCGAGAATACAGTCCCTCACCATCATAGCCTTCACAACCCTTCTACACAACCCTCAGCCCGCGCGAAAGCGCAGGGCTGTCGCCCCTGCCCGCCAAAGACGGGCGCCCCCACTTGCGTTCGGGAATGCAGCCCCCGCCATCTGCCAGCTCGCCAACCATCACATTAACATATTTAAATTTTTAGTTGTATTTTCTCTTCATTTATCGTATAATAACTGACGTAACATTTCTTATAGAGGAAAACACCACTGTGTGTACTCCCGTTTTATACAGAAGAAGGGATTTCCTTCTTCCCTATGATGAAAGGATATGATGGCATGGCAGGTTTATTTTTTGACGATTATGACACCCCCGTTTTCCGTCCGCCCAGTGAAGCGGACAGTTTCATCCTCCGGGTCACCAGAGGATGCGCCCACAACAGCTGCACCTACTGCAACATGTACCGGGGCGTGAAATTTGAAAAGCTTTCTGATGAGCAGATTATGCGGCAGATTGCCATGGCCTACTCCGTGGACCGGGACGGCGTGCGCCGCGTATTTTTAGCCGACGGCGACGCCCTGGTGCTCCCCACCGAAAGGCTCCTCAAGATTCTGAACACCCTGAAGAAATATTTCCCCAACCTGGAGCGCGTTTCCTCCTACGCAGCGCCGGGAGACATCCTCCGGAAGTCCCTGGACGAACTGAAGGAGCTCCGTGAAGCGGGCCTCCAGCTCCTCTACTACGGCATGGAAAGCGGCGACTCCCAGACACTGAAGGACATCCGCAAAGGCGTGAACGGTGAGCAGTCCATCGAAGTGGGCAAGCGCGTCCGCGCAGCGGGCATGGACCTGTCCATCATGATTATCCTTGGCATTGCCGGCGTACCGGGCAGCGAAAGACACGCCCTGGCCACCGCCCATGCCATCAATGAAATCAAACCGACCCACCTCTCCGCCCTCTCCCTCATGCTCTATCGGGGCAGCGAGCTGAAGGACCAGTTCGAACGGGGCGAATTCACGCCCCTTCCGCCCTATGGCCTCATGGAAGAATTGAAGGTCATTGTGGAACACCTGGACCTTCCGGAAACGGAGCACATGATTTTCAGGAGCAACCACGTATCCAACTACATCCGTCTGGCGGCCACCCTCCCCAGGGATAAGGAAAAACTCCTGGCTGACATTGACGAAAGCATCCGCTACCTGAAATCCAAGAAAAACTACGACGTGTACAACCACGACTGGACGAAATAAAAAAATCCCCGGAACCCCTGCGGTTCCGGGGATTTTTCACGCCCGAAGGGCGTGAAGGTTGACGGCCCTGGCGGGCCGAAGGTTCTTAGGGTTCTAAAGTTTGACAGCCACTACGTGGCTGAAGGTTGTGGTGGCGGCTGGCGCCGCATTATATAGAGGGCCGCAGAGCGGCCCGAGTTCAGCGGGTTCAGAAGGTAGTGGTATCGCCCTGACGGTCGATGCCTTTGCTTCGCAAAGGCCTATCCTCACCGCTATCTCGGTCGGGCGATAAAAAGAAAGCGCCCTGATGGGCAGGCTGGGCGCCTTACTTCGCCCGACTTGCGTGTCCTATGCAGAACACGCACAGAGCACTTCCAAAGGAAGGAGCCTACGTTACGGCATAACCTTCCCGCCGGACCCGTCATTCTGAACGAAGTGAAGAATCTTGGTACACGAAGCTATGAAACCGTCGGTAATAAATGTCGGTCAGCGGAAAGCGGAAAGCAGTCCCATGTCCCGCTGTCTCACCAGTCCACCAGCTCACCAGCACACTATCCCTCAGTCATCCCGGTCTACCTTATACTTCCTCTCCAGCTGCTTATAGGTATCCAGGCCGATGATGTGGTTGAACTGGCCGAATTCGATCATCCTGTCTGCTGTTCCTTCGGTGGTGCCGTTCTTTTCCAGGTCCGTGAAAAGCTCATAGAGAGCCTTGGAAATGGTATAGACTGCGCTGCATGCCCAGAACACGATGGAGTATCCCATTTCTTCCAGCTCCTTGGCAGGAATGAGAGGCGTCTTGCCTCCTTCAATCATGTTGGCCACAATGTAGGCGCCGCTGCCTTCCATGCCCCGGGCGAATTTTTCCAGCTCCTCCCGGCTTCCGATGCCGTCGGCGAAGCAGATTTCCGCACCGGCGTCGGCATAGCGCTTGCTTCTTTCGATGGCGTCATCAATACCGTAAACAGCGCGGCTGTCGGTACGGGACATAATCACGGTTTCCTTGTCCAGGCGGGCATCCACGGCAGCCCTGATTTTCTGGGCATGCTCTTCCGCTGAAATGACCTGCTTGCCGTCCATGTGACCGCAGCGTTTCGGCCATGCCTGGTCCTCGAAGAAAATGCAGGCAGCGCCGGCCTGTTCAAACATCCGCTCCGTGCGGATGATATTCAGCGCATTGCCATAGCCAGTATCCCCGTCCGCCATGGCAGGAATATCCACGGCATTGCAGATACCGGTGAGCTGGTTCACCATTTCACTGCAGGAAAGGAAGCCCACATCCGGCTGTCCCAGAAGGGAAGCGGACACAGAATACCCGCCCATAATGACGCAGCGGATACCTGCCTTCTCTGCGATTTTCGCCGTCAGCGCATCCCCTACGCCTGGAACAACCAGAATCTTGCCGGACTTTAATGCATTACGGAATTCGATACGTTTTTCAGTTGCTGTTTTCATAGTAAAAACCTCCTGGAATAAAATATCCTGCATTCATGAAACCACAATCCGCTGATTTCATTTCAAAAAAGCCTCTTTCCCGCCCCAAAGCAGGAAAGAGGCGCATCGGCGCGGTACCACTCTCACTTATACCTTAGGAAGCATAAAGAAGGATGAAATAAAAAAGCCCTGTCCCATCGGACAAGGGCGCAGATTGCGCGGTACCACCCTGCATTATACTCCACATCCTTAACGCGGACAAACGGCGGACCTACTCACTTCAGCCCGAAGCTCCCAGGGGACACGCCCGCCTTCCATACCGGTTTCCACCCTCCCGGCTCTCTGTCACTTCCAGCCAAGCTCAATCCTGCTCATCGCCTTTGCTATTTAACCGATATTATAATAGGCCCCGCCCCTCCTGTCAAGAATGGGGCGGGAAAGGAAATCGAGCCACCCCGAAGCCCCTGCAGCCACCGCTTTCATGAGGGAGTTTTCAACCATCTTTCACATTTCATGAGGGAGTTTTGATTGGAATTTCACATTTCATGAGGGTGTTTTCGCCATTCCACTCTGAAGTCTGATACCCTGCCACCCTCCCGCGGAAAGCGGAAAGCCGGCAGCGGACAGACGCCCCCTCAAACCTCAAATCTCTTTCCTCAAATCTCTTTTCCAGTCTGACGTCTGATTGTCTGAAGTCTCCCTCCCCCGCGGAAAGCGGACAGCCGACAGCGGATAGCAGAGTTCCACCGTCTCCCCATCTCTACCTCAAACCTCTTTCCTCAGTCCTCTTTCTTCAAATCCCCTCCCATAATCAGCCGCCTCAGGAGAAAGGCACAAAAGAAGGGGAATGTATATATGCCATCTGCATACCCCACATTACCACCAATGAGTTTGATTCCATGCCGAATATCCGGATAAGCGCTGCTTCGAATCAAAGTCCGCAAAGACTTTGCCATACCATTGACCGCCTTGACCTCTACCGGCAGTAATTCATCCTTTGTACGGATGAAGAAATCTTCCTCCAGGGTAGAATCATTTTTCTTGTAATAATATAAAGAATAACCGCTTTTAGAAAGAGCCTCCGCCGCCGCATTTTCATACAGCGCACCTTTGTATACACCCATATTTCTATTGGCGCGGAAATCCAGCTGTGATTCATCATCCAGTGATGCCACCAGCATACCGGTATCCCTGAAATAAATCTTAAACTTATTTCCCTCATAATTCCCTTTAAGCGGCAGGGAAGGCGTATGCAGACAATAGCACAGACTAACCAGCCCTGCATCCTTCAGCCACTCAATGGCGTCCATATAATTTTTGATTCTTGCATTTTTAGAAATCCCGGTAATCTGGAACTTTTTATTTTCCTTCGCCAACTGTATGGGAATCTGCCGGAAAACAGAAAGCACCTTTGTCTGCTCCAAACCGCTCAAATACTTCCGGATATCCCCTTCATAATCCAAAAGAAGCTGACGCTGCAAATCCAGCGTCCCCTCAAATGTCCCCTGCTCTATATAGGTTCGTACGATTTCAGGCATACCGCCTAAAGTGCAGTAATCAAGAAAAAGATTCTGCAGCAGCTGCATATCCAATGGAGAAAAAGGCTTCATTTCTTTCATATGTTCCAGCATGAAATCAATGAAATCCTCACCATATCCCCTGGCCCAAAGGAATTCCTCAAAATCAAGAGAAACCATTTCATAATCTTCTTTATATCCCACACTGACACTCTCAATGCTGTGATAATGAACCCCCAGCATGGAACCGCTCAGAATCACATCATACCGGCCATCTATCTTAAAAAACTTGAGGCACGCTGCAATCTGTGGGAAATCCTGTACCTCATCAAAAATGATAACCGTCTCTCCGGGGATGAACCGCAGCGATGGATTCACACGGGAAATACTGCGTATAATCCCTTCCGGCCGCAAATCGTCCAATGGTATCATTTTATATACCGGTTCTTCCACAAAATTGATATAGATATAATTCTTATAATTTTCGCGGGCAAACCGGAGTATGGACTCCGTCTTTCCCACCTGCCTGGCCCCTGAAATCACAAGCGGCTTATGGGGCCGCCTCTTCCATGCCGCCAGAAAATCATCCACCTTCCTCCTGAGATACATACCAAAGCCCTCCTCTCACTATAAGCACCGTCTTTTCTATCATCATACGATTTCATGAGGGACTTTTCAACCGTTTTTCACATTTCATGAGGGAATTTTGATTAAAATTTCACATTTCATGAGGGAGTTTCCACCATTCCAGTCTGAAGTCTGATTGTCTGAAATCTCCCCCGCAGAACGCGGACAGCGGATAGCAATCTACCGACCCTTCCCACTCGCCACTCGTCATTCTGAGCGACAGCGAAGAATCTCGGTAAAAATAGCAAGTGAGGGGATGCTGGTAAATACCAGTCAGCGGGAAGGAGGCGGCAGATTGTTATTTCATCATTTTATTGTTTTTAGGGGATTTTATTTGCTATAATTATTACGAAGAAAGTGGCTGACGTCTTCGGACCAAGTCCTAAAGAGACTCGATGCGTCGGGTCTCTTTTTTTATGTCTCTTTCTTATATTGATATATGATTGTCCAGTCTTTAGTCATCATCCTACGTCCATTTCCATTTTACAAAAGTGCGGCATGCCGCACTTTTGTAAAATAGAGCCCCCCCTCGAAGCCAAAGTCTGATACCCTCGCAGACCTGTCATTTCGAGCGGAACCCCGAAATCCCCCTGCACCATGTGTCCAGCCGTAAACGAGGAATAGTGTCCGGGCACAATGCCAGTCTGACGTCTGGCGTCTGACCGTCTAGTCCCCAATGTCATTTCGAGCGCAGCGAAGCGGAGTCGAGAAATCTCCCTTCGCCATGTGACCAGTCGTATGTGGAAAGATACGTTTCCAGGCACCATGTTAGTCTGAGGTCTGATGTCTGACGTCTGAGCTCAAATCTCAAACCTCAAATCTCTTCCCCCCCTTGGTACTGCGTACCACCTTTCCCTCCCGCAAGCGGGTGGCACAATAAAGCTCCTCAAATCCCCCTTTCCCTATTCCAGCAGCGAAGGATCCGTGAGGAACTGCTCCACCCCCACATACAGAATCCCCTGTTCATCCTGCCATGGAATGACCGCATCCCGCAAAACCACGATTTTCCGGAACGAATCATCGATACGCCGCAGCGATTCCGTTTCCTGCCTGCGCTTTTCCTCCGTATCTATCCGGAAAGCGGACTGGATATACCAGCGGCTGCTCCCCCGGTTCACCACAAAATCCACCTCGAAATTTTTGCGCAGCTTATGGCCCGCCTCATCCCGGTAATTATACTCCACCATGCCCACATCCACGTCCATCCCCCGACGCCGCAGGTCCGTGAAAATCACGTTTTCCATGATATGGGTCGGCTCCTGCTGCCGGAAATGAAGCCGCGCATTCCGGAGCCCCACGTCGGTGAAATAATACTTGTAAGGAGACGCCATGTACCGCTTCCCCTTTACATCATACCGCTGGGCCCGCTCCAGCAGAAAAACATCGATGAAATAATCAATATACCTGGAAATCGTAGGCCCCGATATGCGGATATGCTCCAGAGAATCAAAGGTACGGGACAGCTTGGCCGGATTCGTCAAAGAACCGGTGGACGAAGAAAGGATATCCAGCAGCTCCTCCAGTACATCCTCATCCTTTGCAATATGATTTCTTTCTATCACATCCCTGATATAAGTCCGCCGGAAAAGATCATTGAGATACCGGCTCTTCTCCTCGTGAGACCCAAGAGACTGCACCACCGGCATGCCTCCATAGGTACAGTACTCACTGAAAGCAAAGCGGATATCTCCCTGCCATACCGACAAAAACTCCTCATAGGACAAAGGATACACCCGCACCTCATCCCCCCGGTCCCGAAACTGCGTCAGTACCTCCGAAGAAAGCATGCGGGAATTACTCCCCGTAATATAAATATCCACATAAGGCAGCTTCATGAGCCCCATCACCACATCCACAAATGTAATCTCCGACGAAGGCAGATAGGGATTGGGGATACTCTCCACAAACTGGATTTCATCAATAAAAATATAATACCGCCGTCCATCCTCCTTCAGCCGGCTCCGAATCCACCGGTCCAGCTCCAGCGGATTCCTCTCCCGGGCATTGGCCAGCTCATCCAGGGAAATAGAAATCACGCAGTCCTCCGGCACCCCCGCCTTATGAAGCTCCCTGCGAAAAAGCTCAAACAGCAGATAAGACTTTCCCGCCCGGCGCATACCCGTAATAATCTTAATCCGTCCATTATCCTTCAGCCGAAGCAGCCGCTTCAGATAAAAAGGCCTCTCAATCTCCATGGCGTCCTCCATTTTATAAAAGTGCGGCATGCCGCAAAATAATAAAATGATATCTGCCTTCATTTTATACGGAAATCACAGGAAATACAATATAACGAAAAAATCCATTTTACAAAAGTGCGGCATACCGCGCTTTTGTAAAATGGACTTTCCCCATACTGATGACACTATAGCATCCACCGTTCTCCAGGCTCCTTCCACAAGAAGGAGCCTGCATACTACGGCGAAGCCGCCACCCCCCCTTCTGAACCATTTGAACCCGGGCCGCACAGCGGCCCTTCATGTCATTTCGAGCGCAGCGAAGCGGAGTCGAGAAATCTCCCACCTCTATGTAACCAGCCGTAAGTGGGAGGATACGTTCCCGGGCACCATGCCAGTCTGAGGTCTGATGTCTGACAGTCCCTTGGTACTGCATACCACCTTGCCCGTTGGGAAACGTGTCACTGAATTCTCAGCCGCCGTACAGCTCCTTACGAATCCAGTTTCTTTGCTTTGCTCCCACAAGCGGACCGCACTATTGGTTTTTTAAGGCTTACCGCCATAGGCGAAATAATTTTTGAAACGACCTTTCTCATTATTATTCTATGCATCTACTATTACTAATGTTATAATAAAGATAAAATTGAGGAGGTCAAGATTCATGCTCACCATAAGACAAATGATGCGTTACTTACGCAATAATCATAATATGTCCATAAAAAGCAATCAGGCTCATGCATTACGAAACCTTGGCTACTACCACGGATATAAAGGATATCGTTTCATCCGTACTCCTCAAAATCGAATTACCTTTCGAACTTTCGATGAACTGCTTGCCATTAACAATTTTGATATGCATTTAAAGTCATTGCTGTATTCAAAAGTCATGTTCATTGAAACAGCACTCAAAAGCTATGTCATTGAATCAGTTCTTGCTGATAGCAGATCGGAAAATATTAATGATATATTCAATCGTTCTCTAACCTATTATAAAACTTTCAGAGCCGGCAGCCGAGATTACAAACGTTTTTTTACTAAACGAATGACATTACGGGGCTCCATCAACAATACGCTAAAACGTGACTATGGCCAGCATAACCAAATTGTTAATCACTTCTTTAATCAAGATCGTGAAATTCCTATCTGGGCTATATTCGAATCCATGACACTCGGAGATTTTGGCACCTTCTTTTGGTGTTGCAATAGAAATGTAAAGCTCTATACGTCCAAGCTATTAAACCTGCCTTCAAATCTGGATGCCGATGGTGAATTGACTAAAGATATTATCTTTACAATTAAGGATCTACGTAATGCAATCGCTCATAACAATGTAATTTTTGACGCTCGCTTCCGTACCAATAAAATCAGCCCTCGACTGGTCAATCTTTTAAAGGCAGAAACGTCTGTTCAGCAGATTGACTTTCAATACATTGATGCTTATATTACATTAATCGTTTATGTGCTAAGAAAAATGCAAGTAACAAAAACAGAATGTAAACAACTCATTTCCGGATATAATAACAGCAAAGAACTATTACGTGAACAAATTTCAACTCCTTTTTGGAATCAGATTCTGGGTTCTGGGACAAGACAAAACATGGAACAATTAAAAGTATTCCTTACCAAGTCATGACTATTTTGTAATTTCCTTGCTTTTAAATATTTTATTTGCTATAATTGCTATGAAGAAAGTGGCTGACGTCTTCGGACCAGGCCCTAAAGAGACTCGATGCGTCGAGTCTCTTTTTTATGTTTTTATGTTTCTTTTTTATATTGATATATGATTGTCCAGTCTTCGGTCATCATCCTATGTTCATTTCCATTTTACAAAAGTGCGGCATGCCGCACTTTTGTAAAATGGAGCCCCCTCGAAGCCAAAGTCTGATGCCCTCGCAGACCTGTCATTTCGAGCGGAACCCCGAAATCCCCCTGCACCATGTATCCAGCCGTAAGTGAGGAATAGGGTCCGGGCACAATGCCAGTCTGACGTCTGATAGTCTGCAGTCTGAACTCTCAAACCTCAAATCTCAGACCTCCTCCAGACTCCGTTCATTGAGCAGGAAATCCAATGCATTGACCTTCTTATATCCCCTTTCCAGATGGGTATAGGGGTCATCATCCATGGTGATGATAATCTTTTTATATCCATCATCCAGATTCCTGAAAGCGCCGATTTCCCTTTTCATCGTATCCGGACCGGACAGGGTATAAGACACCTGCACGTAAAAAGTGTCCTTCAGATTTCGCACCAGAAAATCAATCTCCTTGTTTTCATTCTTCCCGATATCCACCAGATAATTCCTGCTTTCAAGCTCCAGAAAAATGATGTTTTCCAGACTGTGCGTCGGCTCCAGCTGCCGGAATCCAAGGACCGCATTCCGGAGACCGATATCTGCCATATAGTATTTCTGCAGGGTCTTAAGATATTCCTTCCCCTTGATATCAAACCGCCTTGCCCTGTAAAAAAGGAAAGAATCACACAGATAATTCAGATACAGGCTCACCGTTTTGGACGTAACCTCCCGATTGCCTGCGGACGCCAGGGTACGGGCAATCTTATTGGCCGACACATAAGAACCGATAGACGAAACCAGCAGCTCCATAATCGCCCGGAACGCCTCGGGATTTCGTATCTTATACCGTTCCTCCATATCCTTCAGAGCCACCGTTTCTGCAATCATTTTCAGATACGATGCCTTGTCCATGGGATTCTCCTCCTGCAGCAGATAGGGCATGCCGCCGTAAAGCATGTACTGCCGGAAACATTCCCGCTTATCTCCACCATAAAAGGCATAATACTCCGAAAAAAGCAGAGGAAATACCTTGATTTCTATCCCCCGCCCTCTGAATCGGGTATTCACATCGGACGACAGAAACTGGGAATTGGAACCGGTGAGATAGATATCACAGTTGAAATCCCTGGCAAGGCCGTTCACCACATCCTCAAACCCCTTCACCAGCTGAATCTCATCAAGGAAAATATAGTACATTTCCCCGTCTTGAATGGCGTCGGAAATATAACGGTAAAGCGTCATGGGCTCCCGGAGACCGATATACCGGATACTGTCCAGCGGGATACGGATGATATGATCCGCCGACACCCCCTGCTGCAGCAGCTCCTGATAATAGAGCTCAAAAAGCAGCGTCGACTTCCCTGCCCGGCGAAGCCCCGTAATAATTTTGATAATCCTCTTTCCCTTTCCCCGCAAAAGGCGATTCATATACCGGGGACGTGGAATAACCATCATATGCCTCCTCTCAAAATGGATTCATCCCCTCTATTATATTCCCAAAACTTTCTACTTTCAAAAGTTTTGGGAATATCTATCTCGCAATTCTTAAAATCTTATCCGCATTTCAACGGATGAAATGAGATTTACCCGATATAATCTATATTTTTCTAAGTAAAAATCCTATTCCCAAAACTTTTCATTTTCCAAAGTTTTGGGAATAGGATTTTGCCATTTACACTTCTTTTAGTCATTTTCATTCTGAAAGCCCCGCTCCCTGTCATTTCGAGGGTCGGAAGCGGAGCCCCGAAATCTCCCGCCTCTACGCAGCCCACCACATATGACACCGTAGCAAAAACACGTAACGTCTGGCTCCTTCTACGAGAAGGAGCCTAAATACTGCGGCAAAGCCGCCACCACCACCCTTTGAACCTTTGAACCCTCTGAACCATTTGAACCCGGGCCGCTGAGCGGCCCTTCATGTCATTTCGACCGCAGCGAAGCGGAGTGGAGAAATCCCCCGCCTCAACGCTATTCACTGCATTTGAGAGCAGCCGGCGCTCCACCGCCGCCTCCTCAAATCTCAAACCTCTTTCCTCAAATCTCCTCTGCCAGTCTGACATCTGATTATCTTGCAAGCCAATACTCCCTCCAAAATCATTCTTCCCTTGCATCCACCTTTTTATTCCCTTACAATATGGATAGAGAAAGAAAGGAGGCGAATCCATGGCTGAGCAACGATTGACCATAACGGAAAGTATGATGGATTCCCTGTACGGTTCAGACAACGCAAAGTACGACCAGCACGTCAAACACCTTTTGGCCAGCAGAAAACTTCTCGCTGAAATCGTAAAAAAAGTGGTACCTGAATTCCAGAATACCAGCATCGATGACATTGCGAACAGGTATATTGAAGGAACGCCACTTGTGGGAAGTATACCTGTGGACCCCGGCCTTACGAATGCGGTGCCTCCCAAAATCTCAGGAGACCGCAATGAAGACGGAGCACCGAAAGAAGGATACATCACCTATGACATCCTCTTCCACGCCCGTGCACCGGGAACAGGGCTGCCTATTACCCTCATTATCAATGTGGAGGCCCAACGTACCCAGAAAGAATCGACACTGAAATACCATCTGATGAAACGGGCCGTCTTCTATGCCTGCCGCCTCATTTCCTCACAGAAAGAGCGGGAATTTGAAGGCAAGGATTATAATAGCCTCAAGAAAATATACTCCATCTGGATCTGCATGGATTCGCCTACCGGAGACAGCTATATCAATCACTACCGCATGGAAGAAAAGCACCTGCTTCATCGCTATGAGGAATCACCCGAAAACTATGATCTGATCAATATCGTTCTCATCAGCTTGGGTAAAAAGGCCGATAAAGACAGGCTGATTCATCTGTTGCAGGTCCTTTTCACAGAGAGCCAGCAGACCTTTGACACGAAAAGAGCAATTTTACAAAAAGAATATCACATTGAAATGACACCGGAAATGGAACAGGAGATGAGCACCATGTGCAATTTGAGCTTAAATATTTCAGAAGAGGCCTTGAACAGAGGTCTGGCCCAGGGCCGTAAAGAGGGCCGTCTGGAAGGTCTAAATGAGACTGCCGCCCGCCTGCTTTCTATGGGCTTATCTGTGGAAGATGTATCAAAGGGCACGAGCCTTCCTCTTGAAACTATAGAAAAAATCAAAAAGCAAATTATAGAGAAAAACAAATAAAAAGAAAAAGAGGCGTCCTAAAAAATAGGATGCCTCTTTTGTTAAACGCCCTGTCTCCGCCCCGCCATTTCAACGGAATAAAGCCCCGAAATCTCCCTGCCCCCTGTAACCAGCCGTAAGTAGGGAATACGTTTCCAGGTACCATGCCAGTCTGAAGTCTGACAGTCTGATTGTCTCCCCTCCCGCGGAAAGCGGACAGCCGACAGCGGATAGCAGAGTTTCACCACCTCTCTCAAACCTCAAATCTCTTCTTCCCGCCTAGCCCCCGATGTCATTTCGAGCGGAGCGAAGCGGAGTCGAGAAATCTCCCACCTCTATGTAACCAGCCGTATGTGGGAAGATACGTCTCCAGGCACCATGCCAGTCTGAAGTCTGATAGTCTGCAGTCTGAACTCTCAAACCTCAATTCTCAAATCCCTCAGTCTCTCTCAAAGAGATCTCTGGTATACACCTTGTCCTTCACGTCGTCCAGCACTTCATCATAGCGGTTGGCGATGATAGCCTGGCTCTCTTTTTTGAACTTCTCCATATCATTCACCACACGGCTGCCGAAGAAGGTGCTGCCGTCCTCCAGGGTAGGCTCATAGATAATGACTTCCGCTCCTTTGGCCTTAATCCGCTTCATAACCCCCTGGATGCTGCTCTGACGGAAATTATCGGAATTTGATTTCATGGTGAGGCGGTACACGCCGATGGTCATGGGCTTTTCTCTGGCCGCATCATAACTGCTGCCAGCATGGTAATACCCTGCCTTTGCCAACACCCGATCAGCGATGAAATCCTTTCTTGTGCGGTTTGATTTCACAATGGCCTCAATCAAATCCTCCGGCACATCCTGGTAATTGGCCAGAAGCTGCTTCGTATCCTTCGGCAGGCAGTAGCCGCCATAGCCGAAGGAGGGATTATTATAGAACTCCCCGATTCTGGGGTCCAGGCACACGCCGTCGATGATTTCCCGGGTATCCAGTCCCTTCATTTCTGCATAGGTATCCAGCTCGTTGAAATAGGAAACACGCATGGCCAGGTAGGTATTGGCAAAAAGCTTCACCGCCTCCGCCTCTGTGAAGCCCATGAAACGGGTGGGGATGTCCTTCTTAATGGCCCCTTCCTGCAGCAGATGAGCAAAGGTATGAGCCGCCTTCACCAGTCGGGCATCGGACAGGTCGGTGCCTACGATGATACGACTGGGATAGAGATTATCATAAAGAGCCTTGCTCTCCCGCAGGAACTCCGGGCTGAAAATGATATTCTTCGACCCCATCTTCTCCCGGATTTCCTTCGTGTATCCTACGGGTATGGTGGACTTAATGACCATAATGGCATCGGGATTATACTTCATCACCAGCTGGATCACCGCCTCCACGGAAGACGTATCAAAGAAATTCCGCTGGCTGTCATAATTGGTGGGCGTAGCAATGATCACAATTTCCGCATCCCGATACGCCGCCTCCGCATCCATGGTGGCGGTAAGGTCCAAATCCTTCTCCGCCAGATACTTCTCTATGTACTCATCCTGGATAGGCGACTTCCGGTGATTCACCATGTCCACCTTCTCCGGAATAATGTCCACCGCCATCACATGATTGTGCTGCGAAAGAAGAGTGGCTAAAGAAAGCCCTACATAACCGGTTCCTGCAACTGCTATATTCATGACTGCCTCCCTGGTTTGTCATTCTTAAAACGATATAATATTCGCCTTTATACAATTTTTATATCATTAAACTTTTATGTATTTATCAGGTATTTTCTCCAGATGTATTTTCTTTCCTAACCTTAAGTCCCAGCTGGCGGGATGAAATGGTTCCATACCATTCGCTGGTGTGAAAGTAAGTTCCCCAAAATAAATATTACCATTACATTCCCTAAAATCGACTCGAACAAATGGAAAACCAGTGCTTAAGATGCGCGCCAATTCAATCATTCTACTCCAATTTATCGGCTTAGGAACTTCTTTTATCAATGCATTTTGCCTCAGCTCTAATTGATTAAAATCTAAATCATAAAAGCATTCTGAATACCCCTTATTCGATTCCAATTCATTTTTCTGCACAGCATTACAAATAAACGGCGTCCCATCGAAGCAAAAGAATCCAAAATCTACAATATCTCCTTCAAGTAATCGTTCACATACAATCTTTGGAATGATATTCTTGTACTGCCATTCTCCATTAACATAAAAGTAATTATCACTTAGCCAATCGGCCAACTCACCATGAATTTTGTTCCAATCCAGCTTATCCTTGTCAGAGCACACGATTACTTTACCGGAACTATTATTAGGTTTTAGCACAAACTTTTCTGGCAGCTCTGATACCACAATATCATCAACTCGACTAAAAGTATGATATAACGGAATAAGATATTTATCTCCAATTCTTTCTTCAATATAATCACGAACAGCAATCTTATCAGCGCAGGAGGTCAGTCGCGAATTCCTATAGTGAATCTTTAACCATTGGATTTTTTCACTAAAAGTCTTAGGCTCTCTTAGATTTAATTCATATCCCATTTTCTTTTTAAAGACTTTTCTTAGTCTAAATGACAAAAAATGATCCATATCAAATTTGTGCTTCTTTTCTCGAAAATGCAAAAACATAATTCCCCCCTTATAATACTCTTAATACTCTACTCACTTTTCTGACAAAGTTGCATTAATAAATCATTCCACATTTTATATACAATCTGCGGTTGATAAGCTGATATGGATAGCCGTGCTTTTTCCCCAATACTGCAACGCTTTTCCTTATTATCCATTAATATTTTTAAAGCTTCTGCTATCGATTTAGCACTTGGTTCCGCTATTAGTCCCGTTAGACCATCTTGAATAATGCTCATACAAGATGCACAATCACGACAAACAATCGACGGCAGCCCTATAGCCATCGCTTCACCTAGCGCATTAGGAAATCCTTCATATCGACTTGGGAAGCAAAAGATATCTGCACTTAGATATTTAGATTCTATATCTGTCGTTTTCCCCATAAAAAGGATTCTCCTTTCTAAATGTTTTTTTCTAATCGTTTCAACCATCTTCTTTTGATAGTCGATTTCACCATCCCCCCAAAACTCCACGGTCCAATTTGGATAATCAGGAGCTAATCGTTCAAAAGCTTCTACAAGCAGGTCCTGTCTTTTTTGTCTTTTATTAATCCTACCTACTTGGATTATTTTATAATTATCTTTTTCTTGTCCCAATTGTACTTGTACATTCGGTATTTCTATTGCATTTGGTATACAATATACGCGGCTATTTTTTATATATTTTTTTAAAGTTCCTACAAATACGGGCAAAAGCACCTGGATTCCTGCCGCATTTTCTATGCTGTTAAATTCTTGTTTTGTCATTTGTGGACATAGCTGTGCGGGATCATTCCGGAATAAAGAACATATTGGCACACGAGCCAATGTACGTGAAAGTTCCCCCATTGTCTGATGGTTAAAAGCTAATATTACATCAGGCTTAAATCGATTATAGATAATATTGAAGTTCTTAATTAATTCTGGACGTCTTGCTTCCTGCCAATTCCTAAAAGATTCTTTTCCTTTCAAACGTGCCCACTCGCGTCTCATCTTTTGCACAAATGAGAGATGAAAATTTTGAATATTCTCCTTTAAATTAATGACTTCGATACCATCATTCAGAGAATAAAAAGGGCTTCCTATATTTTGGTCATAGCTAACAATGACAACCTCATGTCCCTCATTATAAAAATAATTGGATAAGCGGCAAAGAGTTCGTTCTAAACCTCCCGCAATATTTACCAAATTTTCGAAGTATGCCATCATAATTCGCATTGTATCCACCCTTTATTTAAGATTTCTTAATAGCAAAAAGCCTTTTATTTTTGACAAAAACAGATAATGGTGAACAAGCCCTTTATAGAATATTTTTTGCCCTATAGAAAGTGTACTAATGCCTTCATTTCTGTCAACACAATTGACAAACCGTCGTATTTTTGATTCATCAATTTTGATATTCAGAGCACTTGCTACAGAGTAGAATCTGCACAGAGCTCTGACTGCACGCGATCCCCATTCACCTATTGGTGTGTCACAAATTTCCCATCCTAGTCTATACGACTCGAAGCAGAAATAATTTTTAAAATAACAATAATACTTCTTATTTTCTTTCAAATTTATGCCATGTGACTTTACATAAGATAATATTTCTTTGTACGGATCTGAATTTTGATCAATTGTTGCTAAATTTTCTAATAGATATATCGCATGATACAAGCGCTGCGCCGTATAGTAATCTGTGAAATCTTCGTTTACTTTTTCCCAATGATTCCTTTCGCAAAAATCAGAAAATCTTTTCCATGCGTAAAAATCACACACGTTTTTTTGCAGTTCGGTTTTCTTCCTTGTAATACTATTGCTATTCATCTTGTTATATAAGTAAAAGTGTTTTTCTGTGCAAGTAATTTTTTTTGCCTTTTCTACCAAATCAGGGACAAACGCCAAATCATTGGCTGATTTCAAATTTTCCTGAAACTTCTTCCCTGCAATAAGTTCTCTTTTGCACACTTTTAAAAAAGGCTCTCTTAAAAAGCCACAAAGGAGTAACCTTCTGAGCGTTTCTGTGGAGAACCGATTGTTTACATATAACTCTGGCCCCCTGATTTTATTTTCAGCAAAAACCCGCTTTGCATTGACCAGAATTATATCCGAATCATGAGCATTTATTTCATCATTAATTTCTTGAAGAAGTCCTTGCTCCAAATAATCATCCGCATCAACAAAATAAATATATAAACCATTACATTGTGTCAATCCATGATTCCTAGCAGCACTAGCTCCCATGTTCTTTTGATGAAATACACGAATCCGTTTATCCTTAGTCGCCCAATACTCTGCTCTTTCTCCCGACCCATCAATTGATCCATCATCTATTAAAATCAGTTCCCATGACTGAAAGGATTGTTTTATAATTGACTTAATTGATCTATCAATAAAGTCAATTACATTATAAACCGGCATAATAATGGAAAGAATCATAATAAAGTCCCAGATCCTTTTAACTCTAAATCAGCAACTCGCTGTTGCTCGGTCATATAAAGGCCTACTGCTCCATAGAATAGATAAGAGCAATATCGGCAAATAATAGTTTGGTCCACCATTCCATGAATAAAAAAGGCAATATGAATAGCTAGAATAGCCGCTGAAAATAAGAATGATTTACGCCGAGACGTAATTACAATTCCAGCACCTACACCAATTACAAAAATCATATACCCTGTTAGTCCAATAATTCCACCGCATGCGAGAAAATTCATAATCATATTATGCGGCATCCCAAAATCTGTTCCCTCATTTGCATCTAACGGATGATATATGCCATAATAATTCTCTTTCCAGCTAGCCATCCCCACTCCGCTCAACTTATGATCACGCCACATTTCATAGCTGGCCTTTACCATACGAAGGCGTTCCTTATCCGACTGATTAATAGTACTTGTAACATCTACAGCAGGGGATTTTTCGCCTGTCCCCCCCTGCTCTTGAATGGTTTGCTGAGACGACATAGTGACCTGTTGAATTGGACGAATATGATATGCAGAGAATAAAAGCCCTCCATTAATTATACAAAATAACATCGTATAAAGAAGCGTTCTTTTTATAAAATGAAATGAAAGTCGTTTGTGGTTTGCTAACAACAGCATCACAACTGATACCACGGTTCCAATCAATAATCCAAACATAGCTCCACGTGAACCAGTAAAATGCAACGCTATATATGCGATTATCAGCGAAGCTATCCCAGCATTTCTCATCATTTTTTTGCTATTTTCGTTAAATACAATATAAACAAGCATAGGGATTGTTGTTTCCAATACTGCTCCCACTAAATTTGGATTTCTAAAAAGACCAGAAACCCGTCCGCCATGGGTCATAAAGAAATACTGATAAATACAAACTCCAAATGATATTAGACTTCCTGCAATAATTCCATATGATGCCCCCTTTAAAGCTTTATATTTACCATTAATGTAAATTAACATCCACATGGGAACCGTAAATTTAGCCAAAGAGAAGGAAAATCCATAGCTTCCAGGAACCCCATTAAAAAACGAAGCAACAAAGAGTAATCCATAAAATAAAATAATACTCCATAATATAATTTTATTATCTTTTTGAAGCACGGGAAAAACTTTAGCATGAGCTTTTCGAGAATACACCAAATCTATTATTAAGAATGCAGAAAAAACAATCCAAATATATGAGAAATAAGTTTCCTTCGTTCTTACTAGTAATAAAGCAAAAATCAATCCAGCGGTGAAACTGGCAATTTTGGTGATCCATTCAGGATTATCGAAATCATTGTAATCAAATATCTTCATTATATTTTCCCCAAATTAACATCCTATACTGAAATACAAGATACTTTTATATCTAACCTACCGCAGGTGAATTACAAAATATGTTTCACGTTATGCATTAGTATTTCCCAGCTCATGTAAAAATTATAACTCATTATGTATTATCAAGATACACATAAGATATCTCTTAACCATTCATTGTCTCGATTAACATATGTACGAGCTTTTACACTTATTCTAAAAGCATAGTAAAAATGTATAAAGTGTTCCTCTTTATTCATACTCATTAATCATAAATCTTTTATCAGATAATTATGGGTCAATTCATCGCTCCGCTTTTATAACTTTTTGCGTACACTAATTCATCTCAAACTATTCGACAACTTCCTATAAGTATCATTCGCTATCTCATCATGCAAGAACAAGAGAGTGGAATCAGTGATTTATCTGATTAATATTTCTGCAGTCCTTCTCTCCCACCTCAGCAATAACATCTTCCCATTGATCCCAAATCCGATTGGGCTCATATTGTTGCATCGAACGAATCCCATGTGTCCCCATTTCTTCTCTTAATTGAGAATTCTGCATAAGTTTCTTCAGAGCCTTTGATAAATTCAACGTTGAACGGGCAACCAAATAACCATTGATCTCATTTTCGATAATATCATTTACACCCGTACTATCATTAAAACCTACTGCAGGAAGCCCAGCTGCCATTGCTTCCGTTAATGCCAATGGAAACCCTTCATCGCGACTCGGCATACAAAAGATGTCCGCATCGGCATATACATCATCTATTCTATCTGTTTTCCCACAAATATGAATTGCATTCCCTATATGCTTGTGTGCAACATATTCTTTCATTTTTTTTGCATAAAAAGAGCTATCATCGCCCCAAAAATCAACACTCCAATTGGGAAAGTCCTTCATTAATGGCAAGAATGCTTTTACTAACATTAATTGCTGTTTCCTACCACTGATATTTCCTACACAAATAATCTTATAATGATTTTTCCCTTTCCCTGGATGAGCAATCTTTCTTGCAGGTGCCACTGCATTTCCAATAACTACCACAGGGAGACCCGGAAAATATCGATGCGCTATATCTAATCCGGAAGGGACCAAAATTTGCATTACTCTACATTTCTTGACTGCTCGTATTTCGGATTTCGATAAATTCGGAAATTGAACATTAGGATGAGCATGAATCATTTCCACCACTGGCAACGTGCATCCGGCATCTTCAATGACGTATTTCGCAGAAGGGACAGAGCAGGATAAAATCACATCTGCCGGATGGGAATCCAAAAATTTGCGAATTTGCGGCCCATATTGTTTCCCTTTGAATTTTGCATTTATTGCCTGCGCTGCAGACTGTTTAAAAGGCCGCACTAATTCACGCATAATACGAAGAGCCAATGGGAGTTTCTCGGAAACTATCTTTTGTCCATTTTCAAAAAGGATGTTATGTTGTTTTACCCTTTTATCTAAAGGAAAATAGGGTTCTCCTTCTTTATCATCACGATAGAGGATGGTAACCTCATGCCCTCTCTCCACAAGTGCATTTGCTAGATTACAAGTCACCTTCTCTACTCCACCAGCCATATTCACATAATAGGTGCCAAAATGAGCAATAATTATTTTCAATATTTTCTCCTTATGTCCGGTAACACTTTATTCTAAAGTATTGAATCATCTGCAAGTCTCTTTTTACCATTCCTGTCAAAATAAGAGTGAATACGTCATTATTCAACGCTTCTGCTTGAATGCCCCAATTTCCACTGGATGTGGTCTGGATGTGTGAGAGCGCGGCAAATCAAAGATAAAAAGATAGCAAGCCCCAACCGCCAGGGAAGGTAAGGGAGGATCCATCCAATTACCAGCTAGGCCACAAATTCCAAAATCACATCGGGCAACATAAAATATTTCCCTATCTCTTTTACCTTCATAACTCTCTCATTTAAAAGCTTGATTGCGACATATTTCTCTGCAAGTCACCATATTAGTTTATTCTTATATCCTCCTTTATTATATATGTATTTTGCTGATTAGCAAGATTTTCGCATATTCTCATCCCATAAATAACAGGCCCAATCAAATGCATTTCATTATTAAGAAACTGCAAAAGCAGATGATACCGAAGAAAAGCTAAAGTAGAATAGAATCAGCAACCTACGGACTCCTCATTATTCACAATTCCTATAAAGATTATCCTTTTCTCCCCGACAGCTTTAGGCGGTCATCCCCATCAATTCGCTCTTGTCCATGTTTAGTAAGGGCCATGTCCAAGGGAAGTGTGTATGAATTGCTAAATAAATCGTATCGCTCCTCATACTGGCCATTTTCAGCAGCGAGCATTCCGGAAATCGTATCGTACAGCAGGTCATTTGTAAAAATTTCATTTTTATTTTTCTGCAGGTTGTCAGCCTTTTCTGCGTACATCTGCATATAGTCAGGAGATAAGTAAAAGAATACAGGTATCCTGACCATATCATAGGTGAATTTTCCGGCACCATGGCTATATACCATATCTTCTCCATGATCAGAAGAATAGACAAAGGCTTGAAGGTTCAGATTCTGCTGTGCATAGTCAAAAAGAGCTTTCATAACATGGTCTGAGTATAAAACTGTATTATCATAGTCATTGGTTCGTTCTGGATTTCCTGCAATATGTACACCCTTAAAATCTGCAGGTACTCGTTCTGAATAGCGAAGATGGCTGCCTCCTAAATGAATAATGATAAAATGATTTCCTTTCCTGGGAACCGTCTTGAGAAGTTCCAGAATATCCATATCATCACCCATAGGATGCTTCGTCCACACATGATGGTCTGTCCAGGAAGCAACCAGACCAGCCGTTGTCATCCCATCCCCCAGCTTCGACTGATTACTGACCCACCAGGTATCATAGCCTGCCGCTTTAGCAATATCTACTATGTTGAAGGCGTTTTCCAATTTTTGCCTGTTATACTGGTTCACACCGGTAAGAGCCATTTCCAGAGATGGCGTAGTCTGAGGATAGTTAGCATATCCGTTGGAAAGGAGGATAAAATCTGCCTCCTTCGATTTTTGACTAAGCCAGGGAGTGGTTTCAACTGGATAGGATGGATTAAAGGCAGACATATGATCTCTGTTTTCGCTTTCTCCGATAATAAAGATGACCGTTCCGGGAAGCTTCTGCGGCAGCGCCTGTGCTGCACCATTGGTAAGATGCAGCCTTTTTACCACCTCTCCATGTTCTTTCTCCGCTCTCTGCACTGTCTGAATATAGCGCCTCGCCATGTGATACTCCATAACGGGATAGCTCTTATTTCCCCAATAGCCAAATAAATAGAGGCACAGCAAAACCAGCACGCCGCAAAATACATAAGTCCTGTGTCCGTATTCAGCTTTATTGAATTTTACTTCATCCATTCCCTTCATAAGGTATGCGAATAAACCAATGAATCCAATGACAAGCACAAGCCCCATTAGCACAGGAAGAACTCCTATCTGCCCTTCAATAAATTGCCTTGCTTCTCCTAGGTTAGTCTGCAAAATAGGGAGCATATCCTCAGCCACAAAAGACGTTTTATATGTGTAAAAATATACCGAATAAGTAAGAGTATTTAAGAATAAAACAGCAGAGATACCGGCTGCTATAAATTTAAGGAATTTCCCTGCCCTTATATTCAGCTCACTGCAATATAAAATAATAGTAATCAAAGAAGCTGCGGAAATCCCCAGTAAAAAATAAGGTGCCGCAAAATCAAAGTCCGTAAACCATCCTTTTCTCCCTAAGCTGATAATAAAAGGATAAACAGTAATATATGTAAAAAGGGTCAGATAGGATGGATACCACAATTTTCTTCTCATGCTGCATCCGGTCACGATAGAAACAGATGCAAGCAATGCCACAGCTTCCAGCCCTTTGCGCACGCTGTGCCACTGCAGTTCCCTTTCATAGCCAAGTAATGAATAAAAAGCAAAAACGATCACCACAAAAAATGTGGGAATACCCACGATTTCCCATATCTTTGAAACACGATTGTTAAATAAATCTCTCCACATGTGCCTGCTCCCTTTACTACTTATTGAATGAATTTTCATACAGCGTTAAGCCATGAAAACATGCAAATTCTTTTTTATCAGCAAGCAGTAGTAAAGGAGCCCCCAAATCCTCTATATTCAATTCTCCCATTATCCCCTATCTCTCATAAATGCATATCCACTGTCGTTTTTTATTCCCATAAGAAATGACAGTATAAAAAACGTTATTTCTTCTATTATATATGTATTCTACGGACAAGCAAGAATTTTTCTGCATTCTTTCTCCATAAATCATAGTATTTGGTAAAAACATCGTCTGAACGTATCTCTTTCTCCTCCATCCCTCCTGCAAATCCATTTCAAAAGCACTTTCCCGCAGCCGGAGCCTATGATTTTTAATTGAATATTTCTACATGATTTCACGTTAACTGTTACGTTAAAAATTGACCGTCAATAAAAATAGGCATCTTAACGCAACAATTCATACGTTAAGATGCCTGCTTTTATCGTGCTCATTTCGTTTAACTCATTTTTAACTCAACATGTTGAATTAAAAAATTTGACTTCATTTTTAATTGAGTTAAAATGACAGATTTGAGATAAGAGGTTTGAGATTTGAGGGGTTCCCCTATATATTGTGCCACCGCTTGCGGGAGAAAGGTGGTACGCAGTACCAAAGGGGGATGTTTTAGAGATTTGAGTCTCGGTGTTCCTCAGGGCTTCCCCCATCTGTTTCCATAGGAAGGAGTCTGCGTTACGGAACTCATTTTGCATCTCCAGCGCTGTATGACAAAGAGCCGTCGTCCCCTTTCCCAGGAAGGGACGACGGAGGAAGACGAGGCCGAGGTAAACGGACAGCGGGCGGCGGTAAGCCGACAGCCCCCACTATCCCACTATTTCATTCACTTTCTCATACAGCACGGTGAGGGGCAGGCCCACCACGTTGTCGTAGGAGCCGCTGATGGTGTCCACCAGGAGGGTGCCTATGCCCTGGATGCCGTAGGCGCCGGCTTTGTCCATGGGTTCTCCGGTTTCGATGTATTTTCTGATTTCTTCTTCCGAAAGGCTGCGGAATGTGACTTCCGTGGCGGTGACGGAGAGGCTGGTTTTTCCTTTATACAGGATGGCCATGCCTGTTTTGACCACATGGGTCCTGCCGGAGAGGCTTAGGAGCATGGAGAAGGCGTCTTCTTTATCCTTTGGTTTGCCCAGGACCCGGCCTTCGAGCACTACGGTGGTGTCGGCGCCCACCACGGGAAGGGCGTCACCCTTCCGGGCGGCGGCGTCTTTGGCTTTGCCGAAGGCGTTGACGGCGCACACCAGGTCGGTATGGGAGAAGGGGGAGAAGGCTGTTTCCAGTCCTTCTTTCCTGATGAAAGCAAGGGCTTCGTCCTCATTGGTAACTTCCGGGAAATGGCCCGGTTCGATGTCCGCTTCCCAATGAATCTGCCCGATGAGTTCCCGGCGGCGGGGTGAGGCGGAGGCCAGTATGATATGCATGATTTTCATTTCCTTTCTATGCAAAAAGGGGATGTGAAAAAATGGTTAATCTTTTATCAGATAGACAGACAATCCGGCGGCAGACGCCTTATCTTTAACGAATTAACACAAAAAGGCTCCCCGCTTCAATGTCATTTCGACCGCAGCCGGTCAGCCGCCAATAGGAAAGCCTCTTATTGGGCAGGCTAGAGGCCAACTTCGGCTGACTTGGAGACTCTATGCAGAGTCTCCACAGAGTGGAGAAATCTCCCTCCTCAATGGCACAAACTGCATTGTGACGGGCGATCTCGGGGCTCTGAGCCTCAATAGAGCCAGATACTTTTGCCTTCATATCGACATGCAGCTCCGCTCGAGATGACGATGCGGAGAACAGCTTACTGCCATTTTGAGAATTTTCTGAATCTATATGCTAAGCGGAAAACGGGGCTGTGAGAAAATGATTTACATTTTTTTCACAGCCCCGTTTTCTTATTTATCACGAAGAGCCCGTTTCAGGATTTTTCCGGATGCATTCTTTGGGAGTGCGTCCATGGGAATGAAACGGCGGGGGATTTTGTAGCTGGCCAGGTTTTTGGAGAGGTATTTCCGGATGCGGGTTTCATCGAAATCGTATCCTTCTTTCATCACCACATAGGCCCATACCACCTGACCGCGGAGGGGATCGGGGTGGCCGATGACGGCGCATTCGGAGACGCCTTCTACTTCATAGATGCAGTCTTCCACTTCGCCGGGATAGATGTTTTCCCCGTTCACAATGATGAGGTCCTTCAGCCGGTCCACGATGTAGATGAATCTGTCTTCGTCCATATAGGCCAAATCCCCGGTATGAAGCCAGCCGTCGGGTTCCAGCACTTTCTTCGTTTCCTCTTCCTTATGCCAGTAGCCCTTCATCACGTTGTCGCCCCGCACCAGGAGTTCGCCCACCGTGCCGGGCTTGTAGGGGCCTTCTTTTTCGGTTGCGATTTTCACTTCCACGCCGGGAATGGCGGGTCCCACGGTAAGGTATTTCAGCCGGTCCGCCGGAAGGACGCTCACCACCGGCGCCGCTTCCGTGAGGCCGTAGCCTTCCCGCACAGGATGATGGAAGCGGTCATAGAAGGCCTGGGCCACGGGCTGGGGAATGGGGGCGCCGCCGGAAATGAAATCGTGCACTGTACGCATGACTGACGGTTCGCCCCGGCGGGCCAGAAGGTTGTACATAGGAGGTACCATGATGGCAATGGTGATGCTGTGTTCCACGATGGTATTCATGATTTCCGTAGGATTTTTCGTCCTCACGATGACGATGGTGCTTCCATGCATGAGCCCTGCATGAATCACCGTGGTGAGCCCGTAGCAGTGGAACATGGGCAGTACGCAGAGGATTTTATCCTCCGGCTTGAAAATGACCTTTTGGGTGAACTGCTCCACGTTGCGGACGAGATTCCGATGGGTCAGCATGGCCCCTTTGGGGCTGCCGGTGGTGCCGGAGGTATAGACAAAGGCACACACATCATTCTCCGTCAAATCAGCAGGGAAGTCCGGCGCTTCCGGCGCCTTCCGCTCCCGGGCCTGGAAATCCAGGTCGTGGATGTCGATGGAGGGTACGGAAACGGAAAGCTTCGTGTCCGTCACCAAAAGCATGGCCTCCGCATCCTTCAGGATGTAGTCCACTTCCCGGTCCACCAGGGAATTATTGATGGGGATAATCACGGCCCCCAGGCTCATGACTGCCAGATGCACATAAATAAACTCCGCCCGGTTGGCCGAATAGAGCCCCACCCGGCAGCCTTTCCTTACACCCATACCGTAAAGCCGGTTCCGATACAGGGAAACCAGAGCCCTGAGTTCCCCATAGGTTACTCTTTCATCGCCCTCAATGGCCACATGGTCTGAAGGCGCCTGGTTGATGATTTCATGAATAAACATAGCGCACCTCACTTCTGCTCTATTGTAGCAGATTACAGATTGTATCTCAAATGGGCGGGGTGCGGGAGGGTTGGCGGCCCTTCGGGCCGAAGGTTATGGCCGCCTGGCGGCGGCAGGTTGTGTAGAAAGGTTGCGATGAAAAGGTTCTTAAGATGGATGCGCCCTGTGGGCGCAAGGGTTCTCAGGTTTGACAGCGACTTCGCCGCTGAGGGTTGTGGTATCGCCTTTGGACACGCCTGCGGCGTGAGGGTTCAAAAGGTTCATAAGGTTCAGAGGGTTCAGAGGGTTCAGAGGGGGTGGTATCGCCGCTTCGCGGCGATGGGATTTGTGCTGTGGAGGTCCTGCATAGGACCTCCAAGTCAGCCGAAGTTGGCCCTTAGCCTGCCCATAAAAGGGCCTTCCTTTTGTCGGCTGACCGTTATCGGCGGCAACGCTGCCAGAAGCAGCGAAAACCGTAAAACCGGGCCTGGCGGGCGTATGGTTTTCCCTTCGCCCGCCAGGGCGGTTTGCCTGTTTTCCCACGGGCGAAGCCCGGTTGTACGGTTTTCCCAGCCACCAGCTACCAGCCACTAGCCCTCCTCGCCCGCCAGGGCGGTTGTAAAGGTTTTATACATACTGGCGCCCCTTCTTTTTGAAGGGCGCCCACCACCCTCCTTTGAACCTTCTGCACCCTCTGCACCTTCTGAACCCTCACGCCCGTAAGGGCATGTCCATGAACCCTTTTCAAAATCTCCTCTTCCCTGTATAATAGAATTAATATATCTAATTATTTAAATAAGGAGACTCCTATGAAAACATTGAAATACATTTCCTGGAACGTCAACGGCCTTCGGGCATGCATGAAAAAGGGCTTCATGGACGCCTTTAACGCTTTAGATGCAGACTGCTTCTGCCTGCAGGAAACGAAGCTGCAGCCCCACCAGATTGAGCTTGACCTGCCGGGGTACCATCAGTACTGGAACAGCGCGGTGAAGAAGGGCTACAGCGGCACCGCCATTTTCACAAAGGAAGAACCCCTTTCCGTCGCCTACGGCCTGGGCATTGAAGAGCACGACCAGGAAGGGCGCCTCATTACCGCCGACTTCGGCAGCCATTACCTTCTCTGCTGCTACACCCCCAACAGCCAGCGGGGGCTGGCCCGTCTTTCCTACCGTATGACCTGGGAAGAAGCCATGAAGGAATATATGACTAAACTGGCAGAGGAAAAGCCGGTCATTCTCTGCGGCGACCTCAATGTAGCCCATGAGGATATCGACATCGCCAACCCCGCCTCCAACCATAAGAACGCCGGCTTCACCGATGAAGAAAGGGGCCGCATGACGGAACTCCTTTCCGCCGGTTTCACCGACTCCTTCCGCCACCTCCACCCCGACGAAAAGGACGCCTATTCCTGGTGGAGCTACTTCGCCAAAGCAAGAGAAAGAAACGTGGGATGGAGAATCGACTACTTCCTCGTTTCCAGCGTTTGGAAAGACCATATCAAAGGCGCCTCCATCCACTCCGACATTCTGGGAAGCGACCACTGCCCGGTGGAACTGGATTTGGAATGCTAAAGGGCAAAAAAAGACCGCTGCGACGGTCTTTTTTTGCGGGTGCAGAAGGTTCTAAGGGTTCAGAGGGTTCAGAGGGTTCAGAGGGTTCAGAGGGTTCAGAGGGTGGTGGTGGCGCCCTGCGGGGCGCAAGTTTATATGCCGCTTCGCGGCAGTGCTGCCGCAGGCAGCATATATAACTCCCTTCTGAACCAGCCCGGAAGGCGAAGCCGATTCCGGGCCGAACCCGGGCCGCCCAGGGCCGGCAGGCCCGATGGCGGCCTGCACCCTCTGAACCCACTTGCGCCCGGGAATCCCTCCCCGCGCCTCCCATGCCTCTAACTCCCCTAATTCACCCTCACCCTTCCGGTGTACATGGCCACGGTGACCTGCTTCCTGTACTTTCCATCTTTTGTAGCCAGGACGGCAGAGTAGGTATCTCCCTCTCCGGCATAGTCCTTACGGAAGGAAAGTTCCAGTTTCCCCGACAGGCAGACGGAGGCAGGCAGTTTTCCCTCCGGCTCCATCCGATTCACGCCCCGCCGGGTGTAGTAGGTGGCGCCGCCTCCCGTATCGGGCAGGCAGTAGAAATAATAGATATTGGCCGTATTTCCATAGCGGCCGGTGTCGTTTTTGGAAAGCACCTGCACCTGCCGGATGGCGGCTGCCAGTGTTTCCGCCGCCATATCCAGTTCCTTTTCCTCTTGCCAGGACCGGATGGCAGGAAAGGTGATGGCCCCTGCCAGGGACACCAGGAGGAGGATGACCAGGGCCTCAACTAAAAGGAAACCAGGGCGGCGGGAACATCCCCCATATTTCCTGCCATCCATAGGCCATCACCCCTCCCATGGCAATAAAAGGGCCGAACCGCACTTCTTCGTGAATGCTTCGTCTGCCGGCAAGGAGAGGAATGGCAAGCAAGAGCAGCGCCGAGAGAGCGGAAAACCAGACAAAGAGCAGCGCCGCAAAAGGGGAAAGCCAGAAGGCGGCGCCGGTGGAAAGGACCAGGTCCCCGGTGCCCATGGATTTCTTGGAAATCAGGTACAGCGCCATATATATGGCCAAAACAAGGGCGGCAGATAGAAAACTCTCCACTGCCCCCTGCCGCCGGAAAGCGGTCATGAGTCCCGTCACCGCCAGAAGGACACTCCAGCCGTCAGAAATACAGCCGGTGCGCCAATCCTCCAGCGCCGGCAGTACCAGAAGCAGCACAAAAAGGGCGGGAGAAAGGAAGGATGCCCCCTTCATAAGCAGGTATCCATACCACAGGATGAGTCCTGCCCAGAGAAAGAGCCATTTCCTGTCCCACCAAAGCCGGTCCCAGAAAACCATCCCTTCCGCTCCTGCCTTTTTCATAGTGCCTCCATGGTCCGCTAACCGCTGTCCGCTGGCAGGTATTTATAAGCTGATAGGCCATTCGCTCCATGTACCGAGATCCTTCGCTGCGCTCAGGATGACTGTGCTAAGGAAGCCTCACCGGCCCACCATCCTACCAGCTCACTAGTCCACTAGCACACCAGCTCACTAGTCCACTAGCACACCAGCTCACTAGTCCACTGTCCCACTAAGTCGCCGTTCCAAAGGAAGAGTAGGTCTTTCCTTTGAACGACGCCACCACTTCCCCCTTATCCTTCAGTTCATAGGTCACCGACTTATCCGGCGGCTCCGGCAGCTTTTTCAGATAGCCCTCATCTCCGCTTCCCACCAAGCTGTCCAAAGTAGCGGGATAGGCCCCTTTCTTCACGTAGTACACCTCTGCCGCCGTGCCCATGGTGGACAGATCCGATTGGATTCTTGCCACCTTGGCCTCATCGGTAAGGCCCGTCAGGTTCGGCACCGCCATGGCCGCCAGCACGCCGATAATAGCCACCACAATGACAAGCTCCAGAATCATGAATCCCTTTCTTTTTCTTCTCTTTCTGTGTTCCGTCATGATAAAACTCCCTAAAAAGAAAAACCTTCAGCAATATCATACAGAAAAATCATCCGGCACCACCTGCTATTCCTCCCAATCCTCCTCTCCCATATAGCGGGCCAGCTGTAATTTGAATTCCTCATATTTCCTCTTGGCCACAGGAAGAATCCTGCCGCTCTTCAGCACCACTCGGTCCGGCTTCATTTCCGATACTTCATCGCCGTTGACCAGCACGCCCCGGCAGGGAGAAATAAAAAGAAAGGGCGAAACGTCCATGAGCTTTTCCTTCATCTGTCCCATGCGGCCCCGCACCTCCAGCTGCCGGCCGTCGGTGAGACAGAGCACCTGGTGATGGTCATCACTCACCACCGCCTCCAGGGTAGACAAATCCACCAGCGCCTCTCCCTCTGCCATTTTAAACATCATTTTCCTGTGATAATCCCGCTCCACGAAAGCAAACCCGCGAGCCAATCCCTCCTCCGCCGCCTTTTCCGACAGCGGCGTCTTCAGATAATGAACTGCACCCATGCGAAAAGCGTCCATGCAGTAGCCTTCGGTGGCAGACAAAAAGACCAGAGACGGCCTCTCCGGCATCCTCCGAAGGGCCGCTGCCGTATCCACCGCATTCATGCCCCGCACCGACGTATCCAGGAAAATAATTTCAAAAAGCTTCTTTCGGTTTTCCACCTCCTGCAGAAACACATAGCTGTTCTCATAGGCTGTGAAACTCAAAGCAAGGCCCCGGCTCACCATGAACTCACCGCACACCTTCCTGATGACCCCCACCGTATCAGGCTGGTCACTCACCACTGCCACATGAACCATAGACTCCACCTCCCCAGAAAACTCCCCGGAATAGGAAAAGGCTGTCAAAATCCTGATAAAACCGAATCTTTATGAAATTAAATCTTATGAATGAATCCATATTTTCTTAACGAACGTGTTTCTTTTATTATCATATAATTTTTCATATGAGTCCAATAGAAAAGAATCATTATAGATGAAATTAAATTGCGTTTACAGCATAGTCGAATGCTTTATCTGTATGAGAAGTATTGCCATAAAGCACATGGGTGCCACGTCCCACTGTCATTTCGAGCGTAGCGAAGCGGAGTCGAGAAATCTCAGGTCGGTATGACATGCAGTGGTACCATACCGGACAGGAAACTATCCGCAAATAGTTTCCTACTCAGATGAATCACATCAGCCCCATGCCGAACAGGAAACCTTTCGCAAGTAGTTTCCCATCGGTATGATTCACATCGCCGCCACGTCCCACTGTCATTTCGAGCGCAGCGAAGCGGAGTCGAGAAATCTCCGGTCGGTATGACACACAGTGGTACCATGCCGGACAGGAAACTATCCGCAAACAGTTTCCTGTCGATATGGCACACATTGGTCCCCATGCCGGACAGGAAACCATTCGCAAGTAGTTTCCTATTGAGTTGAAGCACACCAATCCCACACCGGACAGGAAACTATCCGCAAACAGTTTCCTGTTCAGATGAAGCACATCAGCCCCATGCCGGACAAGAGACCTTCGTCTCATAACATTTTTAGCCTGCTATGACTTTTTGGAAATATAGCCATCCTATAGTAGTGCTATAATAAAAGTTAACTACCCAAATCATATTTCCCTGCCGGCAGCCCTTTCATGCCGGACCAGCAAAGGAGGAGTCTTTATGGCATTAAAAGAATTTGAATTCGGCTTCGGCCGCGGAACGCAGAAAGTGAGCCTGCCGGAAGAACATATCCTGGACGTACTGGAAGGAAACCCCACCCCTGCCTGTGACGTGAAGGAAGCCACCCTGGAATGCATGCGCCACCCCATCGGAACCAGGCCCCTGCAGGAAATCGTTTCCAAGGGAGACAAGGTCTGCATCGTCTGCGCCGACGTCACCCGTATCTGGAACCACTCCGACCAGTTCGTTATCCACGTGGTGAACGAACTGAACCTGGCCGGCGTTCCGGACGAAGACATCTGCATCCTCTTTGCCCAGGGCACCCACAGGGAACAGACACCGGAAGAAGACATTATGGTGGTAGGCGAAGAACTGACCAAACGGGTAAAACTCTACCAGCACCACTGCATGAACAAGGACGAACTGGTCCACGTAGGCGACACCAGCCGCGGCACCCCCGTATGGATTAATAAACATGCCGTGGAAGCGGACAAAGTCATCGTCATCGACGGCATCACCACCCACCTCTTTGCGGGCTACGGCGGCGGCAGGAAACTGATTCTCCCCGGCGTGGCAGGAGACGACACCATCCAGATCAACCACTGCCATGCGCTGGGCGAAAAATTCGGCAGCGGCATCAACCCCAAGACCCGCTCCACCCTTCTCGATGACAACCCCGTTTCCGACGACATGCAGGAAGCCAGCGACATGATTAAACCATGCTTCCTGGTTCACTCCATCATCAACTCCGACGGCAAAATCTGCGCCATGGTAGGCGGCGACCCCTACAAAGCATGGCTGGAAGGCACCAAAATCGTCTACCGCATCCAGAAAGTCCCCTTCAAGGCAAAATGTGACGTAGCCTTCGCCTGCGCCGGCGGCTATCCCAAGGACGTATCCCTCTACCAGGGCTGCAAATGCTACGACCCCTCCGACGTGGTCACCAAAGAAGGCGGCATCATCATCGCCATCATGGAAGCCAGTGACCTTTACGAACCGCCGGCCTACATGGGCAGCTTCAAGTACGACACCGAAGAAGAAATGGAAAAAGCCCTGCGCCACCATTTCACCATCCCCTTCTTCGTGGCCTTCAACCTCTTCTGCATGACCCACCGCTACCACATCATCCTGGTCACCAAACCGGAAAACTTCGAGGCCATCAAAAAGACCAACCAGACCCCGGTGGCCACCGTGGAAGAAGCCTGGCAGCTGGCACAGAAAATCCTGAAAGACGAAGGCAAAGACGACTACACCATCACCGTCATGCCCCACTGCGCCGCCATCGTCCCCTACCTGAAAGGCTGATAATAAGGGAAATCAAAATCCGGAATAAAAAGCAGGATACCCCGCAGGCATCCTGCTTTTTTCGCTGTCCGCCATTCCCATAAAAGCACGGTTTTTCATTGACAGAACCGCCATTTCTGACTATAGTAAAATGTGTAAATAAGAAAGGGGGACGCCATGATTCGAGCTTACAAACATAATGAAAACCACATACTCTGCGAGGTACCGCTGGAGCAGCTGGAAAAGGGCTCCTGGATCAACTGCGCCGCCCCCGATACGGCGGAACTGACCAAACTGAACGAACTCACCGGCATTCCCGTAGACTCCCTGCAGACCGCACTGGATAGAGAAGAACGGTCCCACGTGGAACTGGAAGACGACTACATCTTCGTCGTTGTCAATACGCCGGTGGTCCTGGAAACAGACGCCTACGACGCCCTGCCGCTGGGCATCTTCATTACCCGCCAGTTCTTCGTCACCGTATGCCTGGAAACAAACACAGTAATCCAGAAATTTCTGAATAACTCCTTCACCAGCTTCCAGACCTACAAGAAAACCCGTTTCCTCTTCCAGATCCTCTCCCAAGCCTCCTCATCCTTCCTGTTCTACCTGCAGCAGATTTACAAACAAACCGACGTCATCGAAACCCAGGTCCGGAAATCCCTGCAGAACAAAGAACTCTTCCGCATGCTGGAACTGCAGAAATCCCTGACCTACTTCAACTTCGCCCTTCACGCCAATGAAAACGTGATGGAGCGCCTCATGCGCCTCAGGAACAGTCCCCTCCACTCCCTCCTCAAAATGTACGAAGAAGACGAAGACCTCCTGGAAGACGTAATCATCGAAAACAAGCAGGCATTGGAAATGGCGGAAATCTATACCAACATTCTTATGTCCATGATGGACTCCTTCTCCTCCATCATCTCCAACCGCCTGTCCCAGATTATGAAATTCTTAACCTCCGTCACCATTATCCTGGCCATTCCCACCTTGATATTCAGCCTCTGGGGCATCAACGTCCCCGTCCCCTGGGCCGACGCCCCCCTGGGCTTCATCGAAGTCATCCTCATAGGCGTCCTGGTCACCATGGTGGCCACCTTCGTCCTGTGGAAAAAGGATATGCTGTAAATGGAAAAAACCGGCTTTTGCCGGTTTTTTGATTGGGCCGCGGAGCGGCCCGGGTTCAGAAGGTTCTGCCCGCTTTCAGCGGGCTGGTTCAAAGGGTTCTAAGGGGAAGGTTGACGGGGCCTTTGGCCCCGAAGGTTATGGCCGCCTAACGGCGGC
>OGLM01000743.1_pt1 | contig 38054 bp, 29 predicted proteins | sample 1572531 | NCBI WGS metagenome assembly OGLM01 (sample SAMEA2581909, study PRJEB24529) | metagenome | biome: Human gut stool | place: China | collected 2011
ATACCTTAGTGACCTGCACTACACCGAGAAAGTAGCAATTTACTATGCGAAGCTAATAAATTAGCGAATTTCGAGGTGGAGTCAGATTACAGTTATAAATGAGTAAATTTAAAATATTGTACAATTACGTCCGCGCCAGAAAGACATATTTTGCATAATCTGTTGAAATGTATCGATAACACATTTCTTTCTGCAATCAAAATACATTCCAAAAAATATAGATAAGACACAGGCAAAAAATTATCTCTGCATATTTTTTACATCTTTATTATATGGCAAAATCACTTTCCGCTAAACGTGTTCTACAACATATAAACCGTTAGAAAATATACCAACATAACACCATACATAAAAAGGACATCCCGCCACCGCGAAACATCCCCTTTAACCTTACAATGTATATGATGTTGTGGTCAAAAGCCACCAACTATGAGCAGGCTAATGTGGGTTCAGACCTTCTAGTATCATATATATTCCACCAGAATTAATACATTCCATCTGCCCAAAACATATACATTTTCTTAACAACACCTATACTCTGTATCGTATCCTACTTACTTGAACCCTCTATAAACACCTTATAATTCTTAATAATATAATCAAGAAGTGATATAACAGTGAGTGCTAATGCTATATACATAATAACTGTATTCACAACACCGCTGAATGGGTAGTTAAGATTAAGAACAAGAAGTATTATCATTATCATCTGAAATGTTGTCTTGAACTTGCCCCAGTAGCTTGCAGCTATTACCACGCCATTGTCCGATGCTATAAGTCTGAAACCGCTTATAATAAATTCTCTTGCAATTATGATAATTACTATCCATGCTGGAATTCTTTCAAGGTCCACAAGTGCGATAAGTGCTGAACACACTAAAAGCTTATCCGCAAGCGGGTCCATAAACTTTCCAAAGTTCGTTACGAGGTTATACTTTCTTGCAATCTTGCCATCTAAAAGGTCAGTAAGACTTGCCAGGATAAATATCGCTGCTGCTATTATATCGCCTGTCATTCCAAGTCCCGGTATATACAGGAATATAAGAAATACAGGTATCATAATTGTTCTTAATATCGTTAGTTTGTTAGGTAAATTCAATGTAGTGCCCTCCTGTCTTTATTCTTCAACTATCTTGCCAATAAGGTCATATTCTGTAGAACCTGTGATAAGTACATTTACAAAATCACCTGACATAAGTTCTCTGTCACACTCAACAAATACAAGTCCATCAACATTCGGTGCATCCTTATATGAACGTCCTACATAAGTATCATCATCTGCTATATAGCCTTCTATCATAACTTCAAGAGTACGTCCTACCATATCAGCTGACCTGTCAGCCGATATTTCCTGCTGAAGCTGCATTATCTCATCCCTGTACTTTTCCTTTACAGCCTCATCTATCTGGTCTGGCATAACTGCTGCCGGAGTATCCTCTTCCCTTGAATAAGTAAACACGCCAAGTCTGTCAAACTCACACTCATCGATGAATTCCATAACTTCCTCGTGTTCTTCGTCAGTTTCTCCCGGAAAACCTGTTATAAGAGTTGTTCTTAAAGCAATATCAGGAATTTCCCTTCTGAGCTTTGCAACTATATCTATAAGCTCCTGCTTGTCAGTTCTTCTTCCCATACGCTTAAGCACATTATCACTTGCATGCTGAATAGGCATATCAAGATAATGACAGACCTTAGGCTCATTCTTTATTGCTTCAATAAGCTCATCATTGATTTCCTCCGGATAACAGTAAAGAATTCTTATCCATCTTAAGTCTTCTATCTTGGCTAACTCATGTAAAAGCATAGGAAGTGACTTCTTTCCATACAGATCAACTCCATAAAGAGTAGTTTCCTGTGCAACAAGAATAATTTCCTTAACGCCTCCCTCAACAAGCTTTTTTGCCTGCTTTACAAGATATTCAACAGGGAAACTTCTGTAGCTGCCTCTTACCTTTGGTATTATACAGTATGTACATCTCTTGTCGCAGCCTTCTGCTATCTTTAAGTACTCATAATATCCCGGTGTTGTGACTATTCTTTCCTCGTTTACCATAGGAAGACGGTTTGCATCCTCAACAAAGTTTGTAATGCCTTTCTCTTCAAGCACTGAGTTAATCATCTCAGCTATCTTGTCATAAGAAGATGTTCCAACAAATGCATCAACTTCCGGAATTTCCTTGATAATCTCATCCTGATATCTGTGTGCAAGACATCCAGCTACTACTAAAACCTTACACTTTGCATCCTTCTTATGCTCAGCCATCTCTAAAATTGTGTTGATACTCTCCTGCTTTGCATCACCTATGAAACAGCAGGTGTTGACAGCGATTATATCTGCCTCCCACTCATCATCCGTGAACTCAAAGCCTTTATTCTTTAATATGCCAAGCATATTTTCTGTATCAACCAGATTTTTATCACATCCAAGCGAAACAAATAATATTTTCATACATTTCTCCATCCATACAATATAAGCCAGTTATTCTGCCTGTAGTCTTATTATTAAGAAGTACATGACCTGCTGCATTGCTACGCAATTCACACAATCCTATACATCATTATATACCAGAAGCAGTTATAATTCATCCCTGACATCATTACATAATAACATAAATAATATAAAAAATAAATGCCAATAACATTACAATTACTGGCATTTATATTAAAAAAAGCTTAAATATGTAATAATCACAGTGTTGTTATAATAAATGCGACTAAAGGCAGCGTTATTATACTGACAAATGTAGTGAGTACAACCGAGGCTGCTGCCACATCATCATCATAGTCAAACTGCACTGCAAATACCGATGTAATCGCAGCACACGGACACGCCTCCAATATAATCACGATATTGGCAACCATTCCCCTTATTCCAAGCAGAAGAAAGACCGCGACACATATGGCTGGTATAATAATCATCCTTACAACTATTGCGAAATAGACAAGCCTGTTAGAAAGCATACTCTTTATATCGCTTGCCGCTATAATCATACCTGTTATAAACATAGAAAGCGGCGTATTAACCGCACCAGCCAGACCTATAGCCTGACTTAACACTCCCGGAAGAGGTATTCTTGCAATAAATATTATAAGCCCTAAGAATACAGCTATCGTAGCAGGTGTCGTAAATATTTTCTTAATAACAAGCTTTAAGCTTATAGTCCTGCTGACAACCGAATATCCAAGTGTCCATAACAATATGTTAAACACAGTTACAAAGGCACTTGCATATATAAGTCCTTCACTTCCAAAAAGTGCCTGAATAAGTGGAAAGCCCATATATGCCGCATTGGAAAACATACAACCAAACCTTATAATAGGAAGGTTTTTATCCTTTATACGAAGTGACAGAACCCACGTTACCACAATACCTATAAAAAGCAGAAGTACACTTAATCCAAGTGCATATAAAATATTCTTAAATATATCGGCATTAAAGTCTGTAAGATATGAATTCACAATCATACATGGTACTACAAAGTACACAAGCAGGTCAGAAAATGACTTCTTTCCTTCTATGCTTACCGCTCCCGACTTGACACATATGAAGCCTGCAAATATTAATATAAAAAGTACAATTACCTGCTGTGCAGTTATCATTGCCAGTTGCATATATATTACCTCCAATGAAATATATTTCACGCTTTTATATTAATACATATATTTATAACAGTCAAGATACTATATTATATCAGGAGCAAAATTATTCCGACTTATCATCCAAAGCAGTACACATACTTAAACGCAAACTTTTTACGCCAGCCAAGACTGTTGTATACCAAAGCCGACACTTCCTTATACACATCATACACCTGCTTTGCATACTCCGTTTCTGCCCTGTGGTCAGAGAATTCCGCTTCAATACATACATTGACAGCCCTGACTATATCACCTTTTATATCACTGCCAAGCTCGCCCATAAGCGCATCTGCAAAGTTCTCCTCTGTTCCGTCATATTCTTTGACATAACCACACTTGTGAAGCATTTCCATCATCCTGTTATATATAACATTACATTTTTTCGTATTCTGTCTTTTAATTACAAGCTTTCTTCTAAGTCTTAAAAGCCATGGAGAACATATAATCGTACCTATGATTATAATTATGACTGCATACTTTAAAATCTTTACTGCATTTCTTACAAATCTTGTAATTGCAGCCTTAACAGCACCCTGCCATGTCCTTACATATTCCACATCGTCATTGGATACATTTTGTATGCTTGGAGAACCCACACTCCAGTTGTTGCTTTCCATTACACTTCTGAATGTATCCATATCATAGCCCGGATATGATACATTGATAACTCCATCCTTATCGGGAGTTACATCCACAGGAACCCACCCGTAACTATCTATGAATATCTCTGTCCATGCATGCTGTCTGGCATCACTCACACTTGCATACCACTGACCATCCTCGTTCTCCTTAAAGCTGTCTGCCGGTACCTTAAAGCCGGTAACATACCTCGCAGGAATTCCATACATACGGTACATAAGCGTTGCCACAGTTGCATAATGCACACAATATCCTCTTTTTGACCCGAAAAGAAATCTGTCAGCTATATCACTGCTTCCTAATGTAACTCCCGGAGTTCTTGTATATCTGGTGTTACTCATAAGCGTATATATTATAAATGTTGTTTTTTCACTTAGCAGCGATACAAGCGGATTATCCTGTACATAATCATATATCTTAGGAGTGATTGTCTCTGAATACTTTGTATAATAAGGCTGCATGGCTTCCTTATAATTTCTTTCAACTCTCTCATAATCAGATATCTTTACAACTTCCGTATGACCTCCACGGCTTGCACTCCAATCCCTTGTCATATCCTGCTGCTCATAATAATAAACATCATAATCCTTCATATTCTTCATCTGGTTTGCATACAGATTACTGCAATAAGGCTTTAACGTATTATCCTCTCTTTTTCCAGTGTATTCAATATTAAGCTGCACTCTCCTGTCTTTAGACTTTAATGCTGCATTTCCACTCTTAACAGTAAAATTATAAGAATAATAAAGATTATTAAATGCATCTGATGTATGAGATATCGAATTATAACTTGCTGCATCAGGATTAGCTGCGTCCCATTCATCACATATCGTATAATCATCTGTCACAGTCCAGTTATTGCCAGTATATTCACCGCCTATATAACCTGCAAGATATATATCCTCCTCAGGCTTTCTGTTAGCGGTAAGCTTAAGCTGTTCTGCACCCGTCTGATAATTATTGCCAGTACTTATACTTCCGTCCATAGTAATGTCTTTAGCACTTCCGTTTATTCTTCTTATGATATTGTAAGCTGCCCCCTGTACCACGCTCACTGAATTATATACAGGTACAGGCATTACATTCATAATAATTCCTGCCACCACAAATGCTGTTATGGCACATGCCAGACCTGCTGTGGCACTCTTTTCAAGCACAGACCTTCTTATATTTACATTGTCTGTTGTATACAGCTTTCTTCTACTTATCAGTGAATTCTTAATAACATAAAACATAACCAGATATACTATAACTGTAAATACGTTAAATGCTGATATATTTATCTTAAGCACTGGTGAAACAATTATAAGTGCGCTCAATAGTACGGATAATATAAAATGCACTTTAAACACAAGCTCAAACAGATAAAATAAGCCAACAAGAATAACTGTTATAAGACACATAAGCTTTGTAACATTTCTTACAGCAGCAGTTCCTGAACTAAATGCAGTATACATAGAATTAATCTGTATCTGTATATCCTCAAACCATGCAACAACTGACAACGCTGTAATAACCAGTACAACACTCCAGACTATAAGTATAAACTTAGGCTTGTTGTAATGCATGAAACACACCAGCGCAGACAATAAAAATGCCAGCAGATATACAATCTCCTTAGTATAACTTATTGCATTCAGTCCATTAAAAAACAATATCACAGATATAACACCGCAGAAAAAAGCTGTAAATCCAAGATACATACTACCCCTGTAATTCTTTTTTTCATTACGATTAGCAGTTATACTTATACCATTCTCCATAATTTTCCTCATTTCTGCGCATATTTCAGGCTAATCCATATGTTGCAGGCTGTATTTTACATTTTATAATCCTCAACATTTACAACAACCATATTTTCATTACCAACATCATATGTAAGTTCTTTACATACGCAGTCCTTTTTATCATTTATCCTGCATTTTTCGTGATATACAAAAAGCTCATACAATGCATCCTCACAGCTTTCCTTAGTGGTTATCCCATGTTTTGTATAGGCATCATACTCATAGTCATACCACATAAGACTGACTATGCTTTTATCACTCACAAGGCTCATAGCCTCTGCCGCAAGCTTATCATAATAATCACCCATCTTCCGGTAATCATCCAGAATATCAGGCGTGACCTGTGCGATAACATTTATCATAACATCTGTTTCCTGTGAGAACTCCTTTACAAGAAGACTGCCTGATCTTGCACTCAGGTTCCAGTGGATATGACGGTAAGAGTCATCTGTCTGATACTCTCTTATCTGTCTTATATCATCTATAGAATTACCCACCTTATTAATATACATTTCATGCACACTGTTACTATCATTTGTAAATGTTTCTATGCTCTGTCTGCCTTTCTCTATAACCGGCAGAACTGTGACATTCATATAATCGTTAGTACGAAGCTTTACCCTAAATGAGCCTGTATAATCATACATATAAACAGCCTTAAGATATATACACGCAGGTCCAGTATAAGGAAACTTAAGCTTAAAGGCCGACACTTCTTTCTTTCTTCGGCAGCTTGCATATACACTATGCTTTAATACATCCTGTTTGGCTGTCATATTATTATGAAAGCCATATCTTACTTCTATATCAAGCCTTATTCTGCTGACTGGTATGCCTGAATTATTTTTTATATTAATAGCTACAGGACATTCTATATCCTTAGCTGCACATATATACTCTGTTTCAAAAGAGAATGTAGTTTTCTTTTTATATATTCTTGTGATAATATGCATAACCAGCATAAATACAGCAAGACATACCGCATAAAGCATAATTACAAATGAATGGAACACCCCGGCAAGATACCACGAAACAGCCGCAATTAAGACTAATAAAACTTTAACCATAATATTTTTCCATTCCTGATTTACGCTTTTTCTCCAACTGTAGGTCTTTTTACAGACTTCATTATACCCTTTATCACATCCTGTTTTGTGAGCTTTTCCATCCTTGCTGACATACCCATTCCTACTCTGTGTGATATTACATACTCAAACTGTGTACTTACATCCGATGGTATAACATAATCACGTCCATTAAGCCATGCCCACGCTTTTGACATCTTGACAAGCGCAATAGTCGCACGCGGACTTGCGCCCCTTTCAATATAAGGTGAATTCCTTGTTGCCGTAACAAGGTCAACTATATACTTATATATACTTTTATTCATATACACTTCATATATCTCATCCTGCATATGACCTATATCTTCTGCTGTTATAACCGGCACAACAGACTCTGCTCTCCCCTTTTTTCCTATCGACATAGCCATATCCATCTCACTGTCAAAGTCAGGATAGCCTATCGACATAGTTATCATAAATCTGTCCATCTGTGCCTCCGGAAGACTCTGCGTTCCCGCATTGCCATATGGATTTTGTGTTGCGATTACTATAAAAGGATTAGGTACTTCTCTTGTTATACCCTCAACCGACACCTTTCTTTCCTCCATAACCTCAAGAAGCGCTGACTGTGTCTTAGGCGATGTCCTGTTTATCTCATCCGCAAGTAAAAGATTGCAGAACACACTTCCCGGCTGGTACACAAACTGGCCTATATCACTTCTGTATATAGAATATCCCGTAAGGTCTGACGGCATAACATCCGGCGTGAACTGCACCCTCTTACAGTCCAGCTTCATCGCCCTTGAAAATGCTGTCGCAAGTGTAGTCTTTCCAACTCCCGGTATATCCTCTAAAAGTATATGGCCTCCTGCAAGAAATGCCGCCATAATCTCCTTAACTTCCCTGTCTTTTCCCAATATTACATTATTGACCTGCTCTATAACCTTCGCAGCTTTAATCACATTGTTTTCCAATTAAATATCCTCCCAAGTATCATCATATATATTAAACACCCTTAAAATATATATTATATAATAAATATTCTGTATCTATCTTAAGAAACTCACTCCTCCGTATAGCTTACTGTACACCTTACAGCCCTCTTCCATCCCATAAGAAGGCTGTCCCTTTTAGATGGTGATATGCTGCTTTCAAATGTAGTATCCAGCTGCCAGTTATCCTTTATCTCATCCTCGTCCTTAAAGAAGCCGACCGAAAGACCTGCAAGATATGCAGCTCCAAGCGCTGTTGTTTCTATACATCTTGGTCTTCTTATTGAAGCATCAAGTATGTCTGCCTGAAACTCCATAAGGAAATCATTGGCACTTGCACCGCCATCAACCTTAAGCTCACTTACAGTATGTCCTGTATCGCTCTCCATCGCCTTCAACACATCATATGTCTGATAGGCAACTGACTCAAGCGATGCCCTTATAAAATGCTCCTTGCTTGCACCTCTTGTAAGTCCTACAACTGTACCTCTTGCATAAGGATTCCAGTAAGGTGCTCCTAACCCAGAAAATGCCGGAACTATATATACACCATTAGTATCCTCAACCATTCTTGCGTAATCCTCAGACTGTGAAGAACTTTTTATCATACGCATCTTATCCCGCAACCACTGTATGACAGCCCCGCCTGTGAATACGCTTCCTTCAAGCGCATACTTTACACAGTCATTCGTGCTCGCCGCAATAGTTGTTATAAGTCCGTGCTCTGATACAACAGGTCTGCTTCCCGTGTTCATAAGAAGAAAACACCCCGTACCATATGTATTCTTAACTTCACCTGCATCAAAACAGCACTGCCCAAAAAGTGCCGCCTGCTGGTCGCCTGCCGCACCTGCTATAGGAATACTTCCTGCCATAACCGAACTATCCGTATAACCATATACACAGCTTGATGGCTTAACCTCTGGAAGCATTGACTTTGGTATATTAAGCTTTTTTATAAGCTCATCATCCCAGCACAGCTTATGTATATCAAAGAGCATAGTTCTTGAAGCGTTAGTATAATCAGTTACATGCACTGCTCCTCCCGTAAGCTTCCATATAAGCCATGTATCAACTGTCCCGAAAAGCAGCTTTCCTTCCACTGCTCTTTTTCTTGCGCCCTCCACATTATCAAGTATCCATGCTATCTTGGTCGCACTAAAGTAAGCATCCGGAACAAGCCCTGTCTTTGCCTTTATAATATCTCCATAACCATCTCTTATGAGCGCCTTCACGTCCTTTGCTGTTCTACGGCACTGCCATACTATTGCATTGTATACAGGCTCTCCTGTCTCCTTGTCCCATACAATAGTTGTTTCTCTCTGATTAGTTATTCCTATGCCAGCTATATCCTTGGCTTTAGCACCCGACAGTGCCATAGCCTCGGATATAACCGCATATTGTGATGACCATATTTCCATAGGGTTGTGCTCAACCCATCCCGGTCTTGGATATATCTGTTCAAATTCCTTCTGTGCCATACTGCATATATTGCCTGCCTTATCAAACAGAATACATCTTGAACTTGTCGTCCCCTGATCCAATGCCATAATATATTTTGCCATAGTATCCTTACACTCTCCTTACAAAAACGTCATATTTATACATATTTTAATATTTTTTATAATCATTTCACTTTTTCATATCGTCTTATTCCACTGTTAAGCATTGCAATAAGGCAGAAAAACATAGGAAATTTAATCATATCATGAATTGAAAGTCCAATAATCAATACATATACAGCTAATCCCGCTATTCCAAGTGTAACCAGTGTATTAAGCCATATATTATGTGCATTATCCACCCTGCTTCTGTTAAGAATATTACTTGCAATATCAGAATAATCACTTAAAACCCATGCTGTCGCAGCCTCTCCGGCTCCAAATATCTTATTTACAAATGGAAGATTACCATATCCGTTAAGCGTGTTTTTCCATATGTAGCATCTTCCAGAACCCTATTCATCTGGAATAATAAATATACTATAACAAATATTTATTATCCGGATTAAAAATATTATGCATAACAAACGGATATACAATCAATAACAAGTAAGCTACTATTTTGCCTGTAATATAATTAATTTTTTCACATATATCCATACTACTCCTCATTTCTGTACATTTTTGTTTATTATATTTATAACAAAAACCAGTACTACATACAATATAGCACTGGTCTTTTATTCATAATATGATGTTGGGGGTCAAAAGCCCCCAACTATGACAGAAAAACATATTTTTAATTATAATTATCTATCGCTTTCTTTAACGCCTCATCCAATGTATGCCAGCCAAGTACAGCACACTTTACTCTTGCAGGCATATGCGATATATCCTTAAGTGCTGAAGCTTCATCAAGCTCGTCTATCTCTTCATCTGTAGCCTCTCCCTTTATCATCTTAAGGAAAAGTTCCCCGAGCTTTAATGCTTCATCTTTATTCTTACCGACTATCATACCAAGCATAATATCTGCTGATGCCTGAGATATGGCACATCCATCACCCACAAATGCTCCATCTTCTATTATGCCGTTTTCAACCTTAAGCTTAAGCCATATATCATCGCCACAGTTAGGATTAACACCCTCTAATACAATATTAGCATCTGGAAGATCATGCTTGAACTCTGGCCTTATATTGTGTTCTGTAAGAATTTCATTATAGAAACCTCTATTCATCGTAACCCATCCTCCTTCTTACATTAATAGCGCTCTTTACAAATGCGCGTACTTCATCCTCTGTGTTATAAAACATAAAGCTTGCTCTTGTCGCATTGTACACCTTAAGGTGTGTAAGAAGTGGCTGTGCACAATGATGTCCTGCTCTTACATCTATTCCGTCAGAAGATAATATTTCACTTACATCGTGTGGATGTACATTATCTATTGTAAATGCAACGATACCTGTATGATTATCAGGGTCGTCAGAACCAAGAACATGAATATGTTCATAATCCTTAAGTCCCTCCATAGCTATATGTGTAAGTTCTCTTTCTCTTTCTTCTATATAGTCAAAACCTACTTCATTAATATACTTAATAGCTGCTGCAAGTCCGACTGCACCTGCTGCATTAACTGTACCAGCCTCGAACTTATGTGGAAGTTCTGCATATACAGCACCCTCTCTTGTAACAGAGTCTATCATTTCGCCACCTGTCATAAATGGCTCCATATTTTCTAATAGCTCCTGCTTGCCGTAAAGCACACCTATACCCATAGGTCCCATAAGCTTGTGTCCTGAAAATGCAAGAAAATCTGCATCCAAATCCTTGACATCTATCTTCATATGAGGTGCGCTCTGTGCTGCATCAACTACCATAACTGCACCAACTGCATGTGCCATGGCTGCTATTTTCTTAATAGGATTAACACATCCAAGTACATTGGATACCTGACCTACAGCTACAATCTTAGTATTCTCATTAATGCCAGCCTTAAGTGTTCCATCTGTGAGCGTTCCATCCTTTTCACATTCAAGATAAACAAGCTTTGCACCTGTCATTCTTGCTGCCATCTGCCATGGAAGCATATTGCTGTGATGCTCCATAATAGAAACTGCTATCTCATCGCCTGCCTTAAGATTATTAAGAGCATAGCTGTAAGCTACAAGATTAAGACTTTCAGTTGTATTTCTTGTAAATATGATTTCCTTTGTTGAGTCCGCATTAAGAAACTCTCTTACAACTTCTCTTGAATCTTCGTATTCCTTAGTTGCTGCAAGGCTGAGTGGATAAAAACCTCTTAATGGATTAGCATTATTCTTTTCATAAAACTCTGCTTCAGCCTTAATCACACATTCAGGTTTCTGTGATGTAGCAGCGTTATCTATATATATTGTGTCATTATTCTTAATAAGTGGAAAATCATCCCTGTAATTATGACTCATATTTATCTCCATTCTATAGTCTTCTCTATGTCGGCAGTTCTAAAATACACTTATATATATACATAACATTTTACACTGCCGACATAATTAAATATATTTTATGTCCGATTTTTTCAATTCCGGCTACTATTGGCTATTCTTATGAATAAACCTGCTGTATTTAATTAATCCTCAGCCACTTCGCCAAGCACCTTACGAAGCTGTTCATTAGCAAGCTGTTCAACCTTTTCGTCTTCAATCTTTCTTACTACAACTTCAAGTCTTCCCTTAGTCATAATATCTTCTGCTGCCTCTGAATTTATGCCTCTTGCTGCAAAGTAGAATAATGTTTCAGGGTCAAGCTCGCCAATAGTTGCACCGTGTGAACCATTTACATCCTCCTCTGCACAAAGAATGATAGGAATTGTCTTATTTACGACATCATCGCCTAATAATAATACATTTTCAGTTTCAGCACCTGTTGAACCAGATGAACCATTCTTAAAGTCGATAGTTCCCCTGAATACCTTCTTAGCTGCATCCTTAAGCGATCCATCAACACCTATCTCACAATTAGTCTTCTTACCTATGTGATTAGATATAAGGTTGATATCGATATTCTGCTTATCAACGCCAAAGTATCCTATATTACATATAAATTCTGACTTATTACCCTTAAGGTCTGTTCTTATGCCGTCATAAAGACTGCCTTCACCAAGGAATAACTGTACAAGCTCAAATCCTGCTTCGTCTGCACATCTGCTGCCTATATCACTGAGTACATCCTGCTCCTTAGGCTGTAAGAATACCTGTACAAGCTTTACGTGGCTGTTCTTTCCAGCATCTATAAGAGTTCTGAAAGCTGTATTGCCAGCTACTCCCTCAGTTCCCTTAAATGTTTCTATTATTGTAAATGTTACATCATCCTCTGCATTAACAACAAGCTTTCCTGCCTGATTAACCTTTTTGTCTTCTGCTGCAGAGTCATCTACATTAACATATATTACCTTATTATCTGCATTTTTATCTGCATTGATTACTAAAGACTTAATATTATCTGCTGCAAATAAAACATCTGCTGCTTCACCTACGCCTGTCTTAACCGATGCGCTGATATCTGCATAATCATTACTCTGTACATCATAAAATGCATCAACATATCCATCTGTTGTAATACTGCAAGGAGTAACTTCGCTATCCCATGCAACCTTTGTATCATTCAGATTAAGCCAGTACCATGTCTTAGATGGAAGTGCATTTATCTTATATTCACTAATATTACTCATCATACTCTCCATTTCTGTGCATATCCTATATATTATGCATTGCTCACTTCAGAAGCATAATAAATATAATTATAAATCTCTATATATGGACAGCACACACATTTATATACTAATTAACCGATACTACCCTTCATCTCAAGTCTGATAAGATTATTCATCTCAATAGCATACTCAAGAGGAAGTTCCTTTGATACATTATCAGCAAAACCGCTTACGATACATGCTCTTGCATCTTCTTCTGTCATACCACGCGACATAAGATAGAATACAGCCTCATCGCTTATGCTTCCAATCTGTGCCTCGTGGCCTACGTTAGCCTTTCTTGTTCTGATATCCATAGCTGGTATAGTATCTGAACGCGATATAGAGTCAAGCATAAGTGACTGGCATGAAACTGCTGCCTTTGTATTCTCAGCCTGCTTGTTTACTACAACTGAAGAACGGAAAGTGCTTATACCGCCATCCTTTGATATAGACTTTGTGTTGATATAAGAACTTGTGTTCTTAGCCGCATGGACTACCTTTGCACCTGTATCAAGGTTCTGTCCCTTACCTGCAAATGTAATTCCAGTAAATTCCATTCTTGAGCCTTCACCCTTAAGAATACTCATAGGGTAAAGATATGAAACGTGTGAACCAAATGAACCCGATACCCATTCGATTGTTCCGCCCTCTTCTACTATAGCTCTCTTTGTGTTTAAGTTGTACATATTCTTAGACCAGTTCTCTATAGTTGAATATCTGAGCTTTGCATTCTTTCCAACAAAAAGCTCAACACAGCCTGCGTGAAGATTAGCTACATTATACTTAGGTGCTGAACATCCCTCGATAAAGTGAAGATCCGCTCCCTCATCTACTATAATAAGTGTATGCTCAAACTGTCCTGCTCCCGGAGCATTAAGTCTGAAGTATGACTGAAGTGGTATCTCAACCGATACTCCCTTTGGAACATATACAAATGAACCACCTGACCATACTGCACCGTGAAGAGCTGCAAACTTATGGTCGTTTGGCTTAACAAGCTTCATAAAGTGTGTACGCACCATATCAGCATATTCACCCTTAAGTGCGCTCTCCATATCTGTGTATACAACACCAAGCTTGGCAACATCTTCTCTTACATTGTGATATACAAGCTCTGAGTCGTACTGTGCGCCAACTCCGGCAAGTGACTTTCTTTCCGCCTGTGGTATACCAAGTCTTTCAAATGTGTTCTTAATATCATCAGGAACATCTGACCACTTTGTCTTCATATTAGTATTAGGTCTTACATAAGTAACAATATTATCCATATTAAGACCTTCTATTGATGGCCCCCAGTCAGGCACCTGCATATTGTTATATATCTGTAATGATTCAAGACGGAAGTTCTGCATCCATGCCGGGTCATTCTTTTCCTTTGAAAGCTTTTCAACTATCTCCGGAGTAAGACCTGCATTTATTCTGTATGCATCCTTTTCCTCATCCTTGAAATCATATATATTCCTGTCTATGTCTTCAACATATGTTTTCTCTTTCATAGTTTTAAGGAACTCCTCTCTTTTTCTTTAACATTTCATATATATCATCAGCAGTTAAACAACTGCACGCGCTGCGTATTAGTTTTCGTATTCTGCGAAACCTTCTGTATTAATCTTGTCAACTAATGAAGCATCGCCTGTGTTAATTATCTTACCTTCTATCATAACGTGTGTATAATCAACTGATAAAGATTCAAGAATTTTAGTGCTGTGTGTGATGATAAGAAGACTTCCGTCACATCTCTTCTGGTATTCCTCGATACCTGCTGAAACTGTTCTTACAGCATCTACATCAAGTCCTGAGTCTGTTTCATCAAGAATTGCAAGCGATGGCTTTAACATAAGAAGCTGTAATATTTCAGCCTTCTTCTTCTCACCACCTGAGAAACCAACATTAAGGTCTCTTTCTGCATAAGACTTGTCCATATTAAGAAGCTCCATAGTCTTTTCAAGCTCCTTCTTGAATTCCATAAAACGTGTTCTCTTTCCTGTCTTTAACTCAAGTGCATTTCTTATAAATGAGCTGAGTGTTACACCAGGAACTTCAAGAGGATTCTGGAATGATAAAAAAATACCATCCTTAGAACGCTCATTAACTGGTTCATTAGTTATATTCTTTCCATTAAACCATATTTCACCATTCTTAACTGTATATCTTGGATTACCCATAATAGCATAACCAAGTGTCGACTTACCTGTACCGTTAGGTCCCATAAGTACGTGTGTTTCTCCCTTTCCGATAGAAAGATTAACTCCGTGAAGAATTTCCTTATCTTCTACATCTACATATAAATCCTTTATATTTAATAAGTTCTTGTCTGACATAATATATCCTTATCCTTTCTTATTTAAAATGTTTTTAAATGCTGCGATTACGTATCAAAAATAACTTCTGACATTCACTAATACATATACCAGTTTAATTATTTTCCTTCACTTTCCTGCTATCAGGCTTTTTGTCTTCTTTATCAGCCTTATTCTCCTCCGGCTTATCAGCTTCTGTAGCAAGTCTTACAACATCTGCAAGTGTCATATTATCAAAGTAGTCATTGATAATCTTGGCAAGTCCTTCCCATATAGGAAGTGTATAACAGGCACTTGAACGCTCACACATATTCTGTTCATCCTTAAGACAGGAAACCGGCGCTAACGAACCTTCTGTAAGATTAAGTATCTCACTTATAGAATAATCAGCAGGATTTCTTGTAAGTCTGTATCCACCGCCATGCCCGCTTGCTGCTTCTATAAGATGTGCCTTTGACAGCATGCGTGTAATAGTTTCAAGATACTTCTGCGACAAATCCTCCTTCTGCGATATTTCTTTAAGAGGAATATAATCGTCACTGTGATTAACAGCCAGATACACCATAACTCTTAAGGCGTACCTGCCTTTAGAAGAAATAACCATAACTTAATATTCCTTTCACTACATAATAGCTTTGTAATAAATAATTCTCAATAAAGCGTAAAAAGATAATATACCCATTCGCCTACTGTGTCAATAGGTGATTGCTTTTTATTAGCAGCAACATCTATTAAATAATTATAAATATTTTGTAAAAATTGCACTTTTTTATTTTATTAAACTATGCTAAAATATGTTTAATGTATTTTTGTCTGAATATTTTAATAAGCCAGATATATTATATTATCATAAAGAACTGGCTTAACATTCTAATATTCATATATAAGCTACATTAAACTTTCTGAAAGCTCTGTAAACATTACCCCTGAGTTTTCTTCGCAGGATATGTGCCTGTGCACGTGTAGCACAATCCCGTTATTCTGAATTCTAAAAAGTGTACACATTTATATTGCGCACATCAGGCGCAAGAACATAGGCTAGTGTGAAAACAAATTTTTCACACGCGGAATTTGTGTCTACGCACACTTGACACAAACTCGTTATGCACAAAAAAAGTGTGCGGAAATGAGGTTTAATATGAAAAAAACACAAGATAAGAAGCCTGTCCCTTCTACGGACACCCCCGCTACAGGCACAGCCAATGTAAAGCAGGAAAAGATAGCTAAGAAAATTGCCAACCGGATTGGTACACCAACCTGTATTATATTCCTTATTGTGGCTGTGGTAATGGCAGTTGTAGTCAAAGTACAGCTTGACACTTCTAATGAGCGTGAACTTACTCTTGAGTCACAGTCAGCAGCTAACGAGCTGAACACACTTTTCCAGCAGTATATGAAGTCAGTAAGCCATCTTGCTGTAAACCCTCAGGTTAAGAACACTATTGCCTCTGCCAGTGCAGATACCCCTATAACACAGACGTCTGATTATCCTTCTGTCTTCCAGTATATGTTAAGTATGCAGCAGGAGGACTCAGCCAATATCATGGCTGTATGGATTGCTTCGATTGATGCCAATGTTCTTACACAGTCTGACGGCTACACAAGCGGCAGGGACTTCCAGATAACTGCGCGTGAATGGTATTCTGTCACACAGACAAAGTCTGTTATGCTTACAAAACCATATGTAGATGCAAGTACGGGTACAAATATTGTAAGTGCTGCTGCCCCTGTAACTGATGCTTCAGGAAAGGTTATCGGTGTTGCAGGTCTTGACTTATCATTAGAGCATGTAAATGAATTTCTCAGTCAGTGTACTATCGGCGATACCGGTTATATTGTAATGACAGCAACTGATGGCACTATTATATATCATCCCGACTCATCCCTTATACAGAAGTCTTTAAAAAACATTGACATTTCTTCTAATGTCACTAATCTTGTAACTTCTGATAAAAATGGCTTTGTTAAGTTCAAGATAAGCGGTTCAACAAAGTATGGCTATGTAACAGCCATTGATAATACAGGTTATGTTGTATTTAGCAGCTTATCATCTGGTGAATACTCACAGAGCTTAGTAAGAATGATTATTATAATGATAGTTATATTTGTTATAGGCATTGTAATTATATTTACTGCTATAGTCCGTGTATCTGGTTCCATAACAAAACCTATAGAGTCTCTTGACGTTGCAGCCAAAGAGCTTGCAGATGGCAACCTCGATGTTCATCTTGAAGTTACAACCAACGATGAAATAGGAAATCTTGGCCGTTCTATTCAGCTCACTGTCCAAAGACTTAAGGTATATATTGCCTATATAGATGAAGTGGCCGATGTACTTGCAAAGATGGCAGATGGTACTCTCGCCATTCACTTAAAGCAGGAATACACTGGTGATTTCAGCAGAATTAAAGATGCTCTTCTTAACATCTCAGCATCTATGACAGAGATTATGACTGGCATAAGTGAAAGTTCTAATCAGGTTTCTGCCGGTTCAGACGACCTCGCAAAGGCAGCCCAGACTCTTGCTGAAGGTGCTACAACTCAGGCTGCATCCGTTGAAGAGCTTGTTGCTACAACTGACAATATCGTAACAGAACTTCAGAACAGTAAAGAAGATGCCTTAAACTGTGCAGCGGAAGCAAAGAGCGTTTCTACTCTTGCCAATAACAGCAAGAAACAGATGCAGGCAATGATTGATGCCATGGCAATGATTAGCGAAACTTCTAACAAAGTAGTCAGTATTATACATACTATAGAAGAAATTGCCGACCAGACTAATCTTCTTTCTCTTAATGCTTCTATTGAGGCCGCAAGAGCTGGTGAGGCAGGCCGTGGCTTCGCTGTTGTCGCTTCTGAGATAAGTTCACTTGCCGCACAGAGTTCGGATGCAGCAACAACCTCCAAGGAGCTTATAGGCGTATCTATAGATGAGATTGCCAAAGGTGTTGACATAGCCAATGAAGTAACTGATATTCTTCAGACAGTCGTTAATAACATCGACAACTTAAGTAATATGGTTACGCACACCGCTGAACTTTCTGTTGAGCAGGAGGAGAATATGAAGCAGATGCAGTCAGGAATTGACAACATCGCTCAGGCTGTTCAGGATACCTCCGCCACAGCACAGGAAGGCTCTGCTACATCAGAAGAACTTGCAGCACAGGCAGCAGTTCTTAGTGACCTTATCAAGAAATTTGACTTAAGCAAGTAGACATTTAATAATACTTAACAAAACGGGATAACAGTGAATTCGCTAGGAAAATCCACTGTTATCCCGTTATTACTTATGGCAATATAAATGCTATAAATAAACAAATATGATATATTGTATAACCTTGTACATGTTCCGGACACATTTTAGGTTCTAAAATTACCCCCAAGTAATGTTTAGAACCGTATTTTATGATTTATTTAAGTATAGCGGAACAATAACAAAAATAACTTAATCTTTGTGATTTTCTATATTTGCCTTTTTATAGTTTAATACATATTAAAGATACTTATATCATTATACCTCATGTAACTTCTTGAGTTCTACATCGCTTATCTTGCCATCAAGAAAGTCTTCCCAGAAGCTCTTAGAACTTGCAAACTTAAAATCAGCTTTTTTATCAAAAGTGTTAAGAAAGTCTGTTATCTTCTTATAATCACCCTCATGCTTATAGCTCATTCTCCAAAGCTCTGTTTCTTCGCCATCTTTAAACTGCTTACATATGATGCCATCCTCGCTAAAGGCTGTAACTGTCCATGTTGTCTTAGCTTCACCGATATTTTCGACAGAGGCACATTCTGTTGTGCCATCTACACTGCTTACGCCTTCCTCTGTACTTCCTGTTAATGCAAGCTCCTGCACCTTAGTAAACTCTCTGTTAGCTGTCACCTTGTCAGCAAGCATTTCTACTAAGTCTTTGGAAGTTTCCTCTGACTTTTCTTTGTTAGCCTCGCTTACTTCCTTCTCATATTCAACAGCTTCCTTGAAATCTTCAATAAAATTATCAACGTGTTTTATAAGCTTATCCCATTCCTTATCGCTCATATCCCTGATATTTGTTGAAGAAGTACTCTCCTGTGACTTAGAAGCATTTTCTTTAGCTTCATCCACGCCAGTTCCTGTCACAGCCCCGCTTCCTGCCTTTGCCATGCTCTCTGCAAATGTTTCATCATTAACTGTCCCTGTCGCAGCCCTGTATCCCGTATAATAACTGTCTGCATATCCTGTGTTTACTTTCATCCTTATCCTTTCTGTGATTGCTCAGTCGTTCACAACCACGCTGCTCTCCTGTAAAGGTCCAAGCAGTACTTTCGTAATAGTTAATATTTTTTGTATACTTATAAAATATACAAAAATGGCACTTTATTTCACATCAATCCGTTGAAATAAAGCGCCATCCTAGCAATATGTATATCGTCATATGAGGGGGAAAGTTTATACCTGTCTTACCAAAGCTATCACATTTTCTGTATTATCCGTAAACGGAAACATATCAAAAGGCTTACATCCCTTAACCTTATAACCACCCTTTATAAGCACCTCTATATCTCTTCTCTGCGTGTCCGGATTGCAGGAAACATATACAACCCTGTCCGGCTTTATCTTAAGAATAGCATTAAGAAAATCTTCACTGCTGCCACTTCTTGGAGGGTCCATAATAACAACATCTGCTTTTTTCTTTGCAGCATATTCTACTAAGAATTCACCCGCATCTGCATTTACAAACTTTATATTCTTAATATTATTTATCTTGGCGTTTTCTTCTGCATCCTTAACCGCATCCTTATTAAGTTCAACACCTATAACCTGTCCAGCCTTCCCAGATGCCGCTATTCCAATAGTTCCTATGCCGCAGTAGGCATCTATGACAGTGTCCTTTTTCGTAATCTCCGCCATACTGATTGCCGCCTTATAAAGCTTCTCTGTCTGCTGGTGATTAATCTGGTAGAAGGATGATGGACTTATTCTGAACCTGTATCCACATAACACATCCTCTATGTATCCTTTGCCTGTAAGCACAATATTCCTTGGACCAAGCACCATACTTGTGTTGTAAGCATTTACATTCTGGACGATAGTATTAATCTCAGGATGCTTTTCCTTAAGCGCCTTTAGAAAATGCGTTTTAGATGGAAATGCAACCTCACTTGTGACAAGCACAAGCATAATCTCCTTAGTTGAAAAACCTTTTCTTAAAAGTATATGTCTCATAAATCCAGTACCCTTATCCTCATTATAAGGCTTATACTTAAATGACTTAAAAAGTTCCCTTAACGTAGCTATTATCCTGCTGCACTGGCTGTCCTCCAGCAGACACTCTGACACTGGCACAATAACGTGGCTATTCTGCTCATAAGTTCCTGTTATTATATTGCCGTTTTTATCCTCACCTACAACTGCATGCACCTTATTACGGTAATGCACAGGTCTGTACATCCCTGTTATCTCATCTACAGGACAGACTCCCTTAAACAGCTTATCTATATAATTCTGCTTTACTTTTAATTCATTATCATACTTCATACCTGCATATGCACAGCTTCCGCATCTGTCTGCACTTTCACAGTTTATTACACGCTTTTTCTCGTCATATACATTAGCCATATTCTTTCCTCTTCTTCATTATATGATGTTGTTGTCAAAAACCCAGACTTTGATGCCTACGAATTGTTCCGTGCTACGCACTCCCACAATTCTACCCAATATTCGCATATCGTGGGATTGTTATCCCACTTTTATGCTCATATTGGGGCGGGTTCCAAGGTCTTTCACCCACTTATGAGCAAGCTCATGTGGGATTAGACCTTTTAACCCTGGCATCATTACATACAATTATAGCTGCCCTTTCGAGCAGCTACAAGTCACAATATTATATACTAATTGTACAGTAGTAATGCAATCCTCTTACATAACATCACTATCATCGCCATTACCAACAATCTTTACCTTACCTTCGTAAAGTTCCTGTACAGCGATTGAAAGTGGCTTCATATTCTCTGCATTATCTACAAGTGGTGTACCAATCTGGAGCTTTCTTGCCTCCTCTGGTGTTAAGAGTGGCTTTGGCTCACCCTTCTTACCGTCCTTGTCCTTTTCCTTAGGAGCGTTCTCAGCTTCGATACGTGCCTTTCTAACCCTCTCCTCGATTGACCTTGCATCAATTATTTCCTTAGCTCTGGCTGCTGTAGCCTTTACGATTGAGTAACGGCTCTGTACTAATGGCTGTTCGCCCTCTTCAACCTCACTATTAACAACTGCCATTAATTCTGAATACGATGGATGTATCATTATTATTCTCCTTTCGAATAAGCCTTAAGCTCTTCTTTTATATTATTGATTAAATCGATGTTATTAACTGCCTTTTTCTTCTCACTGCTTACTATAGAATTTATAGTTTCAACGCAGGCATCAACATCATCATTGATAACTATATAATTATAATTCTCTACGCCCTGTGCTTCCTCACTGGCTCTTGAAAGTCTTGCCCTGATAGTAGCTTCATCCTCTGTTCCACGACCTACAAGTCTTCTTTCAAGTTCCTCGGCACTAGGTGGCATAATGAACAGAAGTACTGCATCCGGAAACATTTTCTTAATGTTGAGTGCTCCCTGTATCTCTATCTCAAGTATGACATTCTTTCCTTCTTTAAGCTGTTCCTCCACATATGCCTTTGGTGTTCCATAGTAATTGTCTACATATCTGGCATACTCTATAAGCTCTGAGGCTTCTATCATCTTTTCAAATTCTTCCTTCGTCTTAAAGAAGTATTCTCTTCCGTTCTGTTCACCTTCTCTTGGTGACCTTGTGGTTGCTGAAATAGATAATGCATAGTCGTTATGCTGTTCTAAAAGTCTTTTAACGACTGTTCCTTTACCAGCACCTGAGAATCCTGATATTACAAGTAACAATCCTTTATCTTTCATCTCTAATCTCCTATCTGTGACTCACATCATAAGCCCTTCAATATATTGTTTCTGTACAAATGTTACCGAAACCAATATAAATGTATGCACTTACGTAAAAGTGTACAAGTTATTATACAGAAATCTTTCACTTCGTGCAAGCCTTTTAAAATATTTTTAAATAAAATTCTGCACCGACTCCATATATCAGCGATAACTACTCTATATTCTGTATCTGCTCCCTGACCTTCTCAATCTCAGTCTTTAAGTCTATCGCCGCATTTGATATCTCTATATCATTAGCCTTAGAAAGTGTCGTGTTAGCTTCCCTGTTCATCTCCTGTGCGATAAAGTCAAGCTTTCTTCCTATACCGCCATCCTCTGACAGGCACTGTCTGGCATGTGTTATATGGCTTCTTAAGCGTACTGTTTCTTCGTCGACACATATCTTGTCAGCATATAAGATGACCTCCGCTGCTATCCTGCTCTCATCTATGCTTGTATCAGCAAGCACTTCCGCCATCTTATCCTCAAGCTTCTTTCTGTACTCACTTACTATCTTTGGACTTCTTTCCTCTATAAAGCCTACAAGCTCTTCCATATGGTCTAACTTATGAAGAAGGTCTTTCTTTAAGTTCTCTCCCTCAGTTATTCTTGTCTTGACAAAACCTTCACAAGCCTCCTTCACAGCCTCCTGTATGAAGTTCCACAGCTCCTCTTCATCCTCTGCTGCATCCTCCATAGTGATAACCTCCGGATATCTTGAAAGCGCACTGACTGTTATATCATTTCTTATTGAAAACATTTCCTCCATCTGTGAAAATATATCCATATATTCCTCTGCAACCGCCGGATTATACCTGATATTGACGTTATTCTCTGAATTGTCTTCATAAGTTATAAATATATCTATCTTTCCTCTTGAAGCGTACTTCTTAACAACATCTCTTATTCTTGCCTCAAACACGTTAAGCTTCTTTGGCATCTTTATGCCTGTTTCTAAAAATCTATGGTTTACCGACTTCATCTCAACCATTATCTTGCGGTTTCCACTGGCGATTTCGCTTCGTCCGAAACCTGTCATACTTTTAATCATCTTAAGTCCCTCATTATCATTTATTATACTTAATTATTATACCAATTTTACATATGCTAAACAAGTCAGTAGATTAACTATTTTCAACTATTCACATCCCACTTTCTTCGGCTTAATATTCCTATACAAGACCTTCAGAACTATTTTGCAGCTATTCACCTCCTGCCTCACTCGACAGTATTATGTAATCGTGTTATGATATGATGTAAATGTTTTAAATAAAAATGTTTTATATTTTAGTATTTATATTATGTTGGTGGTCAAAAACCCACGACTATGATACCTACGGATTGTTCCGTGCTGCGCACTCCCACAATCCCCCAAGGTCTTTCACCCACCTATGAGCAGACTCATGTGGTTTTAGGTCTTTTGACCCTGGTATCTTTATATAATCACAATACAGACAGAATGGAGTATTTAATTATGGCATTTGATGGAATAACAATATCAAATATAGTAAATGACCTTAACAATACAATACTTGGTGGAAGGCTTTATAAAATAGCACAGCCCGAAAGTGACGAACTGCTTCTTACTGTAAAGACAAGCTCTGGACAGTACCGTGTCGTGCTTTCTGCCAATGCCTCTCTTCCGCTTGCATATATAACTGACGACAATAAGCCAAGTCCTGCGACAGCACCTAACTTTGTTATGCTTTTGAGAAAACATATCAATAACGGACGTATCATTTCTGTAACACAGCCTTCGTTTGAGCGAATAATAGATATTGAGATTGAACATCTTGACGAATTAGGCGACTTATGCAAAAGGCATCTTATCACTGAATTTATGGGTAAGCACAGCAATATCATATTATGCGATGATGACAATAACATCCTTGACAGCATAAAGCATGTATCTGCACAGATAAGCTCTGTACGTGAAGTTCTTCCCGGAAGAAAGTACTTTATACCAAACACGGCCAATAAGCATAATCCACTTGATACCGATTATGAACGTTTCAGCTCATCGGTTCTTGTATGCCCTAAGCCTCTCTCAAAGGCTCTGTGCCAGACTTACACAGGAATAAGCACATGTATAGCAGAAGAAGTATGTTTCCGCTCAGGTATAGACAGCAATAAGCCTGCTAACTGCCTTTCGGATGAAGAAAACCGACTCATTTATAACGCATTTGACGGCATTATGAGCGATGTTAAGAATAAAACATATTCTCCTAATATAGTCTATGACAATGGTAATCCATCAGACTTTGCCGCCGTACAGCTCACTATGTATGATAACAGCACACCTTACGACTCTATAAGCAGGTGTCTTATCGCTTACTATCACGAAAAGGAAGTCCGCACACGTATACACCAGAAGTCAACTGATATAAGACGTATCGTTACAACTCATCTTGAGCGTTCTTATAAGAAGCTTGATATTCAGGAGAAGCAGCTTAAGGATACTGAAAAACGTGACAAGTACCGCGTATATGGCGAGCTTATTAATACTTATGGCTATGGAATTGAAGCCGGTGCCAAGCAGTTTAATGCGCTCAACTACTATACTAATGAGGAGATAACAATCCCTCTTGATAATACTCTTACACCTATAGAGAACGCCAACAAGTACTTTGCAAGATATAATAAGCTCAAGAGGACTTACGAGGCTGGCACAAGACTTATTGCAGAGATTAAGGACGAAATTATGTACCTTGAGTCTATTATAAATGCTCTTGATATCGCAACAACAGAAAACGACCTTAACAATATCAAAGAAGAACTTGCTGTAACTGGTTACATCAAAAAGAGCGGCAAGTCTAAAAACAAAGGTAATTCTCACAATAAACCTATGCATTACATTTCTTCTGACGGATTTGATATGTATGTTGGAAAGAATAATATACAGAATGACGAACTTACCTTTAAGTTTGCGACAGGCGGCGACTGGTGGTTTCACGCCAAACAAATGCCGGGTTCACACGTTATTGTAAAATCTGACGGAAGGGAACTTCCTGATAAGACATACGAAGAGGCAGCAGCACTTGCAGCCTACTACTCTAAAGGCCGTGACCTTGAAAAAGTTGAAGTCGACTATGTATTAAAAAAGGAAGTCAAGAAACCTGCTGGTGCCAAGCCAGGGTTTGTTGTTTATTATACGAACTACTCACTTATAGCTATTGCAGATATATCAGGAATTAAGCTGGTTTCTGAATAATAAACAAAAAACACGTTATATAAGCTTCTTATTGTTTTGTTGCTTTGGCGCATTACCCACATCAGTATAAAAGGCAGTAAATCATTGTTTTTGAAAAATTTACTAATTTCCAAAACAATGGTTTACTGCCTTATATTTTTGATTTTTAACTCTGATAACTCTTTGTCATACCATTTTAAAACTGATGCTTTTATAATCTCATAATTATAATCACCCTTATTACTTAAACACCTTTTTGACTATGTATACTATTTATCTTCCTTAACCTTAAATGTCCCTGCTACAAGTAAAGCCACCAGAACCACAGCACCAATAACATCCGCAAGCACGCAGGCTGCATACATAAATGAAAGTGTACCTTTTACATTATAAGCAATAATAATAAATATGAGTCCAGCAATAAAAGCTGCTGCCATAACTATGCCAGTTATCCTTATATCCAGCTTATCATTGACTGTAAGTGCAATAAGCACAAATACAAGCACAAGTGTAACTACATATCGTATAAGGTACCATGCAAATGCTTCCTCTGTCATATCACATATCGTATTATCTGTTGTAAGATAACCAAACAGTGCCGGTGGGTTCATCCAGTATATCAATGACACAACTGAAACAACGACTGAGAAAACTGCCACCTCAAGTACTATCTTGCTTTTCACATTAATCTTATTAACCGGTCTTAAAAGTATGGCTGCACAAGTCACTATTGTAAATATTATAAGCCACGACCAGTTAAAAAACAGCCTGCTTCCGATATAATAATCGTTAACATATGCTGCAACTGTTCCAAGTGTTTCATCTGCCGATATCGTCACAAGTCTTGATATTACAAGATTTCTTACTATCTCAAGCACAAGAAAGCCGCCAAGCGCCGGAAATACATACACAACCGCATTATTTACAGCACTCTTGTCGTTATACACTTTAATACGGTTTATTGTACTGCTCTTTACCATCGCAAGACCAAGCAGCGAAAGAATTATAATAAGCACGTATACCATAGGCACCTTGCTCATAAGCTGAACCTTTTCAACCTGCCCTATCTCCGACTTATCCATATAGAAGCTGTTTACCCATCTTATAACACCTTCAATACCTTCGCCAATTCTTGCAAACAAAAGATACACTCCTGTTACAAGTGAACATATATTAGCAGCCAGTGAAACCCTGCCCGCCATACTCACCTTCTTGTATACAGCCACAACCGCAACTGCAAGCAGAAGTATTGTAACTGGGAATATTATCTTGTATATACTGCCAAGTCCTGCATAATAATAGTAATTATATATCGAAGTATCAAGCGATGCCCCTGCATACACATTACTATTCATTCTGTTAAGTATATTCTGAAATACATGTTCTCCTGAAAATACAAGCAGCAATATAAGATTAAGACTCATAATACCAATAAGACTCATAAGCCTTATAAAGGTAATTTCACTCTTTTTCATAATTATTATGCCTGTACCTTTATAAATGACTTCTTACCCTTCTTGACAACTACACCGTCACCAGCGAAGAATTCCTTATCAAACTTTGCAGCGATATCAGATACCTTTTCACCTGCAACAGAAGCACCACCCTGTGTAACAACTCTTCTTGCCTCGGACTTAGTAGCTGCAAGACCTGCTGCGTGAATTAACGATACAATATCAATGCTTCCATCTGTAAAGGCATCAGCTTCAAGCTTAACTGCTGCCATATTAGCCGCATCACCTGATGTAAATATAGCCTTAGCTGTTTCTTCTGCCTTCTTAGCTTCTTCCTCACCATGAACCATCTTAGTAAGTTCAAATGCAAGTATTTCCTTAGCTCTATTAAGCTGTGCGCCTTCCCACTTATCCATTTCATCAATCTGCTCAAGTGGTAAAAATGTAAGCATACGGATACACTTTAATACATCTGCATCAGCTACATTTCTCCAATACTGGTAGAACTCATATGGAGAAGTCTTCTCTGGGTCAAGCCATACAGCACCACTTACTGTCTTACCCATCTTCTTGCCTTCTGAGTTAAGAAGAAGTGTGATAGTCATAGCTGAAGCGTCCTTGCCGAGCTTTCTTCTGATAAGTTCTGTACCACCAAGCATATTACTCCACTGGTCATCTCCACCGAACTGAAGATTGCAGCCATATTTCTGATATAACATATAGAAATCGTAGCTCTGCATAATCATGTAGTTGAATTCAAGGAATGTAAGTCCTCTTTCCATTCTCTGCTTATAGCACTCAGCTCTTAACATATTATTAACTGAGAAGCATGCACCAACTTCTCTTAAAAGGTCAACATAGTTAAGCTTTAAAAGCCAGTCTGCGTTATTTACAAATAATGCTTTATCATCTGAAAAGTCGATAAACTTGCTCATCTGCTTCTTGAAACACTCGCAGTTATGCTCAATCTGCTCTGGTGTAAGCATTTTTCTCATATCTGTCTTACCTGATGGGTCACCAATCATACCTGTTCCGCCACCAACTAATGCGATAGGCTTATTTCCTGCCATCTGAAGTCTTTTCATAAAGCAGAGTGCCATAAAGTGACCTACATGAAGGCTGTCTGCTGTTGGGTCAAAACCAATATAAAATGTAGCCTTTCCATTGTTAATCAAATCCTTAATTAATTCTTCATCTGTTACCTGTGCAATCAGTCCTCTTGCAACTAACTCGTCATAAACTGTCATTTTTGTTCTCCTGTTCCTATTACATTATATTTTGTCAGAGTTATTAACGATATTTTCTCCGACACTTCCACTAATCATCAACCCCTATTAATAATAAAAAAGAGCATACCTTTCATCCTTATTAAAGGACGAAAGCATACGCTCCGTGTTACCACCTTTATTCATAAACAGCTCACGCTGCTCACCTTAACGGGTCTGATGATCCTTGATACTGTAACGTGTATCACTACGTCGCCCCTACTAAGCCTTATATGCCATTCAGTTTGCTGCTACGGAATGTATTCAGAATAACCATCCACTGCTCCTCTCATCCACCGGCTGCTTTCTGTTGCTTACTGCTATACCTACTTGTTTCCATCATCGCATTATATATAATTATGTTATTGATAATCCCTTAATGCCAACATAAAAATATTATAACCAGCACCCGATTATCATATGCTTATTAAAGCTTATACCATATACTTGGTAATTTTGCAAGTGTTAATTTATATATTACACACATATCAGCCTGATATATAGCGATATATACCAATTTATACTATAATTTTTATTATAAATCTAACTTCTGGCAGTTATGAATTATCTTAATAAATTTCTCTAACTACTGGCATACCCTTATTTTACAAATCATAAATGAATAAATTTAAAATATTGTATAATTATATATGTGCTAGAAAGATATATTTTTAATAATGCATCTCAGACACAAACATAAACAAATACTTATAATGTATTTATCAAGTTAAAATCACTTATTATATTTACGTTTACATACATTTATATATATAACATATGCAATCGCAAGACCTATTACACTCCCTGCTGCATCTATGAGCACATCCCTTACGCAGCCATATCTTCCCGGCACAAACACCTGATGAAACTCATCTGTAGCCGCAAATGCCGTTACAATAACTGCCGATATTATAGGAAGTTTTATACCTTTTATTCCATCAACTATAAGCGCAATCATAACAAGTATTGCAAGAACAGCATACTCTGTCATATGTGCAGCCTTTCTTATAGGAAACTGCACAGCCTCTATCATACTTTCCCTGTTATTCTCATTATAATCAACAATTCCAGCCTTATCACACACTGTAAGTATAATATCTGCTGCCTTATAACTAATCCCTGACGACTCCTCTCCATCCTGCTTTGAAAAACCGAATATAACCATCGCCATAACAATAGCCGGAAGCCATATTAATATCTTTTTTACATTCATACTCTGTAGTTCCTTTTACATCTTATCAAGTTTATACTTCTAATTTCTTCAATACTATAAACTAAGCTTCAAATAAATGCAACTAATTATCAAAACAGCCCACAAAACCAGTTTCAAAGGTTTTGTGGGCTTATATAACTATCTGAAATATCTTCTACCAGCTACTAGATAGTAACAACTCTCATAGTATTAGTAAGACCTCTCTTAGCAGATGGGTCTGATGATGTAGCGATACCAGCAGATACGATAACTGTATCTCCTTCTTCTACGAAACCAGCCTGCTCAGATACTACTAATGCATGCTCGATAATCTTATCTGTAGATGTTTCTGTTGCAGTCTTTAAAGGTCTTACACCCCAGTATATCTGCATCTTTCTAAGAACATTATCATATGGTGAGCATCCGATAATCTCAGCATTTGGCTTAAGCTTAGATGTAAGTCTTGCTGTGAAACCTGATATAGTTGGGCATACAATAGCCTTGGCGTTAAGGTTATCAGCAGTCTGAACTGTTGCGTTGCATACAGCACTTGAGATACTTCTCTTGCTGTGAACCTTAGATATATCAGAAGCTCTGTCCTTGATATCCTTCTCTGTTCTTTCAGCAATCTTAGCCATCATCTTTAATGCTTCAAGTGGGTACTTACCATTAGCTGTTTCACCAGAAAGCATAACGACGTCTGTACCATCATAGATAGCGTTAGCAACGTCAGTAACCTCAGCTCTTGTAGGACGTGGATTTCTAATCATAGAATCAAGCATCTGTGTAGCTGTTATAACTGGCTTGTAAGTTGCATTACACTTCTTGATGATTTCCTTCTGATAATGTGGAACATCTTCTGCTGGGATTTCAACACCCATATCACCTCTGGCAACCATGATACCATCAGCAACCTTGATGATTTCGTCAAGATTTTCAATACCTTCAGCATTCTCAATCTTAGCGATAACCGGGATATCTGAGCCATGCTCCCATAAGAGCTGCTTAATCTCCTGAATACAAGCTGCATTTCTTACAAATGAAGCTGCGATAAAGTCAAATCCCTGCTCTATACCAAATATAATATCATCCTTATCCTTATCTGTAATTCCAGGAAGCTTAATGCTTACGTTAGGAACATTAACACCCTTCTTAGAACCAAGTTCACCACCATTGATTACTGTACATACGATATCTGTACCATCAACTACCTCTTCTACTCTGAGCTCAATAAGACCGTCATCGATAAGAATTGTGTTACCATTGTCTACATCTGCTGGAAGACCTGCATAAGTAATCATATCGATAGTTTCATCACCAACAATTTCTCTTGTTGTAAGAGTGAACTTCTGTCCTTCCTTAAGAGTAACCTTTTTATCATCCTTAAGCACGCCAGTTCTGATTTCTGGTCCCTTTGTATCAAGAAGTGTAGCTATAGGCTTGTTGATTTCTTCTCTAACACTCTTAACTAATGCAAAACGTCCAGCCTGCTCTTCATGGTCACCATGAGAGAAGTTAAATCTTGCAATATCCATACCATTTAATGCGAGCTGCTTAATAAGCTCTCTGTCATTAGTGTTAGGACCCATAGTACATATAATCTTAGTCTTTTTCATTCTAACCTCCAAAGTAAATAAATTAATTAATAAAAAACAAAACAATCTAGCCAATTATACTTAATAACCCATAAAATAGCAATAGTAATTACTTACAAATTATTAAAATAAGTCGGCAGTATCTTAATCAACATTGTTATATGATGATGTAGATTTAATAAGTTAAGTTACTTTTTCTGCATGCAGAAGTGTATTAAACCTATATCATACAAAATACTTTAATATATAGGAATATCATTCAGCACTGCCGTTATTGCCTGTAATATGAATATGTGTATACAGGTGGTCGCTGCAATACTCATAATTTCCAACGCACTTAGAGCAAAATCTGAATACAAGATTTTCATCATCAAGCTCTGTTCTTCCACACACTGCACATCTGTGCTTAGGCTGTCCGTTACGAACCGGCTTATATGGCTGGTTGGCATTATCCCAAGTTGTCTTTTCACTATTGGCGTTGTATACTCTTTCATTAAATGATGGCTTCTTTCCATCTCTTCTGTTATTTTCTGCTTTCCTAGCTGTATACATAGCCTTGTTGTAATTCCTCTGTGTAGAAGACTTATAAGGTCCCTTCTTTGCAACTATCATAAATACTATAAAGTTAAGCATAGACACAAGAGCCGCAATAGCATTGGCATAACATCCCATTCCGCTTCCTGATAAAAGTCCGGCTCTGTATAATCCATTCCACATAGTATAACCGATAGTTGAACCATTTACCGCCATTGTAGGGACTATAAAACCGCATATTATTGCTATTGCAAATACTATTCCATCCAGCAATGCCATCCACTTTATCTTTATAGGTATGATAAAGAACAGCAGTACTTCCATATCTGGCTGTTCCATAGCAAATGCCATAAATAAAGCAAGATTAATATAATGTGTACTCATATTAAAGCTTATACCAAATATTAAGTATATTATAAGCGCTGCAACAATATTTAACAATACTCCTGAAAAGAAATACACGTTAAACTTAAATGAACCCCATATATTTTCAAGTACTGTACCTATCAGATAATAGAAATACAATGAAAAGAATACAAATATGATACTTGTTGATGGTGGCTGTATTATAAATGTAACCAGTCTCCACACCTGTCCTGCAAATATTTTGGAAAAATCCAGCGAAAGAAAGCTGCTATATACACCAGGTGCGAACACCTCAAAAACAAATCCGACTGCATATAATATAATTATATAAGTCATAAGATTTTTAATGGCATACCTTGAATACTTCCTTTCAAACTTTTGAAACCAACTCATTAAACTCCTCATTTCTGTGTAATAATATCACTGTGTAGTATGCTGTCAGGCAGTACACACACAATATTACCCACTTATATTTTGATACATATAACAGCGGATACAATATTTTTATATTACTCCGCACTAAAATATTATGATAAAAGTATAAAAACATTAAACATCTTTGTCAATCAAGTTCTCATTTTAGTATTATTAATTTTATATAAACAGTCATATTTATGGTGTTGAATTATTCTGTTATTTCTTATATAATATGTCAGTTGTAATCTTTTCCAGGTATTTCTACATTTTTAGACATCTATTTATTTTATAGTAGAAGTACTTTTAATTCAGGAAACACATTAATTTATATAATGATTGTGCCAGATGTACAGCTCTGCTGACATTTGCAGCACATCTACATTAGACAAGGAGGACGGCTCTGCCGTAATGACTATGAACAAATACAGATTAGGTATTGATATTGGCTCAACAACAGTAAAGATCGCTATTCTTGATGATAATAATAATATTTTATTCTCAGATTATGAAAGACATTTCGCCAATATTCAGGAAACTTTACAGGGACTTCTTGAAAAGGCTGTATCCCAGCTTGGTCAATTCGAGGTCTACCCTGTAATCACAGGTTCTGGCGGACTTACACTTGCCAAGCACCTTGAAGTTCCATTTACACAGGAGGTTGTCGCTGTATCAACAGCACTTCAGGATTACGCTCCACAGTGCGATGTTGCCATTGAGCTTGGTGGCGAGGATGCAAAGATTATCTACTTCACAAACGGTATCGACCAGCGTATGAATGGTATATGTGCCGGTGGTACTGGTTCATTTATTGACCAGATGGCAACTTTATTACAGACAGATGCTTCAGGTCTTAATGAATATGCCAAGAACTACAAGTCAATCTACCCGATAGCTGCAAGATGCGGTGTTTTTGCCAAGTCTGATATACAGCCGCTTATCAACGAAGGTGCCACTAAGGAAGACCTTTCTGCATCTATATTTCAGGCTGTTGTCAACCAGACTATTTCTGGTCTTGCCTGTGGTAAGCCAATCCGTGGTAATGTAGCCTTCTTAGGTGGTCCACTCCACTTCCTTTCGGAGTTAAAGCAGGCATTTGTCCGTACATTAAGCCTTACACCTGAACAGACTATTGCGCCGGAACATTCACATCTTTTTGCTGCCGTTGGTTCAGCTATGAACTACAGCAAGGATGTATGTGTCAATGTTTCTGACATCATTAAGCGTCTTTCTGGCAAAATAAAGCTTGAATTTGAAGTAGAACGTATGGAACCACTTTTTGCTGACCAGCTTGCCTACAATGACTTCATCAAACGTCATAATGCACACCACGTAAAGACAGCCGACATAGCCTCTTATGAGGGTAACTGCTATCTTGGTATCGATGCAGGTTCTACTACTACTAAGGTTGCTTTGGTAGATGAAGATGGTAATCTTCTTTACTCATTCTATTCAAGCAATAACGGCTCTCCACTTGCCACTACTATAAAGGCAATTAAGGAAATATATTCTCAGCTTCCACCTAAAGCCAAGATTGTACAGGCATGTTCAACAGGTTATGGTGAAGCACTTATAAAGTCGGCACTTATGCTTGATGAGGGAGAAGTTGAAACAGTATCCCACTTCTATGCTGCTGCTTTCTTTGACCCTGACGTTGACTGTATCATCGATATTGGTGGTCAGGATATGAAATGTATCAAAATCAAGAACCAGACTGTTGATTCCGTACAGCTTAACGAAGCATGTTCTTCAGGATGTGGTTCATTTATAGAAACATTTGCAAAGTCACTTAACTATTCTGTACAGGACTTCGCAAAGGCTGCTCTTTTTGCCGCACATCCTATTGACCTTGGTACAAGATGTACTGTATTTATGAATTCAAAGGTTAAGCAGGCGCAGAAGGAAGGCGCAGAGGTTTCAGATATATCTGCCGGTCTTGCTTATTCAGTTATTAAAAATGCCTTATACAAGGTTATAAAGATTGCTGACCCGGGTGACCTTGGAAAGCATATCGTTGTACAGGGTGGTACATTCTACAATGATGCTGTACTCAGAAGCTTTGAAAAAATAACAGGTGTTGATGCCATAAGACCTGATATCGCAGGTATTATGGGTGCTTTCGGTGCTGCTCTTATCGCAAGGGAACGCTACGATGGAATATCTGACTCATCTATGCTTTCTATCGATAAGATTAACAGCCTTACATATGAAACTACTCTTACAAGATGTAAAGGCTGTACGAACAGCTGCCATTTAACTATAAATAAGTTCTCTGGCGGACGTTCATTTATTACTGGTAACAGATGTGAAAGAGGTCTTGGAAAAGAACGTAATAAGGAAAAGGCTCCTAACCTCTTTGACTATAAGTTCCACAGACTTTTTGACTATGAACCACTCTCAGCAGACCTTGCTGTAAGAGGTGTTGTAGGTATACCAAGAGTCCTCAATATGTATGAGAATTATCCATTCTGGTTCACTTTCTTTACAAAGCTTGGTTATAAGGTAGTTCTCTCGCCACAGTCAACAAGAAAGATATATGAACTTGGTATTGAGTCAATTCCATCCGAGTCAGAATGTTATCCTGCCAAGTTAGCGCACGGACATATAAGCTGGCTTATTAAGAAGGGGGTTAAGTTTATATTCTATCCTTGTGTACCTTATGAACATAAGGAAATAGATGGCACTAACAACCATTATAACTGCCCTATCGTTACTTCTTATGCAGAGAATATCAAGAACAATGTTGAAGAAATCAAGTCAGAAAATATTGATTTCAGAAACCCATTCCTTTCTTTTGAAAACGAAGATATTCTTGCTAAAAGACTTAAAGAGGAATTTCCAGATATTCCGGCAGGTGAGATTAAAGCTGCCGTTTCTGATGCCTGGAAAGAACTTATGCAGTCAAGAGAAGATATGCATAAAAAGGGTGAAGAAGTTATACAGTACTTAAAGGATAATAATAAGAGAGGTATCGTACTCGCAGGCCGTCCTTACCATATTGACCCAGAGATAAACCACGGAATACCTGAACTTATCAATTCCTATGGTATTGCCGTTTTAACAGAAGACAGTGTTGCACATCTTGGCAATGTTGAACGTCCTCTTATCGTTATGGACCAGTGGATGTATCACTCAAGATTATATGCCGCTGCAAGCTTTGTTAAAACTCAGGATAACCTTGACCTTATCCAGCTCAACTCATTTGGATGTGGTCTTGATGCTGTAACTACTGATGCTGTCAACGATATATTAACTAAGTCTGGAAAGATATATACTGTATTAAAGATTGATGAGGTCAACAACCTTGGTGCTGCACGTATCCGTATAAGGTCACTTATCGCAGCCCTCAAGGTAAGAGATAAGAAGAATTACAAGCGTACACTTGTTTCGTCTGCTTATAACCGTGTTGAATTCACACCTGAGATGAGAAAGAATTACACGATTCTCTGCCCTCAGATGTCACCAATACATTTTGACTTACTTGAACCAGCCCTCAACTCATGTGGCTATAATTTTGAGGTTCTTGATAATGATAATAAGTCATCTGTCGATATGGGACTTAAGTATGTAAATAATGATGCCTGCTACCCTTCTTTGATGGTTGTAGGTCAGATTATGAATGCTGTACTTTCAGGAAAGTATGACCTTTCAAAGACTGCCATAATTATCACACAGACTGGTGGTGGCTGCCGTGCTTCTAACTACATCGGCTTCATACGACGTGCTCTTGAGAAGGCTAACTTAGAATATATCCCTGTTATCTCTCTTAGTGCGCAGGGTCTTGAAACTAACTCTGGTTTCAAGTATGACCTGAAAATGCTTAAAAAGGCTATGATGGCTATTGAATACGGCGATGTATTTATGAATGTTGTATATAGAACAAGACCTTATGAAAAGGTTGCTGGTTCAGTTAATGAACTTCACGAACACTGGAAAGAAATATGTATAAAGCAGCTTACAGCAGACAAAGTTCGTATGAAGGACTTTAACAATAATCTTCGTGCTATCGTTAAAGACTTTGACAATATCGAACTGCTTGATATAAAGAAGCCTAGAGTTGGTGTTGTAGGAGAAATTCTTGTTAAGTTCCTTCCTGCCGCTAACAATTATCTTGTTGACCTGCTTGAGGCTGAAGGTGCAGAAGCTGTTGTACCTGACCTTTTAGGCTTCCTGCTCTACTGTGCCGAAAATGCAAACTTTAAGCACAAGTACCTTGGAACATCCGGAAAGTCAGCGTTTATCAACAACTCTGTGATAAAGCTTCTTGAATGGTTCAGAAAAGCTGGAAATAAAGCTTTAGCTGAAAGTAAGCGTTTTGATGCTCCTTCATCTATCAAGGAAACTGCTGCTCTTGCCAAGGACCTTGTTTCTCTTGGTAACCAGACTGGTGAAGGATGGCTTCTTACTGGCGAAATGATAGAACTTATACATCACGGTGCCGGTAATATCGTATGCTGTCAGCCATTTGCCTGCCTTCCTAACCACATTGTTGGTAAAGGTGTTATTAAAGAGCTTCGTGCTGCTTTCCCTGAAGCTAACATAATCGCTGTCGATTATGACCCAGGTGCTTCAGAGGTTAACCAGCTTAACAGAATTAAGCTTATGCTTGCTACTGCTAATAAGAATCTTAATGCTGCTTCTAATTAATTTTAAATTATGTTATGCATTTTCGGGATTAGCTCTGAACCGTAAAATAACATTGAAATGTAGTAGATGTTTGACTTATTACAAAAAAGTTGTATAATAATAAAAGAATATTCGGAGGATACGCATATGAACTTTTTATTATTTTTAGGACCTATTATAGGTGTTGCCGTTTCAATATTTGCCGTTGTTGTTATTATTTCAGTTATCGGCGCTGTTGCCGGATCTGAAGAAGATTTTGATGAATAGGATTATAGCGGCTGATTAGCGGATATTGATATACGAAAGAGATATAAAACCCCCAGATAAATTCTCATTGATTTGATGAGAATTTGTCTGGGGGTTTTTGTTTTGACTGCTTTCGCGTTGCTGTCTTTTGCCTCTTTTGTTTTGGTATGCTGCACTTTCTTTTAACTTGCTGATTTTTTTGTTTCATCACACTATTTTTACTTTCTTATTTTGCTTTCATCCCGCTACTTCCGCCGTGCTAAGTGCAAGAATTCTTTCGAATTCTTGCACTACGGGCTTTCGCCCTATGGGATTAAAAATAAGAAGGTAAGTTATTGTGCTAGCTTATAATTCATCTTCTTATTTTGCTTTCATCACACTACTTCCGCCGTGCTAAGTGCAAGAATTCTTCCGAATTCTTGCACTACGGGCTTTCGCCCTATGGGAATAAAAATAAGAAGGTAAGTTATTGTGCTAGCTTATAATTCATCTTCTTATTTTGCTTTCATCACACTACTTCCGCCGTGCTAAGTGCAAGAATTCTTCCGAATTCTTGCACTACGGGCTTTCGCCCTATGGGAATAAAAATAAGAAGGTAAGTTATTGTGCTAGCTTATAATTCATCTTCTTATTTTGC
>OGLM01000745.1_pt1 | contig 38006 bp, 59 predicted proteins | sample 1572531 | NCBI WGS metagenome assembly OGLM01 (sample SAMEA2581909, study PRJEB24529) | metagenome | biome: Human gut stool | place: China | collected 2011
TCTATCTGTTTTATTAGTTCGAACAGATACGTCTTTGGTGCGGATGGTCAAAACAGTATATATCTAACAATATTTCTCAATATCCCACCTACTGATTTTGGCTATTTATCGGGCTTAAAATATCTCATAATATTTTAAAATATTTTTCTATTGCATACTTTATTGCATACTTTATTTTTATAAAATTCATTTATTAAACTTGTTGATTCATTTAAATTATATCCGTCATTAACTGAAATTTTCAACATTAATTCAATCAAGCTTCTACTCTTCCCATATTTATCACATAAATTTTCTACAATTAATTTTTCCATTTAAATTCTCCTCTCAGGAGAAACGCGTTTCTTTTATTGATTAAATTATATAAGCAATGTCGAAAAATGTCAAACAAAATCGTTCGACAAAATACTACTCTCTCTAAAACTGTATATAATCAAAAAGTCCTTATTTTTCAAGGATTTCAAGCTTTTGGATATGGAGCTGGGAGTTCCATATTTTCTTTTTTGTATAAACATACTAAAATAGATTAATAATAACTGTAGGAGTAATTTTATGTATGTTTTTGTAATTAAGCTTTTGCGAAGAAGCAAAAATATAACTTTATATAAATTAAGTCAGGTCACGGGAATTTCGAGAACTTATTTAAGAGAACTGGAAAACAATAATGTATTTAATCCAACAATGAAGATTCTTGATAAAATTGCAAATGCTTTAGATGTTACAATAAAAGACTTATTTTATTATGATAATGACGTAAATAAATTGAAAGAAGAAATGTACCACAGAATTGAAGTTTTTGGATTGGACAGCAAAGAAGTGTACGAAATATCACAGATTATTGATTTATTGCTAAATGTTGAAGGAACTTTTAAGTAATAAAAAAAGACTATTGCTAGTCCTCTTCGTTTAAATATTTAGAATATGTATCAATAAATCTTTCTAAATCATCCTGTTTTACCGATCCAATCTTAAATTTTATTTCTCTCTCTGTTAATTCTATCAAATCATCACATTTGACTATTCCATCTCCATTCAATTTATTAACACTATCTTGTTGTATTAATTCATTGTATGGATATGTGATTTTCTTTAAATTTGATGACAATAAAAATCCAAAATAATTTATATCTATGGCCTGTCCATCATCTATTATTACAAAGCTGTGATTTTGACCTATTGTTCCACTTTTATATTCATATTTTGCTACAAATACTATATCTCCAATGCTATATTTCTTCATCTACTTTACTTCTCCTTCTTGCATAGAAGTATAATGTATGATTTCTTCTTTAGTCAAAGCATTTTCTTTAGCATCTTTAGTTTTGCAAAATTGTGAATATGTTTTTATTTTCTCTTTCTCTTTTGCTTTTGCAATTAAATCTGTCACTCTTGCCTTATAAAGATTATTAACCATTTTTATACCTCCCTTCTGATATTATCTCATATTATATACTTTTTATACTATAGTATTCTATTCTTTTCGTATTAGTACTAATATTATAACATAAATTTTACATAATATCAAGTTTTTTCTTTAGTGTCATTTGTTTATATTAAAATATCATTAAAAAATAGAAAAGTCAAGACTTATTCTATTTTTTAGTAATTTTTATTGTTGGAAAATGGAAAGACTAAACATTAACAAAATAACTAAACAGTAGTATAATATTTATAAATATCCAATAACGAATTAACCGAAAGGGAAATAAACTAGATTAAATAGTTTGTTTCTCTTTTTGCATTTAAGCAATGAAAAATAAACAAAAAATCGACGCGTCACAATCGTTTTTAAGCCTTTTTTATTTTTGATTAGAGTAATTATATTACCTCAAAATGGCAAAAAAAATAGCTAGACAACTTAATGTCTAGCCTTTTGCTATATTAATCTATTAACTGTATTTATTCCTACAATTCCATCAACATCTATGTCACAATTTGATTGGAACTCCTTTACTTTTTTCTCGCTTTCGTCTCCATATTTACCATCAACTCCAAAATTGTCTAAACTGTATCCTTTTTCAACTAATCTTTCTTGAACCCATTTTGCAAATTCTCCTACAGTAAAGTTTCTTACCATATTGTTGTTTACTGCTTTTGTTGTTAGCGGTCCTATTATTCCATCTACATCTAAGCCACAATTGTAATCTTTATTTAACGCTTTCTGTAAGGATTTTACTATTTCTTCTTTTGAATTATTTGGAGAACCAACTTTGCCACTCCTTATTTCGTCCATTGGGAAATTATTCCCTGGACATTCTGAGTTGTCTATATCTCTATGCCCTACTACTTTAGATATATTATACTTTTCTTTTAAATATGCAATTAATTCTTGCCCTGCTTTTAATTGAGGTTGTCCCATTTCTTCCTTTGAAAAGTTTCCTTCAAAACAAATACCTATTGAATTGTAGTTTGCTCCTACCGCATGTGCACCTACTGTATTCTCTGGACGTCCTCTATATATAGAACCGTCTTTTCTAACATAAAAATGATACCCAATTCCTGCCCAACCTTTTGTATTTTTATGATAATTATGTATTACTTCTACACTTTGTAAAACAGTTACTCCACTGTGATGACACACGATTTGCTCTGTTGTATTTCTTATATCCATTGTACCAAACTTAAAATTATTTTCTATTATTTTCATTATTTTCCCTCCTTGTATATTAAATTTTTAAACATTTCGTATAGACCTGTAGAAGCTAGTCCACTAAACATTCCCGTTAGTATTACTTCTGCATTTATCCCATTTAGGTTCATTAATACATTAATTGCTAAACCTAATATTAGCATGATTAATGGTATGTACTTGTTTGGTATAAAATCAAGACTATTTTTAATAACAAAACCTACACAAAGGCATATTCCAACAACTACTATACTTAAATATTGTGTTAATATTGATAAATCCATTTATCTTTCCCTCCTTTCACTTTCTAGAATTGATATTCTTGTTTCGTGGTTATTAAGTTGATTATGTATCTTATTTCTATCTTCTTGGCTTTTATTCATTTGTTCTGATAGAACCTGAATTGTTATATTTAATTTTGTTATTGTGTTGTTGAGTTTTACAATTACAGTAAAAATAGGAATCATCGTCGTAATAAAACCTAGAATTAACATTATTGTGTTATCTTGCATCTTCTCACCTCCTACTCTATTACTTCAACTTGTAGGAAAGTGCTTTGTGAGTATTTTCTTAGCTTTACACTTGTTCCTGATGGTTCAATATATACGTGAATTGATACTGTGTCTCCTGCTTTAGCAGGGAATATCATTCCTGGTGCATTATATGTTAGAAAATCCGATGAAGTTCTGATTCCATAATTTGTATAAACTTGACTATTCGTTATATAAACTGCTAATCCCATTACTCTTAAAGAACTTGGAATATATGACATCATAACTTGAGCAGATATTCTAATATATTTTACACCCGAACCAATAACGATTTTCCCATTGCTAAGACTTAACTTGTCTCCAAATTTAAGGTATTGTTCTCCTAGAGGCACTAATACAGCATCGTAGTCTTTAGAAGATGTTATCGTTATATTATCAGTAGCAAGAATAGCCTTTAGAATATGTTTTTGTTTATCCTGCTTACCATTTATCCAATTTATAACGTCCTTGTTGTTTAGTTGTAATGGTCCTCCTAAATTTTCGTTATAAATTCCCCCAACACAAATTCCTTTATTCTTTAGTGCTGAAAGTAGCACTTTTCCACTATTAAGAGATACTGGTTCTGTGTCTGAACTCAATTCATCTTTAACTTGAACTTCTATGTCATACTCTGTACCTAAAGTGAAGGTTTGTCCTGTAATTTCTTTTGATTCACAGCTAAATGTGCCGTTTTCGGTGTTTATTGTAACCAATTGCTTTATTTCAACCCAACTTCCAAATTCGGTCTCTGTCTTACTCTTTTTTCGAAATTGAATGCTTTTGACTGTATTTGTTTTGGCTCCAAAATTAATATTTGCATATTTGCCCGATAAACTTATTAAGACTGTTTTCCCTACACCTTCTTTTCTTTCAATTTTAACACTTTGTAAAACAGTTTCGGAATATTCAACAATATCTAATGCTTTTGTTTTGTCTTTTTGGTTTCCTCTACTATCAACGGCAAAAACTGTTACTGTATTGTCGTCCATATTATTTATAGATTTTGATATGTCTGATGTTGAATAATCTAATTTTTCAATTTTATTACCAACCACAATATTGTAATATTTAGGTGTAGCACTGTTCTTGGTAGTCATCTTATTTGCACTTGTTATTGTTACCTTTAAATTACTATACTTTCGTATGTACTTTTGATTATTCCCAGTTAAAGTTTTAGTTATTGTATTAGTATCTTCGCAATCGAAATTATTAAATACTGGGTCGCTATTTACTACATGACCTGTAAAATCAACAACTGTACTTGTTCCTATTCTAGTACCACCACTATAAGTTATAAGTTCCACTGTACCATTAGCCTGGTTTTGATTTGGAATTTTAGCAAATAATTCATTTGTATTCCAACTATATGAAGCATCTATCCCTGTTTGTGTTCTAACTGTCTGCCCATTGAATTTGATGACTGCTGTGTGCGTGAAACTAGCACTTTTTCGGTTAGTATATATTGTTATTGTTTCGCCGATATTGAAATTCTTTTTACTTAAACTTACTTCGGAAGTTCTAGGAATTGTTGTTAATTTCTTGGATGTTGACCCAGTTATTGTTCCTGCTGATATACCTGTTTGAAACGAGAAACTAGCATAAACGGTTTTCTCTCCTTGATTATTGTGTGTTACATCTAATGTTTTCTCAAAAATTGTTGTAGTTGAATTTTGAGGTATATTATGACTAAAATCGTATGTTGTTCCGTCTATTGTGCAAGTACCTGGTTTAGAATATCCATTATACGAGCCTCCTGTCGTTGTTACTTGTACTCTAACAGTTATATTACTTTTATTGTTTGCTATATTCTGTGAGTTTTGTGTTATTGATATATTACTTGATACTGCCATATGCTCTCCTTTCTAATAAAGTAACAGCATATTCTTTGAATTGATTTGTTGAGTTTTCAAGAAATAGTTTCCTACTTCTATACTCTCTGTTGCTTGTATTTTGTAAAAATATGCTAAATCCTTATTAATTTGGAATATATTTATTCCTTTATATGTTGCTAGGATTTCGTCCTCATCTATAAACATAGTATTTTGATTTGCTTGAATCCAAAATCCTTTTTCGTCCATTTTATAATTCTTGCCATAAACTTCCCCAGGAAATTGAGTCCACTGAGTACACATAGTGTTATATTCAAGCTTTAAATCAGCAATTTCAACGAATCCCTTTATTGGTACTATATAATCAAATAGTTCAACACCTAAACTAGCACCAGTTGGTAATAAACTACTTGGAATATCAAGTGTTTCCCACTCTACAAAAGTAGTATCATTATATTTTGCTCTCTTAACTAAATTTGTTGTTTTATTATTCCAATATAGCCCTTTGTAAGGTGTAGGCTCTACATTTCCTGTATAAACTGCGAATGCAGGATAAAACGTTAATGCCACATAACAACTCTTGATTTCTGCTGTATCGTATATTATTGGCGTTTGATAATAGAATCCGTAGAAATATCTATAAGTCCAAACTTCTCTTGAACTCTCGTTATATAATGACATTTTTGTATCTAATATTTCCCACTGTGATGTTTGAGAGTTGTATTTTTTAGGTAAGTATATTGTTGCGTCTAACCAATTCTTGGTTGTATCTGTAGGTGCTGTGTTACTTACAACTACAGGAATAAAATCTGATTTCTTAGGTATTTCGATTATTTGCTCTATTTTAGTTAGATCTTTTAAATCATCTGGTGTCAGTATAATACCAGGCTCATATAATGAGTAGGGCTTTTCCACCTCTGTAAAATCTGCCTCATTAAGGAACATTAGTCCTACGCAGACATTTCCTTGTACTATACTGTTTTTTATAAAGTATGATATTGCCATTTTGTTTTCATTTTGATTTAATGTAATAGGTTCTGTGATATTGAATATATGTGATACTGTATAGTCTTGTCTTCCATCAAGCTTAATAACTCGTCCACTCAGTGTATTTTCATTAGCATTTTTGCCGTTCGCCCAATATTCGTTAGAAGTTGTATAAGCGAAGTAGTTCTGAGCACTTAACAATGATTTTCTTGACAGTTCTGATTCTTTCCAGCCACTGTTGTACACATACATTTGATTTTCTATGTAACTTCCACTATTAGCAGTACAATACCAGTATGTTCCTTCAGCAGGATTGTCAGGTGGTGTATCTGACTCTTGATATGGATATTTAGCGTGTGCTAGCCAGAAATTATTATCATTAATCATTGCACTATTTCTAATTAAATTGTTTCCACCGGTTCTTTTAGTTGCAAATTCTAAACTTTGATTGGCTAGCTCTAATGTTGCAAGCTTTTCTTGTGTTTGTTCGTTTATTTCTTTGACTGACTCTTTGATAGAGTCTGCTGTTTGACTTATTTGCGAGTCTGTTTCACTTTTTGTGTAGTAATTTTCTTTTACGTTTCGTTTGGTTTCGTATGTGTCGCTTAACCCATTATCTCTAACATATGTGATTTTCGCATTTGCTGTACTTGTTATATTATTAATACCTTTAAATAACGTAAAATGCCTTAATTTCTCCCACGCTTCTTGCTGTGTTTCTGTGTAAGGTACTATTTCTTCTTCGGCTAGCTCGTATTCTACGATTACTGGTGTGCCATTTGCGTATTGTTCTGATAAGTACGCTTTAAAACCTGTTACATCAATTGAAGTCAATCTAGTTTTTAAGATTTGAAAAACTATAAGTCCATAAGGGGCACTTGCATTATCTGTAATACACTCTATATCTCTTCTTTCTGTATATGCTAGACTGTCATATACAAAATGGCTACACATCGCCTCGGTTCTATAATTGTTTTGCTTTTTGATAATATCTGCATTAAATACATAAAAAGTTGCACAATTTTCGTGTTGTCTACCTCCTAAATGAAATGGTTCTGTCCCTTTGAAAACATACTGTTCTCTCTTATGATGTATTCCGTCATCTACCAAATAAGATTTTTTCATCAGTTTTTGCCCTTCTGATAGAGGGAAGTATTCTGTTTGTTGTTGGTGGGGTTCGTAGTCTGTTACGACCATGCCTTTTTCTATCATTATCTTCGTAGTAAAGTTGCTATATGTTCCAGCTTTAACAACTAGTCGCATTGGAACATTTTGTTCTTCTGTTAATGTAAAAGTTGCTTTGTTCCTTATAGCCGTTGCTATTGAACCATTCGCGCCTAAATATATATAACTATTGTTTGGTAAACTATTAGTCAAACTAATAGTATAAGTTTCCTCACTTAAATATCTTGAGCCTAAATTAACAGATGTATTTGAAGAATATGTGCCATTTATTGTTATTTCATTTCCTGCATATAGATTCTTTCCTACATCTTTTATTTCTAGAGAATTATATGGTACGTAACCTGTTGCTACTGTGCCTTCTTCTAACTGAAAGGCTGTTACAGAACCTTGAGGACAATCTATTCTTAAACGTACATATCCTGTTTCATTCCATTTTGCAAAGTTATTTATTTGTATTTCAGTATCATATCCTAAAAAGTTTTTGTCTTTATCATAATATACAATATATTTAGAACCTGATGTTCCAAGATAACTAAAAATGTATTGTTCTGTATTATCAACGTCAATATAATCTGTTCCATATCCGTTTACATTTGTTATAGTTGCTCCTGTTGATATACTTGGCATCTGTTTCCAATTTATTTCTTTAACTTTGTTCTTTCCCTCCAAATTCTCTATTTTGCTTCGATAATCTGGGTTAGGGCTTGCTCCGTATTGCTCCCAAGATGTATCTGTTTCGCTAGACAACATTATGCTGAAATCCGTTAATATGCACTGTCCTGTTTCTCCCTCGTCATATCTGTTTGCATATAGAGCTACATAATTGTTTAGCATTTCTTGTGTTATTGTTTTTGAAGTATTTATTTCCCATATTAGTGATATTCCACCCAAGTAAATAAAATTATTGTATGTATTACCTAAATTTCTATTAAACCTTAATGTCGCTATATCTCCAACCTTAAGCTTTGGACATAATTCGCTTAATTTCTTTGTTGTAGATATATAACCAACTCCACTTGTTACAATTGGCATTGTTATTGTTTTACCGTTATCGCTTACTACAATATTAGTTGAAGAAGGTATTTGACTTGAATCAAAATGATTCTTCCCACTTCTCGTTACTTGTTGGCTCTCGCCCTCTAGCATTATATCTATTAATGGTTCCGCAGATGCATCATCTATATATATGTTCTTTCCTTCTGCTGTACCTTCTATTTTTGTTATGTTTTCTACTGATTGCTCTACTGATGATACTTTACTGGTTATTCCATTTACGTCTTGCTCTACTTTGGTTAGCTTCTCACTTTGTTCTGACTGCTCTTCAATTACAGCTGTCATCTTTCCGTTTATTTTATCAACTGCTAATTCTGTGTTTCTTCTCCAATCTTTTAAAGACAAAACTTCTTTATATGCTTGTTGTGTTTTAGTTAATGCAATTGCCTTAATTGTTCCAGAATATGCTCCGTTATATTTTAAAGTGTGTTCCATAACATAAGTTATATATTCTTTATCATTCTTGTCTTTTACTTTTATCTTATCCCCTAGTTTAAGCCAAGGGTAGCCATAGTAGCTTAATTCTATCGGAAGATATGTAAGGCCATTCAATGCGTTGAAAATGCCGTTTATAACCGCTTCTCGTTCTTCTGCTGATGTTAAATAATAATTATCGGCTATTGTTATCTGACATCTATTCTCGTCTGTTACTCCTTCTGCTTCTTTTATTGTTTCTTCTCCATCTACACCACTATTCATTTGTATTCTTACAGAGTTTACTGGTCCAAATACATTGTTGGGTTTAAATTCGTCATAATTATTTCCGTCAATAGTTTCTACTGCTTCTCCACTTACATCAAGATTTCTTACATAAAGTTTACCATCCTCTACATCTATTTCTGCAAATCCTCCTGCTAATTGAACTAGGTTACTTAATGCTGTTTTTCTAGTTTCGTTATTAGTAAAAGGATTTCCTTTTAACATATAACTATTATTAGGAAAATTTTTATTCCCTAGTGTTAAACCAACTTGACTGCATAAATTTTCTAAACAAGCGTCTAGTCTTATAGGGTATGTATTACTATCTACATATTGAGTGTCAAATTTTTTCATGTAGTCATACCCTGTGAAACTTATATTTCCTGATACTTCTTCTGTGTCTGGTTTTGGAATAGTATATGTTCCTAATTTTTGATATTCTTTTGCATTGTTTATTTCTATTCCTGTTTTTATATTTATATCTTTATTTTCTAGTGAATAGTTACCATCATCTAATAGCTTAACTGTTGCCTTTTTAGCGACAGCAGTTCCAATAAATCTGTCGTTTACATAACAGTTGGAGTTAATTTCAAATTCTTGTAAGTCATTATTTTCTGTTATATTAGTTGCAGTTCCTTTTATATTTATTGTTGCATATTTTAAATTTTGAACGTCTGCTTTGCATTCCTGTTTAAATTCATTACTTGCCCTTTTTCACACCTACAATTCTATTAATGATTGATTTACTGCGTCATATAGTTTTCCTACACAATCTATGTCAAATAACATTGATACTTTTCTATCTCCTCTATATGCACTTATTGTTTTGCTCTCTCCCGTATAAGGATTGAAAAATGTAACGCTTATTGCTCTTCTTGGTATGTGGGAATAAAATTCTGTTAATTGTGCTTGGAATAAAGGAGTGGTTTTTAATATAACTTTATGTTTTGTTCCAATGTAATTTAATCTCATTGTACCTTTTGCATTTCTTCCCGCTTCTAAACTTAAGTCATATTCTTCTATCTCATAACCTGCTATAAAGTCTGGTTTATAGCCTTCTATTGAAATCAAGTCTCCTGATACATAAGTTTTGCTTACAAAGTCTGATACATATCGTTTACTCCTTTATTTCACTCCTTTATACTGGCACAGGGAAAGGTAGCTCCCCTGTTTGCTCTACATATTCTGTAAATCCTTTTGAAGCTTTTTTTACTATTATTCCTTCATCTGCCCTGACATCTAAATTTACTCTTGTGCTACCGTTTTGTGCATTTGCAGTCATTACAGCTTCATATACACCTGCTTTTATTCCCTCAATAATTTGTCCGTTGTTGGCAACAGATGTTTTATTTCCTATCTTTCCTACCATTTCTGGTAATCCATTTTCTCTTGCTAAGAACATCTCTCCACTTACTGGAAATCCTCCACTTTCGTATCCGTTCACTGTTAATTGATTAATTAAGCTATCTATATTTCCTGAAATTCCTTTAAAGGCACTACCAAGTATTGGAACTCTACTCATCTTTTCTACTGACAGTTTAATTAATTTTAATTTACTTTTTAATTCCTTAAAGTCAACATTTACCCCAAAATCAATTTTAAAATTTCCTTTTAAATCTTTAGTAATTGCTTCATATATGCTATTTGAAGCTTTTTCAACCTTCGGTACTGCATTGTTTGTCTCTTGAACAATTACACCAGTCATCTTTTGGACCTCTTTTTGTACCTCTGGTGATAACTGACTAACCTTTTTTCTATATATTTCATAGTTATTTTCGCCTAATGCTCTCCAAGCTTCTACAACTTCTGGTGTTAAGTTTTCAATTTTTTGTGTCTGGTTCTTTAATGAATTTGCAACTATTTCAACTTGAGAATTTAATAACTTTTCAGTTTCCTCATTAATTTCCCCTTGAGTTTCTATCAATTGTTCTTTCTTATATTTTGCAATTTCTATTTCTTTTTTCATTTGCTGATTTATTGTTTGAGTCTGTGTTCCTGACTCCGTTTCATAGCTTTTAGTCATTTGTTGTAAAATTCTATCAACTTCTTCCTGATTAGCTGATATAGTTGCAGTTTTTAAGTTTTCAAAATCCATTATAGTCTTACAACAATTAGTCCAGTTCTTTGTACTTTTATCTACTTCTCGTGTAGCTTTTTCGTAAGTATTTTTTGCATTTGCCAAACTTTGAGTCCAAATATTCTTATAACTTACTAATGCTTTTTGATACTTATATGTGTTATTAGTATAATCAGCCATTGTAAGTCCATAATCTTCCAATATTTTTGAAAAGTTTGATTGCGCATCTGAACAATCTTTTATTGCTGTTTCTTTTTCCTGGTATAGTTTTGTGCTTTCCTGGATAGCTTTTGCATAATTTCCTTCATTTGCATTTAAGATTATTTCTGCTTTTTTGGCATTTATTGTTTTATATATACTGCTTGTGATTCCATCTATACTTTCTATAAGTTTCCCATTTTGATATATCCTATTACCAGTTAATTTATACTCTGTTCCAAAGGCTTCATTTAATTGATTTAATATAAAATTTGCTCTTTCCTCATAACCGGTTTTAACTTTACCATTTGAATCTGTTAAATTTTCTAGTTCCTTTGTTAACTTTTCAGTATATTCTAGTTCTGCCATCTGATTATTAATTGTATCTTGTGTTGCTTTTGTTCTCTCCTCTATTGTTTTTGTACTTTCCTCTATGGCTTTCCCATTTTCTTCTATTCTTTCTCTCAAGTCTTTCGAAACATTGTTATAGCTCTGTAAAGCTGTGGTTCCTGATGCTACTAAGCCTGTAAGAGCTCCAATTACTGTTCCTGCTGGACCAAAGACTGAACCAATTAATGCTCCACTTGCTGTTGCTCCAGCTATTCCCCCTGCTAATTTTAACAATCCTTCTGTAGTACCTATACTTCCACTTTTCAAATCTTCCATTGATTTATACGCTAATACACATGAGCCACCCAATCCAGCTATGCCCCCTGCTACTTTCACAGTGTTAGGTATTAGAGATAACATTGCACCAGTTGTTTTACCAAGAGACTTTGTTACACTATCACCAGCTTGTCTGTACAGTTTAAACTGTTCCACTCCTAATTTTAATGCAGACCAAGTTGTTCTAGTTTCTTTGCCTAATAATGCCAATCCTGATTGAAAACTTGTAGTTGCCGTTTTGGTTCCTAACAAAACTTTTCTTAAGGTATTTAACCAGCCTATTAATTTCAATGTTTTTGTTCCAATATATAATGCACATATTGTTTTTAAAATACCTAGCATAGTTTTTGCTTGTTTACTCATTCCAGCATATTCCCAGTTAATTTCTCCAGTTAATGGGTTTATTTTCTTAGTAAATCCTAACCACTCCATTATTTTATCTCTAATATCTGTAGCTTTACCTTTTACTTTATCCATTAAGTTGTCATATTCTTGCATTGCATCTAATAGTCTTTGGTCTATACCACCACTTACACCACTTGAGCCACTACCAGAGTTACTTGGCAATGTTATGTTATTTATTTCGTCGAATCCCATCAACTGATTTTTTAATTCTTTTGCTTTTCCGCTAGCTGTTCCAAGGTCATCCGCCAAATCATCTGCTCCTATATTTGCACTTAAATTTACTTTTTGGTCCGAAACTTTGAAACCAAATAGTTTAGCAACCATTTTTAGGAGTTCGTTTATTACCATCATAACACCATTAATATAGGGTAATATTCCACCTAAAAATCCCTGCCATAAATTACCCATATTTCTTTTAAAAGCTGTTACTTGTGCATTAAATATTCTTAATTGGTTTGCAGGGCTTTCCATGGTATTTGCAAAATCGCCTTGTGCTATTTGTGCTTGTTTTAATACAGCAATATAACGTAATACCATCTTTTCTGCTTGTGACATATTTTTTACACTACGTTCTATTCCTAAACTATCTGCAATAGGTTGTAATGATTGTTGCGTTATGTCAAGCCCCAAATCTCTTAATGGTTTAGTTTGTCCAGCTAAGCCCGCTCTTAATTTTTGCATTGCATTTTCTGGATCTATATTATATAAGGATGATAAATCATAACCTAACTTAGTAAAATTTTCTGATAGAATATATGCATATTTTGCACTTATTCCCATAGATTTTGACATAGAATTAAATAATGCTTGATAGTTCATACTTTCTTCTATGTTTACACCTAGTTTTTCTTTTAACTCATTTTGAAATTTTACTGCTCTTTCATAATACTGGTTTAATCCTTGTAAACCTTTTCCCATAGATACACTAAAAAGGTTTGCAGTTTCTACAAAACTTACACTCTCATCTGTCATTCCTTGTAAAGTTTTAATCATCTTTCTACCAGTTACAACTGCCGTGCCCAATCCTGCAATACCTTTGACTGTGTTACCAAAAGAAGATTTTTTTATTTGGCTGTTTAATTTTGGAATGCCTGTGTTCTTACCAATTTTGTCTAATTGTGATTTAAGTCCCTTGACAGAATTTTTTATTTGGTCAATCCCTGTTATTACACTTTGGTAATCCAAAGTTACTCTGTCTTCTAATGTATCTACATTATAATCAGCCCTTTTTAGCACTCCTTTGCTCTAGCATTATTTTTGCATTTAAAAGTTGTTGTTTTATTTTGTTTTCAACTTCTTTGCTCTTTTCTAATTTATTTAATGGCTTGTCTTCAAGTTCAATCGGTTTGTTAGGGTAATTTTCGCTTTTACTAAAAGCTGATGTTACCGCTATATAGGTGTAATAGCCTTGTAGCCAAGCACTTGTATTCATCATTTCTTTTTGTAATTTTGCTTCTTCTTCTGTTTTTCTTATATATAAATTTCGGTATGTCCAAAGCAAGTCTGGTTCATCGTTCCAAAATTCTTGCAAGGGCATACCGAACTTGTATTGCTAATGGTATTAAATATTTATAAAACAGTTCTTGAAGCGTTTTTACTTTCTCCCCATCTGTTTCTAAATTTCTACTATTTCTATTCCCTTGATTTTCTTCTTTCCAGCTGGGGCTCCTGAAAAAGTCGAATATTGTTCCATAATGAAACTTGATATTTGTCCAATATCTACGCCTTCTTCTTCACTCATGTTTTCTTCTATATAATCATTTAATATTTGATTACATTCTGCTACTGTATTTTTAGGTTGTTTTTCCAACATACCAAAATGTAATAATTTTGCTGTTCCTTCTACTGGCGCCTCATCCATTGAATTTAATGCTTTGATAAAGCCTTCCTTTTCTGCTTTTAAAACAGAAGCTCTGCTAGAAAAACCTATTAAATATTCTTTTTCTTTAACAACTAATTTCATAAATTTACTCATACTAATTTACCTCCATTTAAACCTTTTAGTTATGCACTTACTGTTGGTAACAATGCTGTAACTTGTTTTGATGTTTTATAATCTATTGCTTCTGGTGTTATTGTTAATGTTGCTTCTATTGGTGCATTTTGTGATACTGCATTTATTCTTGTTCTTGCATTACCTTTTATTGTATAACCTGTTCCATCTGGGAATTTTACTAAGAAATCATGTGTTTCTCCATTACAATAAGGCATTACTTTATTATGGAAATTTTCTTCTGTATAGTTATATAAGAAGCTTTGTGCTGGATTGTCTCCTCTACCACCTATATAACTTTTGTTTTTGTCTTTTAATGTTGTTACTTCAATTTGTTCTGGGTCTGAACCAGTATCTGGTACATCTTTAATTTCTATTAACTCTGTAAATGAGTTTTCACCTTTCTTTTTTCCATATAACATTGTTCCAATGTCTGCTATTGCTTTTACATTTTCATCTGCCCTTTAAATTACCTCCTAAAAATAATTTTCTTTTCATTAATTGTTGCCTCTGCTCTCATATATAGCCTGTCTACGTTTCTGTCAATATTTGGTGTTGGTTTAGGTTCTGCCACCTTCATTAGATAGTGCCCCTCGAAAACATCATATATTAATTTTTCTAGCTCAGCTATAATGCTTTGCCTTGCAACCTTTTTATTTCCAACAGTTTTATCTGTCGAATAAACTTCTATATCGAATATCAAACGATATTCCTTTTCTTTATGTGCTAATGTTTCATCTTTAATTATCAATTTACATTCTGGTATTACTACTAAGGGGAATTGGTTTATTTCCTGTGGTGCCGATTTTAATACTACTGGATTAAACACAGATTTACTTTGTATATATTCTTTTGAATACTGATACATTTCATCATATACATCTGGTCTAGCCATTTAAATCAACTCCTTACTTCTCTTAGCAGTTCCTCCTCTGCTACTTCTGGGAATATTTCTCTTGCCCTTTCTAATGCTTCATAGAAAGCTCTTTCTGCTGGCAAACCTTTTGTCCAAGCCCTTAATGTTCCATTTTCATCTGTCCATTTATATGGATTTGGGTCATTTTCAGTAGTTGGGTACCACCAACCTTTTTCTCCATGTCCATTTACATCATATTTCCACCCTGCTTTTGCTAATGCTTCTGCTGTATGGGGTATTTGAGAACCTATTATGCCTGTCCCATATTCATGGTATGTCCATTTTTCTTCATTGTTTCTAATTCCTGCTACTGCTACCTTGCCCTTTATTGTTGCTGGTATTTTTTCGGTGTCTGGGTAGACATCTTCCATCATTATATCTGCTAGTCTATCTACAATTCTTAAAGCTACTTTTGGCATATTCTTTTTTTTAGTTTCATATCTTTGTATCATTTTATCTAAATCCGATAAAGATAATTTTACTTCATTAACTTGTTTGCCCCTTTATATCACTCTATTTTTTCAAAATATATTGCTATTTTTCTATTTTGCTCTCTTACGGAGCTTATTCTGTAATTAGCCTTGTCCCCATAAACGCTCTCATTAGTAGGTGTTGTTCTGTCCAAATATGCAACATCGCCCTCTTTAAATTCTCCTAAATATTTGTCATAATCAACAATTACTCTTTGCATTTTAGAAATTTTACTTCCATATTCTGCAACATCACTTTCTCCACTTAATGGCTGTATATTAAATTTCCCATAATATTTAGGTTCATCATATTTATTAATATTGTTCCCATAATCATCAAATGTCTCTTTTAATAGTTTTGCAACATATAAATCCTTTTTTTGACAATCTCTTCTGCTCAACTAGGAACACCTGCCTTTGCTGGAGGTAATTCATTTAATAAGTCTTGTGAAAGTCCAGCTCTTGCATAGCTTTCAGAAACTCCATTTTCTGACCAACTAGTTAAGTTTTCATCTCCTGCTAATTTATATAACTCTATGGCACATTTTGTTTGCCATTCTCTGGCTCTATCATTTGGTAAGTCTGTTATTTCTTTATCAAAAGGGTAAACTAAATTTAAATATCTTTGTTTCGCTCTTTTTAATTTTAGCTTGAATATTTCATCTTTTTCATTATTGTTTACATCTTCAAGTATCTCTAAACGCATTTCTTTTATTTGTTCTTCTTCTGAAATCCTAGTTTAGTCCTCCTTTTTTACTATTTTTACAACCTTTACCAATTGAATCTTATTTTTCTTACCTGCTTCTTCTAATTCTCTTAATCTGTCAGAAGATATTTTGATTCTATCTCCTATACTCATATCTTTATTAAGTTTCATATCAGAATATGGATTTATAACCTCTACTTCAATAACTCTTGCCATTGTTCTTTTACACCTTCTTGTTTATATTTAACGTTTTTGGGTATATTTTTATAAATTTGCTTTATTTTATCTTTACTAATATTCATATCAAATGGAAGTATATAACCATTTTCTCCATCTTTTATTTCTTGCTTTGCATTAGGAAAAGGTGTTACTAATACTGGAACTCCTAACAATAAACTTTCATACATTGTGTAACAAAAGCTTTCTGTATCGCTTAATTGAACAACATAGTCATGATTTTTAATGACTTCTCCAATATTTTTTGTTATTGATTTTTGAATAATCATATTCTTGTATGATTGTTCATTATAAACGTTTGTGCCATATACATTCCATATATATGGAATATGCAATTCTTCTAATAAATCACATAGTATTTTCATTCTTTCAAAACCTTTTTCTTTTGTAAGTCTACATAAGCTTAATAGCTTCAAAGTTTTTTGAGAATTTACATAAGGTTTTATAAGAATATTAGGAATTATTATACTGTCATAACCATATTCTTTTTTTAGTGAATCTCTTGCACTTTCACTTACAGCTATAAATTGTGTATCTGGAGAATATTTTTTTATTTCCCAGTCCCAAAATCTTTTCATTTGAGACCAGTCTGAATGAACCATTTGATATATTTTTTTATATTTTACTTTTTCTATCATTTGATTATCTATTAAAACACTTGTAATTATTAATGTATCACATTCTATATCTGTAGGTTCGCATACAACATCTGCATACTGACTTAATTTTAAAGCATTATCAATATCTATATTTCGGCAAAGTAGCGTTATATCATATTCTTTATAAAATGTTTTACAAAAGTTTATAATAAACGTTTCAATTCCACCTATTTTATTAAAAAAATGCTGACATAACACTACTCTCTTCATATTTTACCTCTTACGCACTTATACTTCCATTATTAACTAAAACAACTTTTCTACCTTGTGGTTTTGTGAATGTTGTTGCTAATCCAGTAATTTTTCCATGATATAATTCGTTAGCATAATCTAAACCGAATTGTCCAAAGATTTGATATTTCTCTCCTGCACCTGTTTTAGCAAGTAATTCTCTAAAGAAGTTACCTTTACCTGGTACTGGTTGTTCAATAGGTCTTATTACATCAAAGTTTACAAGTAATGCTGTTCCTGCTGGTAAGAATTGACCTAACATTAAGTCTACTTCTCCTAGAGGCATAATTAATTTTGTAATTTGGATTCCGTTTTCATTCCTTGTAGCTGGTGCTACTGTTAATCCATTTTCTACAGCACTTGCATTTACTTGATTTAGAGATACTCCATCAACCATTAAAGTTAATCTTGTTATATCTCCGTTACTATCGTAAATTTTTTGCATTAAATCATTTACTAGCCAAATGTCTAGTGGTTTTCCTGCAGCAGCTACTACGTTGGTTGTAATGGCTGCAACCATACCTCTTGTTTTGTTTACTTTATCATCTGCATTAGCTTTATTGTATGTTCCTTGAATACAAGTTTTTTCAAGACTTCTTGCAATTTTCTTTAATTTATTTGCTGTTTGGAAGTCTAATTCAGTTTTTGGATTTGCTTGTTGTCCTGCTATGTTTGCTCCTGATAAAGTACCCATATTAGACATTTTTGCATAAGATATTCCTATTGATTCTTGGAATATTTGTGTTACGTTTGTATTTTGACTTCTCGTAATTGATGTAGCATTTGGTGCTGTTAAAGAACCTTTTTCACTTATATTTGGTATATCTCCCTCTTCTGATGTGTAGTCTTGTCCTAATACGAACTCAACTGAATTTGTGTAAGCTGTTTTTCCAGCTATCATTGATAAGAATGGTGTTCTCTCATTTCCTTTGTTAAATAGTGCACCTGAATAGTTAGGTGTCGAAAAACTCATTGCGTAATTATCTGCCCTTTAAATCTCTCCTTTTTAATTTTCTTTTTTTATTTCTTCTTCTACAAGTCTTTGATAATAAACCATATTGTTTATATCATTTTTCTTTGTAGCTTCTTCCAATAATTGCATATATTGGTCTTTTTTGCTTGTTGTACTAAAATCAGCATTTCCTGCTGGTGGTGGTGTAGTTCCGTTTATAATACTATCTTTCATTTTTGTTGCTACATCACTTTTTTGTTTTGTTATTGTTTGACATATTTTTTCAGCTAGTGTTCTTGTTTTTTCTTCATCTGTTCCAACTATGTCCTCAATAAAGTCTGAATAATCTTCTTCTTTTAATCCAGCACTAGCAAATACTGTTTTTGCTGTTGCTGTACTTAATTTTTTTAGTGCTTCATTATATGCTTTTTCCTTTTCTTTAGCTTCTAATGTTTTCTTTTCTTCTTCTGTCATTTTTGACTTTTTAAATTCGTCATATTCTGCTGTTATATCTGCAATAGCCTTATCTTTATTAGCAATTGCTTCCTTATTAGCTCTTCTTTCATTTGCAACTACAGTTGCTGGTACGTACGAAGTATCAACCATTTTTTGAATAGCTTCTACTTTCGCATTATCATCTAATTCAGCATTAGATAATAGTTTAACTAATTCCTCTTTCTCCATCTTCTTTTCCTTTCTCTCCACCTACCTCATTTTTTGCCAAGTGAGTACTTGTATTGGTGTGGTTAGTGATACCCTCACTAACTAAGGTTTTTGTTGACTTAGAATCTTTTTTCCAAAAGTCCTCGCCAAAATAATCTTTTCCTTTTTGGTAAACATCATTAGGATCTGAAAACAAGTCACAAGTTACAAATGCTACTTCTGGTGGCACTTGTGCTGACATCATATTCATTAATCCTTGTGTTTTGACCAACAAGTTGTCTGATTTATTTCTTGTAAATTTAATATCTATATCACACAATCTTAATGTTTTAATTTGCTCATCTTTGTCTTTGGTCTTGTACTTGCAAATATTTAAGATTAATTTTAAAAACTTTCTCTCTGACTTTTTAAATGAAAGTTCATCTTGCCTTGCTCTTTCATCTGCCATTGTCCAGCCTTCTCCTAAAAGTCTAGCTTGTCCTGTATCTCCTCCGCTTGCTTTGTGGTTAAGCCTTGGAATACCTACAATTGACAATAAGCTTTCATATCTATCATCCGATACTACTTTTGTTTCTGTATGTGTTAACTGATTTGTTAATAACTTTACATCTGCTGGCTTCCCTGGGTCAGATGAAGCAACTTGTATGGCTCCATTTGCAACTAATTTCTTAAATGTTGCTAAATCTATTTCTTGGTTCACAAATACTAATAAACTTTGAATAAATTGGTCTATCCCATCTAAGTCTGCAGATTTGATTTTGTTTATTGCTTCTAAGTCCGACATTACAAGTTCTATTAAGCCCAGCCTTGAATTGTTTAATGGATATTCTATGATTCTTTGCCCTTTTATTTCTAAAGGGTATGCGTTGACCATTCCTTCACTAATTGGAATGCTTTGAGGCATTATTTTGTATTCTCCATTATCCTCTTTAAATATATATTTATCTGCATCTGTATATATTGTTACTACTCTATATTTAACAACTAATGGTATTTTATCATCAGTCATTATATGGTCCACAAAATAGCTTATATACCCTGAAAATAAGGGGTCTCCTTTTATGTCATTTGAATACACTACAAATGTTCTTCTTGGGTCTGGAACTGACAATTCAAATGGTGCATCATCTTCCTCACCTCTTCTATCCGCTTCAACCCACCTGTAAGCAGTACCACAAATGTACTGCCACTCGGCAAGTTCTTTGTCTAGACTTGCTTTATCTTCACTTTCCATGAATCTGTTAAGTAAAGATATTTCTGGGTTTAATGTTTCTCCTTCTTTTTCGCCTTTTTGAACATATTTGACTGGTTCTCCATACACATAAGATTTTTTAAACTCTACTATCTCAAAAGCATGGTTTTCTAATGTAATATTGTTTATCTCTGGTCTTACTATTTTCTTTTTGTCCAGAATTGGTTGTTTTCCTTTGTAATAATTGTATAAATAATCAATTTCGCCTGCATTAATTTCATGTTCTTTTAAAACTTCTGGTAGAATTTGAGCCAATGTTTTTTCATTTATTTCTTTCTTGGTATATGAAGATAATAGTTTTCTTCTGCCAAAATATTGTACTGTTTTTGGTGTATTTTCTACTTCAGTACTTTCAATTGGTTCTGACATTATTTCTTGTTCAACATTTTCTACCTCTGAGTTCCTTTTATCTCCTCCATAAACAGAATTAGGTTGTAAACGGATTGCTCTCGAAATACAACCCATTCCCAAAATGGAGATGAATTAGTTTAGATACTTAATCCCTCCATATATTAATTTATGTATCTTTATCCCACTATCAAAATAGTTCTCCTACTTTCAACCTTACTATTTATACGTATTTTGTCAAGCTTTTTCGCATTCTTTTCGCGTTTTCCACTCCTTTTTCGTATACTTTTTACATTTCTGAACATATATTATGATATTACCATCTTTGTTCTTAACTCGAGTGACTTCTTGCATATGTTTTAAAATTATGTTGCTGTATCTAAATTCTATACATTTATACTGATACATACAATTACTACAAATATTCCTTATACCTCCTATATATCTTTCATAGTAAATATGTGTGGATTGTCTAATATAACTTCATATAATGCTATTGCCAATTGATTAACAGTTCTTTCATCTTGTCTTAAATCGTGCAAATCAAGTTTTTCAAGTATTCCATGTATTAATTCATGTAAGAATGTTTGATTTTGTTGCATTTGGCTAAATTTATTAGAAATTTCGATTATTTCTTCGTCATAATCAATTTTTCCATAGCACTCACTCGGAAGTTCAATTACTTGTTGTTTTTTTATTATTTCATATTCTTTATAACCTATCTTTACTTTATTTGATTTCATATTAAATCCCTAGCAAACTCCTATTTATTGCTTTTGGTTTGTTAGGTTTCCCCCTCTCTAATATAATTTCTGTTACGAACAATGTTCCACTATCTGGAGCATCATCATTTTTATTAGGATAGTCAAAACTATACGTCGTTAAATTCTTCATAAAACGTCCATAGTCACTATTTGGTTTGTATTTTGTCTTAGGTTTGAAATACATTAATTTTCTTAAGGTTCCTTGATTATCTTTTATTCTTTTTTCTTTTTTTACTGTACTGTACTTTTCTGTTATAGTGCAATAATATATTTCTCTATCTTCTAGCATTTTATCTAATAGCACTTTTAAAGAAGTATCTGTATTGTTTTCTATTACTAGCCAAGTAATATGATGTTCTTCTATTTTCGCAACAATTTCTTCGTATAATTCGGTCATTGCTTTTTTCTTAAAGATAACATCTATCATAAAATAAATTCTTCCATCTGTTTTACATATCGGCATTGAAACATTATCTTTACCACGCCTAGTTGTATCTAATACTGCTAATGAATAATTGCTATATGCCGGTGTCCCATCTTCATTTACTGGCAAATCATCAAAATGATTTAATAAATCATCTGCAAAATCAAGTCCTTCTGCTGGTATCGGGTCTTGTTGATACACACAAGCCCATTGGAACTCATCTGTTATATCTCTCAACTGTCTTGCTTCTTCTGTTGTCATTACAGCCTTACAAGTTGTTTCATCATTTTCGTCTAGTAATGGTACTCTTATTACTACTGTTGTTCCATCTTTGCTTTCCCATACATATTTAAACTTATCGCTTGGAACTAGTTCTGATATTGCTTCTCTATCTTGTATAATTCTATTTAAAATATCTTCCGGAGACCACATTGTACCTGCAAATATAAACTTTGTACTATCTCCGTCACGTCTATTAATCCAGTTTCCTGTCCATTTATTATATAGCCCTTGATGTATTGTACTGTCTGTTGCCTCTTCTGCACCTTTGGTCATATCGTCAAATATCATTGCCTTGTTGGCTCTTTTACCTGTAACCTGCCCATCTCTTGATACTGCTATATGTGAGGCTGGTACCGTACTGTCTTTTAACTTCCAGTTATATACCTCTTTTGTGGCAAATGGATTATCTCCATACTGTCTATACTCTGGAAATACATCTCTGAATCGCTTGTCTGTTATAATCTCTCTTACGTTTCTACTAAATCCTGCTACTAAGTCATCTGAATAAGACATTCTTATCACGGAATAGTTTCTGCTTATTCCATATAGCCAAGCTGTCCAATATGTTAATGTAACTGATTTACCAGCACTAGGGGGGTAAGAAGCTATTATATACTTTAATTTTTCTGAAAATGTAATCTTATTTAAGTAGAACAAAAAAGGCTTTAAAATGCCTCTTCTGCCCGCTAAAACCTTCTTTGAATTATTCATCTCCATATAATCAAAAAAGTGTTCTAACGACCTTCTGCCTGCAAATGCAAGTGTTTTTTCATATAAACTATAATATTGTGATTGAAACTCTAAACTACTATTTATAATTTTATTTTCTGTTGCTGGCAATAAAAATATGATTGCATATTTACAAGCATTTAGCTCAATATTTTTTCTATCTGGACTATTAACACCACTGTCAAAATATTGCAATAGCAACTGATACAAGTTTTCACACATTGTATAATAAGAATATTCATCTATTTTTTTGTTTGATTTTAGAAGTTTTATTATTTCTTGTATGGTATTCTCATAATCTTGCCTTCTATTTCCTCCAACTTTTTTATTCCTATTTCTGTTTTTGGCAAACCTATTAAATTTACGATGCTATATTTTGGCATATCTAGAGCTATTTCTAACCTTCTTGCCATAAATGGAGATATTGTAAGTTTTCCGTTTACTATGTCTGATATGGTATGTTTTCTAACAATTTCGTTATTGTTTGTTAATCCTAATTCGTTTAGTCTGTCTACTAAGGCTTGTTGTGTCATATTCTTTTTAATTAATATTAACTTGATATATGTACCTATATGCATTATTTACCTAACTTTCTAGCTCTTTTTTCTGCTTTTCTCTTTTTATTTGCTTGTGTTTTTGCAAATTGTTCTGCATACTTCCTTTTGCGTGTTTCTCTATTTGATTTATCGTGCAATCCCATCTTAATTACCTCCACATAAAAACTTTAGTCCCTTATCAGTTTTACATTTTATTTCACTCAATCTAGCACATTTCTTAAATAATTTTTCACTATATTTTCTATTCCATATTTTATTTTTTTGTCCCCAAAAGCCTGTGGGCTTTATTATTTCTATTCCCTTTTCTAGTTCCCATTCTTTTATTGTCTGTTTTCGTTCAAATTTTCCCGTAATAGTTCCTTTCTAATAAACACTATGTAATGATATATAAGTATTACAGGTTAGTTTATAATACTCACGCCACACCTAACCGAAGTCCACGCCTCGTGGTATTGATATATCACTACATACTATTTTATTTGGCATCGGAGAAGGGGAATTGCACCCTTTATTCCTATGAGTTTCTTCTTTTTCGTGCATGCCCTACTAAAGTTTACTCCTACATTGTGCTACTTTTACACTATCTCCAATATGTGCGGATACTTTATAGTCCACCCGCAAAGACACTCCAAGATTTTACGGTACCTGACAGACCTCTAAACTGCCTCTGGTCTGAATAGCTGGATTCGAACCAACTCTCCATGCTCCCAAAGCACGCGTGCTACCATTAAACACTATATCCAGATATTTTTGAGAGATATTACAATACCTCTCGGCATTGAACAGATAATTACCTTGTTCAATATATCTAATGGTTGCGGAGGGAGTAATCGAAACTCCATTTACGGCTAAGGAGACCGTTGTGCTACCATTACACTACCCCGCGATATACAAACATATTATTAGAGTTTCCCCTTACAGTAGTTTTATCTTCTTAATTATTCAACCACCGAGAGAGCAAGTCTGAGCATAAAGTTGCGACCTCTATACTTCTTGCCCCGTTCTAGCTCGTACGAGATTGATTTCTCGTAAATTTCACCCATCATTCAGATAATTTTATATGTATTAACCAATCTAATACCTATTGTTCTGTAAATTGTCTCGTATTGGGCTACTTTAACCTAGTTATGTCTTATAGTTCTCTTTCAAGAACATCACGAGAAATAGCCTTGTTTAGCATTACCTACATTGCTTCATATTTGCTAGATATGAGGTATAGGCTTATTGACTACTAGCCCGTCTATTGTGGCTACGACAACTCTAGTGTTTTATTAAGCGATAAACCCTGCACATTGTCCATTATTGAGTTTTACCTCTCCTCTACATATATCTCTATACATAGAAAGCAACCTTACAAACGTATCCGTATGTCTGACTACTTATCGAACAATTCCAAGCTGTATGATATTACAGTTTAGCACTTGGGTAATAATATGTTTAATGGTACGTGCAATAGGATTTGAACCTATATCTTGCAGTTTTGGAGACTGCTGTTTTCCCAATTAAACTATGCAACGTATATACAGGAATTGCACAATACTAGAAGATTTATCTTCCAGTATTTATACAATACCAGAAACCTTTTCTACTCTTGGTAGATAGGTAATTTATTTCACAACCCTTTAACTATAAGAATAGTTAGTAGCTGTTGAAAACTAATCTAATTCAATATTTTCTATTTCTGCTCTGATTTGTAAAGATTTTAAATATTGTTCCATATTGTATTTTTGGTCTTCTAATACTTCAATTGGACAAGTTGGTGTAAATCCTAATGTTTTAGCTTCGTTTTTCACTAACATCTTACACAATTTCTCGTATCTTATTTTTGTTTGATAATATTCTGCTTGAAACCTTTTCTTATAATCAGAACTATTCATTAAATTAATAGTATCATTTAATTCCATCTTTTTTGGCAATTTTATAACCAATTCTTCTGGTGTACATTTTATTTCTGCTCTATTATACATAGTTAATTTCCCTCCATTTCTTATACATTTATTTTCAAATTTTTTATATGCGTCAAAATACAATTCCTTTTTATCTCCATTGTATGTTAATTCATAATACATTCCATCTTTTAACGATGTACTTAATAATGCTTTGTGATTTTGTAATGCCTTAACTCCCCACACAACATATACATCAAAATTTGGAATTTCTTCGCTTTTATCTAAATGTTCCTTTGCATAATTTCTTACTATGTCTTTACATTTTAAAATAAATTCATCACTACCCATATTATTTTTCCTCCTCAATTAATTCTATATCTTTTATTAGTTTTGTTCCAAAGTCTTTGTAATTTTCATATCCACCTTTGTGTCCTGATATTATCCATAATTCTTTATACATATTTTCTTTTAATTTATTTACGAGCTCTTTGTCTGTTATGTAACAATAAAATGTATCTTTCTCTATATTATAATTTGTAATCATACCACTTTGTGTTGGTGTATTTGTTAAATATTCTACTTCTATTTTATAATATGTTTTTAATAAATCTTGTTCTTGTGTTACTGCTGTAATTCTTGCTTTATCTTTATCATTACTTTCAGCATAATTTATATAACCATGAAAATTTCCTATTGCCATCGGAACTACGAATAATGCTAATAATAGCACTACTGCAATTCCTCCAAATAAAAATTCATGGTCATAACTTTCATCTGCTAGATAAAAGAATAAAATCATCAATCCAAATAATATAATTTCTAAAAAAATTGTTAATAAAATCATTTAATTTTCCTCCCTTGTTATTCCTTTTATAGCCCAGAATTGAGCTTCTTCTAATTTTGTTAGTACAAGTGATGTTTCTCTACTTGGTTTGCAATTATGGTCTATCACATCATACATATTAGAAAATGAACTTCTAATTAGGTCTATTCTATCTTGCTGTTCTTTACTTACTTCTATAAATTTTGCTCTATCATTCATTGTTTTTACCTCCAAATATACTACTTAATACATTTACCACTATTGCTGTGCATAATCCGTGCCAGTATGTCCATACAAAGCCTATTTTAAATGCCCATACTATTAATTCTCCTATGCCCCAGAATACTAATCCTGACAATGCCAAACCTAATATAATGATAAGTATTATAAACAATACTACTAATGTTCCTCCTGTTGCTGTTCCAATTAAATTTCCTATTTTTTTAAAAATCCCAAACTCCTCCTTTAACTATAAAGTCTAGCCCATCTACTATACTCAAATGTCTTTGACAAGGTTCTGTTTACCCTAACGCCTCGCATAAAAATGTATGGATTCACTAAATAATTGTTTTCTTTGCCTGTTTTTACTTTTGCAAATATCTTTTTACTTACTAATTCCTCTACTGCTCTTGCAACACTTATGTCAGAAACAAAGTCGCATTTTCTTTTTATATCATCTAAAGTCAATTTAATACCATTATCAAAAGCTAAATATCCAGTATCATATCTGATATACTGCAACATTTCTAAACATACTGACATTTCTGCTGAAGATAGTTTCTCTCTTGCTAACACACTTGCTGATTTTAGAAAAAATTTTACATACATCTCCGTTTTTTGTAATTCATCGGTATTTTTCAAATAATCTATTGACTTTTTTCTTAAAATTCTATCTCCTTCATTAAGTTCTACATAGTTCCTGATAAAATCTCCCCTAACATATATCAAATTTGATATATATAACCCCGTTTCATATATCATTTTTGATATATGAACTAATTCTATATTCCTTTACTCTCCCTAAGTATTGAACTCACTTTTTTAAGTTTCAGTCCTTTTATTTCTATAATTCAATTATTTAGGTATAAAAAATGGTTATCAAGCAAGCAGACTCGCCACTTACTCAATAACCTAGCTAGATTATTTACTTTAATTAGATTATATTAATTATTTGTACTATTTTCAATATTTATGGTTATATTTTCGCAAACGTTTCACTCTATTTTGCGACTTGGGAATTTTTGAAGAGGTAACTTAACCCCCTCTATGCCTCTAAAAATAGGGGTGGGGTATACAACATTGCACAAAATTAATATTATACGCAATGTTTGAATTTGATGCTTGTGTCTCATAACCGTTGGCGTTGTTGAGTTTCAACGTTTGTTTGTTGTTTTTTTATTAAAATATTGCATTATTTAATCGCAAATTAATACTCGATGTAAGGTAACTTCACATTACAAAAAGATCAAAATAAGCTAAATACAATAAATTAATCTAAAAAACATATAAGTTGGATTACATATAAAACAATCCCCTACTATAATAAAGTCAAATAAAAATAGTTGCATTATATCATGTGATAATATACAATAATGGCAAATATATAATAAAGGGGTGTAATATATGGAAGAAAACAAAGTAAAATTATACAAAAAATGGTGGTTTTGGGTTTGTATGATTGTAGTATTAATAATTGGAATAGTTTTATTAATAATACTATTAGTAAAAAATAATACTAAAAATATAGATAATATTTCATTACAAATGCAAAACATATATAAAGATAGTACCTTATATAGTTCTATAAATAATACTTTGATTTTAGAATTAAATCACTTTGACACAGAAAAAAACGCGATTGAATATCGTAACATTATTTCTTTAATTAAAACTAATCTTAATAAAGAGTTAAAAAAATATAAAAAATTAATAATACTTAGCTATATAGATAATAAAGAAAACAATCAAGGCCAATATATGTTATTAACAACCGTTTATAGTTTGCCTGATTTCATGGAAAAGGAAAGTAAAAACTATATAATTTTTGACAATTACAAAGAATTATATAATAATTATATGAATTTATATAATTCTTATGACGAAACCATGAAAGATTATACAAACTTATTTATGTCTATTGGTAGATAGTCCATGCCCCACTTATGTGGGGTTATTTTATGCATAAAATTATTAAAAAAGTTTATAATAAGTATTGACACGTATTAACGAGTGTAGTATAATATAATATATCAATGAAAAGGGGGTTATATTATGGGAGAAACTAAAAGAAATTATAAAAAAGAACGAGAACGTGAAAAAGAAATTGTAAAAAGATATATTGTAAGAGTTCCAAAGTATATGGCAAACGCACTTGATGAGAAACTAAAAAAAGAGGATAAAACATATTCAAGTATAGCACTTGAAGCAATAGAAAAATATTTAAAAAAAATATAAAAAGTTTATAATAAGTATTGACACGTATTAACGAATATGATATAATATAATCAAGTTAAGGGAAAGAACAAAAAAACTGATACAGTGTAAACCCTGAGAAAGTTACAACACTATATCAGCCCCAGAAAACCTCTCAAAAAGTGGTTTCTATATTTATTATAAAATAAAATATAGAAAAAATCAACCACCTTTTGAGAAAAAAATAGAAAGGTGGTTTTATTTATGAAAATTAAAACAAAATATGTTGAAAAAATCAACGAAGAAAAACAAGGAATTGAACTTTATTTTAAAGAAATACCAACAAAAGAAGAACGCGAACAATTAAAAGCAAACGGTTACAGATGGCACAAGGCAAAAAAATGTTGGTACATTAAGCAAAGCAAAACACAGCAACCTATTGAATTAGGAACCAAAGAGATAGAAAACTCTTACAGTGGTTATGGTTGGAAAGGTGTAAACAGTGACAAACACTTGCCAATAGTCGAAATCGCGAAAATAATAAAAAAAGAACTAAAAAGGGTTTTCCCTTCTGCTACTTTTTCGGTAACAACTGAAGGTAATTGTTACTATAATGGTTTAAATATTTCATTAATGAAAGACACTAAAAACCCTTTAAATGATTATGAAACAGCAGTAAAAGAAGCTAGTAAGAGTTCAAAAACAAGAATTATTGAAGATTACAACAAATGGGTGGGTTTAAGTGATACTGATATTTGGGAAAGTGAGCAAAGGAAAAAAGAATTAAAAAACAGATTAGAAAATAAAAATATAACAATTAACCAATATCATATTGACAGCGACTTTGAGCTTTCAGAATATGGAAAAAAGATTTTTAAATTTGTAAAAGACTTATGCAATAGCTTCAATTACGATGATAGCGATTCAATGACAGATTACTTTGATTGCGGATTCTATCTTGAATTGAAAATCGGCAAATATGATAAAAGTTTTGAACTAGTAGAAGCATAATAAAAGGGTTGAGCTAACGACCTAAAACGGGCAATTGACAAGTAAGAAAAATCACAAAAGAAAGGGATAAAAAATATGAAGAAAAACTATATATTAAATTTTAAAAGTTATATATTAGCAACGTTATACATTACATCAATTTTATTACTAATCGGAGAAATTAAGAACTTTGAAATATCAATAATATTAAAAATAATAGGCTTAGTGTATTTTTATATTTTTACTTACGTAAATATTATAAAAAACGACTAAACCACATAGCCTAAACAAATAATACAATAAAATTTCTTACTTGTCAATACTAAGAAAGGAGCACGATTCAAAATGGATATATTAGAGATTATAAGATTAGCCTTTTTAAAATACAAATTATCAGGTCGCAGAAACATGAATACTTTTATATTTACGCAAGCAAAAAACAATAAATTAACAGATGTACAAATAGATTATATTTTGGAAGATTTAGAAAAAAAAATAAAGGAATATCAGAAAAAGAACGAAAAAAACGCAGAATATAAAAAAGTAAATTTTACTTGCAACATTGCATAGTTAGTTGATATAATAGGAACGTAAGGATCTGGTTTATAATAATAAATAGATTTCAAAAAAAGAAAATGAAAATTTAAGCAATTAGAACGACTGCAAATATAAAAAATATTTAAATATCTAGGAGGTAAAAAAATTATGGATTATGTGGAAGAATTAATTTATTATTTTGAGGGAAATGATAAAGAGTTTAACGAATATGAGGCAAATTTGTTTTTAAATGATATATCAGGGGCAACACTAAGTACAGAAGAGATTGACAATATAATAAATGAATATAGAAAATTAGAAAATTAGGGGTATAATTAAAAAAATCAGAAAGGTTGTATATTATGGAAAATAAACAAAAAAATAAAGGACGTGAGGAACAAGAAGAATTAAAAAAGATTGAAAAAATCGAAAGAAAAAAAGAGCAAGAAAAAGAGTTGTTAATAGCCTGTTATCACGATTTAAAAAATTCGTTTGATAGAGTGTTTGAAAGAACAAATCCTAGAAATGAAATGGAATTAAATGTATTGTTAGCGCAATTTTATAATATAGAAACTAGAAAAGAATATACGAAAACATTTGGCACAACTGTTATACAACAAGATTATATTGATAAAATATATGATAAAACATTAAACGAAGTTTGTAACAAATGGAAAAATAATTTAAAATATATTGAATTGCAACAAATTAAGGAAGAAGCAAAAAAACAATCAACAGCTTTAAAAGTTTTACTTGGCTTTGTTTTCGCCGTTTTCCTTATTTGGGTTTTAATAAAATTCGCTTTGTTTGCTGGCATAATATTAGCGATTATAGTATTTTTAGTGATTCTTGGTTGCGCAATGAAATAATAATATATTTAAAAGAAGCTTTTTGCTTCTTTTTTGCGTTTCTTACCATTCCTATTTATTGGCATTTTAAACCTTTTTACGTCTTTGACAAGTACTTGTATTAATTGCAAAAATAAACCGTTTAAAACCAATTCTCGTGGCTCGTTTTTCTTTAATTTTTCAACATTTCCGTTGATTTGCTTTGTTCCTTTATATTTGTAAAATTCCTGTAAAATATTTCACCTTTTATTCTCCATTTTATTGACATTTTAGCAATAATATTTAAGTCAAAATCTTTTGCAGGCACCTTCAAAAAAACTCAACCTAAAATCTTTTTCCAGTGCCTTGTCAAAATTTTCTGATATGAAATCTTTTTCCAGTTAAAATCTTTTTCCAACTGTTTTCTTAATCAAAATCTCTTACTTTAATCTTTACTATGATTCTTTTTCCACTCTCGTTATATTACAAGTTTCCATAGTCGCATAGTGAACCTCAGCATCAAATAATCTTCTCAAAAGGAAATCTAAATCATCAACTATTAATCCTCTTCTGGTCCCTATTACTTTTCCTCTAACATCATCAAACATTATAGGTTTTGGCATTTTTAAATTCATTTCTTTGGCTCTATATTTTATATATTCCATTTGATGGTAACTAGAACATACTATTGGCATTTGTTTTTCTGCTGATAATTGAATTGCTTTTAATGTTTTTCCTTGTCCTCTTCTGCTGGTATATATTTCCATTTTTTTACTCTCCCTCTACTTTATAATCTTTTTTACTTAATTCTATTGTCTTTAAACTTTTTCCAGCCTTTATAGCTTCTATCATTGAGTTTATTTTTGTTATGTCTGTTTCACTTTTATGTTCTATTACTATTGGCGCACTTGCCTCAACTAGACCGTGTGCTGTCTTTCCTCTAAACATTGTTGTTATATTATCAACTTCTTTTAATTGTGCTGATGTTAGCATATTTTCTCTTATATAGTCATCTATCATCAGCATTACTTCTTGTTTTGCTTCATCTGGAGAAATCAAATATTGATTATATGTCGCAGTTGATATCCCAGCAAAAGCACAAAAGTTCTCTTTACTTGGTGGGTATTTAAATTTTTGATTTACTTTTACTAATGCTTCTCTATAATAATCAAACACTATTTGCATTTGCTCGGCGGTATATTTGGGTTGTTTTCCTATCAAATTATGTGGTCTTAATAATTCATTTATTTCAATACTGCTTAATCCTCCCACATCTTTTTTTAAACTTATTTCCTGTGTTAACGCTTGTAATCGTTTCTCCATATATTCCGGCAAATTGTTTTTAAATTCTTCTAATATTTGATTTTCCCCTGCACGCACAAGCTGTTCTTTTTTCTCTTGTTGTTGTTTTTCTACTTTCTTCTCTACTATTTTTCTTCCGCCTTTTTATTTCACCTCTTCTTTATATTTGCATTTCTTCTTGTTGCATCCTTTTTCCATTATATCTTTAGATTCCAAATAACACTTATGTAATATACAATATGCTACTGCTCTATGTCTCTCACTTATGCGACCATATAAGAACATTTCTTTGTCTTTAAATGTCTTTATTCCTCTTCTTATTGTTTTTCTAAAATTCATACTTTCCTCCTAGAATGGTAAGTCATCTCCATTGTATTCGAATGAAAAATCGTCTTTCTGTTTTTCTCTCTTAGGCTTACAATATCCGTCTTCTCCTTCTTGTAATATTTTAAACTCATTTATAAAATATTTATCATAATATTTATATTTCTCTTTTCCTTTTTCATTTAATTCATTTGTTTTAATTCTATAACAACTATTCCAACCATTTAGTACTTCTATTACTGTTCGATTTTTTAATAATACATCTTTTTTGAATTGAATTGTTTTAGACATAAATATATCTTTTTCTGTTCCGTCTTCTTGTAATTCTCTTCCCTTAATGTAGATTTTATATCTACCCTGTTCATCTTTATATATCGTTAGCTTACTCTTTTCTGCTCCTATATTAACACTCATTATTTATATCTCCTTCCAGAACATATCCTATTCCTCTTATGTTCTTAATTTTTATATATTTAAACACCTTTTGATTAAGCAAACTTACATGTTTTCTAATTGTTTTTTTGATGTATGTATCTAATTTGCAATTATAAAGCTTATTTGCAAACTCTTCAAAGCTCACTACTTTATCCCCTTTATTGTATAATATCTTTAATATTTCTCCTTGAGTTGCAGTTAAATATATCGTTTCCCCTTCTAATATTATTCTGTTAGATTCAAAATCTGTTCTCATTTGTACCTCCTCACATAAAATTTCTAATATCTTTTTTTCGTACTGCTATAAAGAAATTTCCTAAGTTAAAACTTATTACCTCGTCTTCGTCTATAACACTGAATTTCTTCTTTATTATGGTATCGTTCTTAATTATTACCATTTCTATTGTATCTTCTGTTCCCATAGATTACCCCCCTTTATTTGATTTCTTTTGCTCTATTTTCAAAATATTGTTTGATACAGTCTTTGCAATCTAATTCTCCTGAATTTGTGTCACAATTTACTTTTTTGCATATATCTTCGTCAATATCTAAATTCATAATATAATAAGTCATTTGTTCTATTATTTTATCTTTTTCTTCTATTGCATTATTATATAAACTAAAAAAATTAAATAATATTTCATAACTAAAGTAATCCCAATTAGCTTTTGCATTATACATTAATGATTTAAAACTTTTTATTGTTTCTTCTTCACTTAAATTATTCATATTCACCATATTTACTCCAAATCACCTTCTTCTAGCAGTTCTTGTAAAGCTCTTTTTTGATTCAATAAGCATAGCTTGTCTTTTTTAACTGCTTTTTTGTATGCTTTGTCGTCATCGTCTATATATATACATTCTGATATTGCTATATCCAATATATCTATTTTATTTTCTATTTTATTTATTACATTATAGTAATCTTTTTTTAATTCTTCATTTTCTTTTTGTAGTTTAAAATAATTTTCATTATAAATTAAATGTCCATTTCCATTTTCAATTAATTCAATTGCTCTATTTTTGTCTATTTCATTAAAATTATTGTTTTCTATTCTTTCATATAATTTCATTGTTATTCCTCACTTTCTAATAATTCTAAAACTTCATTTCTACTTATATTAAAATTATCGCTTATAATACTTATTACAACTTCTTCGTCATACATATTAGACATATCTTCTTTTAAGCTGTTCATTTCTGTTCGTAGCTGTTCATTCTCTTTTAATACTCTTTTATAGTCTGATAAAATATGTTGCATTGCATAAGCTACATTTTTACTTCCATCACAATGTTTTCCTAAAATTGTATTAAGTTCATTGCAATTACAGTAATCTTTTTTTAATACTAGTTCTACATATGTATTTATTTTTGTTATATCTTCTTCTATACTATTTCCTATGCTACCGACATTTGTGTCGTTACCATCACTATTTTCTTTCACTTAAAACACCTTTCTTTCTAATTTTATTTCTCTTGCAGTGCATTTATATTCTTTTTCGCTTTTACCATTATCTGAATTTACAATTAAAATTTTACCTAATACATCTTTAACTGGTATTAAATATCCCACACATAAGCAACTAATAATTATATCGTCTTTAAATTGTTCTCTTACATTATAATAATTTGCTCTTATAAATTTAATGTGGTCTGTTTCTATTGGATTACAACCATCTATATTTATATCAATACCTATATAATCAATTCCCGCATTTACAAATAAATAGCCAAATAAATTTAAATTACTTCCAACATCTATTACTCTTTTAGGTTTATATTCTTTTACTTTTTCTAATATTGCTTGATACCATTCAAAACTTACTGGACTTTCTGATAATTCATATTCAAGATAATATGGTTCTTTATCTGTTCCATAATTATTTATCTTTTTAAGATATTCTATGCTATCTTTAAGATTTTTCGCTTTAAACACCTCCTAATATGGTTCATAATAATATTTATATTGTTTATTGCACTTTCCACAAGTACATATAATATTTTTTGCGACTGGTATATTGTATTCTACATTTGTATTTCCACATTCTTTACAAATCCAGCTTAAATCAAAGTGTACATCTGGCTCTACTTCTGCATATTCATCATCAAGTTCTTCTATTTCATCATTTTCATTCATCTAAATTACCTCCTAATTAACAATTTTTGTACCCAAGCATATTTCTTTATCACATTCAGGACATTTAACATAAGTTTTATATTGGGGTGGAAATGATGTAAAGCAAAATACTTTTTCTATTTCAGTATCATTGTTATCATATTCAAATTCACAACCACATAACGTACAAATTGCTATTTTATTTTCAGAATATTTATTTCCGTGTTTTATTATTCTCAATCTAACCACCCCAATTCTTGGCATTTCTTATTTATTGCTTGTAGTTCTCCTATTCCTATTCCTCTTTGTTCTTCTCTTCTCTCTTTATAACTAAATATTTCTCTGCCTATTTTGTCAAACATAATGTGATATATAAATTTATTGCCAAAAACATAATATTCCGATTTATAAATTAATTTCTTATCTGTATCTTCTATTTTTATAAAATCCATCTTTTCAAACATCTCATCTGCTGTTTTCATTTGCTTCATTCCTTTCAATTTTTTGATTTAAAATTATAAATTGGTTTTATTATTTTTAAAATTTCAACAGTATCTTGAATATTATCAATTATTTCTTGTATCTGTATAACATTCTTTGCACATATTACATAATTTTCGTGGAGAGTTTCCATTTTTTGCGACTGAAACAGTTATTCTGTCTAATGTAAAATTTCCACATCTTACACAAAATTTTTTATTGTTACTTTGTATATTAAACATAAATTGCTCAAATTCTTTTTTGTTCATGTTCTTTATATCTTCAAAATTCATCTTCTCCTCCTACTTTATAGCAGTTAGCCATGTATTGCTCTTTTGTTAATATTGTTTTTATATCTTTTTCTCCTATTTCTCCATGTATTTTACAAAATATTCTATGTCCATTTACAAAATCTCCAACTTCTATTAGGTCTATTAATTGTTTGCTGTGGTTGGCTATATTTTCTTTTTTTAATGAAAAAGGTAATTCAAAATTCATTTTTACATGTATACTATCTTTATTTATTCCTACTACTTTTCCTATTCCTAAAGCTATTAACCTAAAATCATCGTTAATTCTCACATAATCTCCGCACTTCTATCTCACTCATACTTCTTCTCTCTCCTTTCTTAACATATACACAGTGTCCTTTAATGATTCTATTTCTATGTCTTTATTCTTTAATTCCTCTGACTTATCCCCTGCTAATATTCCACATACATACCCTATCATGAAACATACTATTACTATTATCACTACTCTTATACACTCACTTATTTTATATATTCTCTTATCATATATTTTCATACTTCTCTCCTTTATTCTCTTTTCTATCTATATTTTGGTGGGCGACCTCTTGCTATTTTGTTTGTTATGAGACTTAATTCATCGACTTTGAAGCATTCTTTGTAGCCATATATCATTTCTTTGTATAGATACATATTTTGGTTGCATTGCTGTATCAATATGTACTCATGTCCATCTTTACTTATTATCTTCGGTATTCTCATATTCTTTTATCTTTCTCCCAGAATAATATTCGTTGTACATTTGCATCCAATCATCTAGCCTCATTGTTACCAACCAATCTTTTCTATTTTTTCTGTGAAATACTGTAGGGAACTTATTGTCTTTTGTATCTCTTACTGCTTGTTCAATTGCTTTATCTATATTTAACCTTTCAACTCTTTTGCTTTCGATGTGTATATAATCAAGTCCTACTACATCATCTGCTTGTCCAGTATTCCCACAAAACTGTTGTGTTCTTCTACATTTATAACCGTATTCTTTTAATTTATTAGCCAATTCTCTTTCTCCTGCACTTCCGTTTCTTTTTACTGTTTATTGCCATTTTTCTTTAGCTCCTCTCTTAATTTTTCTTGCCAGTTTTCAACTCCTGGTACAAAGCCTTTACATCTCATTACTGGCTTATAATTTTCGTTTTCTTGTTTGTTACAACCCATACAATAGTAGCAAAGCGTATTACTCTCTATTTGTTTCATAGGCTAGTCCTCTGGCATTTCAAAAACTGCTGTTTCTTGTAATACATTGGTATATCCATCACATTCAGCTGTTCTATAATATCTATAAGATTTTATTATTTCTTGTAATACTTCTTTTGCTCTTTCTTTTGTATTATATTTTCCTAGTCCTTCATAAGAATTGTTACAATCTTCATACTGAATATAACAACCTTTGTCATCTTCATCAATCGTAATATATATTTGTAATATATTATCAAAATTTATGATTCTGTTTTTTTCTTGGCTTACTATTATCATAACTACCTCCTATACTTGCGTTATATGGTTCATATTCTCTGAAACCATATCTGATAAATAATATCTTTTATAATCTGTCTTTTCTCCAAATCTGTTTGTATTGCTTACCCATTCACTCTTAAACTCGTAGCCTTCTTTCTTTAGCTGGTCTATTCTAGCTCCTAGCTGTGTTATTCCTAAATCGCTATATGCTTCCCAGCTAGATATTGAACCGAACTCTCGTATGTAATTTATTATTCTATCCTTTTGTGTTGTCCTCATCTTTATCAACTCCTTAATCTTTAAATAATTCCTTTAATACATTAAGTTTAGCTTGTGATTTTTCTTTTCTCTTGCTTTCTCCTTTGAATTGTAATGGTACACACATTTCTAGTATTCTGTCATAAATTCTTTTGTACTTAATGTCGCTAGGATTTTTTAATTCTTGTAAGCTTAAATTTGTCGTTATTATTACTGGTTTTCCACTCTTGTACCTACTGTCAATTACATTAAACACTTGTTCTAATGCAAAATCACTTTGTCTCTCTGCTCCTAAATCATCTAATATTAATAAATTAAATCTGTTCAGGCTATCAAGATATTCATTTTTGTCTGCTATTACAAATCCTTGCAAATTGTTTATTATTTTAACTAAGCTGGTCATCATTAC